>Ga0335071_10005314_pt1 | contig 13387 bp, 15 predicted proteins | sample Lox_Sample_15_FD_206724 | JGI IMG/M metagenome (GOLD analysis project Ga0335071, IMG submission 206724) | Soil microbial communities from Loxahatchee National Wildlife Refuge, Florida, United States - Lox_Sample_1.5 | ecosystem: Environmental > Terrestrial > Soil > Wetlands | place: USA... | reverse complement strand
ACTTGACGACGTCTGGCACTTTGTGGGTGGCGCTACTTCGGATGTCCAGGCCGTGTGGAAGAACTACGCCATTGGGGTCACGGTGAATCCGGAGACCGGGGCGGCCGCCTCCAAGGAAGAGATGTCGATGAAAGACATGCCGTCCCCCACCCAGGGCCTGTCCAAGCAGGACGTTGACCTCGCCGGCCAGCTCGCGGACACCTTTGGTGGCGGCTACGACGTGGGCCACTCGGCACCGTTCTGGATCATCGACAAGAAGGGCGTCATCCAGGCGGGGATGGACGCGGAGGCCACCCCGTCCGACCTTGCGGCCAACATCCGAACGCTCATGAAAGGATGAGCCGGTCGCTGGACGCGGCTGGGCTGCCCAGCGCGTTGGATAGACGCTCTTGAGGCTCTTCTCGCGCCCAGATCTTCTTCCGCGGCGTGCCGTTGACCGAGGGCTGGCTCCAATCTACACTGGGTGCACTCCTGATGAAGGCACTACTATCCCCGCGGACTCGAGAGACTGTCGTGAAGTCGACCGGCACGACCGTATTCCCGATACTCGTCGCGATCAGTCTCTCCCACCTCCTCAACGACTCCATCCAGGCGCTCATTCCCTCGATCTACCCCCTGGTCAAGGACGCTTTTCAGCTCAACTTCACGCAGGTGGGACTCATCACGTTCACCTTTCAGATCGCGAGCTCCCTGCTGCAGCCCTTCGTCGGCGTGCTCACGGATCGGCGCCCGCAGCCCTACTCGCTTGCCGCGGGCATGGGTTTCACCTTGTCGGGCCTCGTGCTTCTTTCCTTTACCCGCAGCTACCCCGTGCTCCTGCTCTCGGTTGGCCTCATCGGAGCTGGCTCTTCAGTCTTTCATCCCGAGTCGTCGCGGGTCGCAAACATGGCAGCCGGGGGAAGACGCGGGTTGGCGCAGTCCGTGTTCCAGGTAGGCGGCAACCTCGGCAACTCGCTGGGGCCCCTGCTGGCGGCTCTCGTCCTTGTCTCAAGGGCGGGCTGGTCGCGCGCGGTGTGGTTTTCTCCGCTTGCCCTGGCGGGAATCCTGCTCCTGGCATGGGTAGGACGATGGTATAAACGGCGCATCTCCCGCGGGGGGAAAGCGGCGGGTACCCACGTGAGAGCCGAGTCGGCCCTGGCGCTCTCGCCCGCGAGGATCATCGCATCCGTGGCGATCCTCCTGGCGCTGATCTTTTCGAAGTATTTCTATCTCGCGGGCATCGGCAGCTACTACACGTTCTATCTCATCAACAAGTTTGGCCTCTCGGTGCGCTCGGCGCAGCTGCATCTCTTTCTCTTTCAATTCGCGGTGGCCCTGGGGGTAGTCATCGGCGGACCCCTTGGGGATCGCATCGGGCGCAAATGGGTTATCTGGGCCTCGATCCTCGGTGTGGCCCCATTCACTCTCTTCCTTCCCTACGTGGGCCTCACCGCGACTACGATTCTTGCATTTCCGATCGGGCTCATCCTTGCTTCCGCCTTCCCCTCGATTCTCGTCTATGCCCAGGAGTTGCTCCCGGGGAACATCGGGTTGATCTCCGGGCTCTTCTTCGGCTTTGCGTTTGGCATGGGAGGGCTTGGATCCGCAGTCCTGGGAGCGATCGCGGATCGCACCAGCATCGAACATGTGTACCGGCTGACGGCTTTCCTGCCTCTCCTGGGTCTGATAGCCGCGTTCCTTCCCAACCTCGAGGTTCGCAAGAAGGCCAGAACGGCCGCGTAGGCGTGGGCTCGAGACTGCCGCCGGGAAAACCGAGCAGCCCATGGTCTTCGCCAGGGCCTCGGCCTGTCCTTTTACAGGTTGACGTCGGCGTTGACTCTCCCCAACTCGCCCCTTAGTTTCTACTCATGTACCGCGATACAAAAGAGTTTGTTGACGAATGGACTACCGAGAGCGCCACCAGTCTCAAGGTCATGAAGGTCATCACGGACAGCGCATTGGACCAGAAGATCCACCAGGAAGGCAGGAACCTGGCCCATCTTGCCTGGCACATGACGATGATGATCGGAGGGACGAGCTCAATCGTTGGGCTTGAGGTCGCCGCTCCGCCACGGGGAGCAGAAATGCCAAACTCGGCTGCCGCGCTTGCTGAAGCATACGAGCGGGCGGCCCGCTCTCTAGGTGAGCAGGCCCTGGGCAAGCTTGCAGATTCAAGGCTTTCCGTCGAGGTTCCCTATTTCGGGAGGTCGATGCCTATTGGACGCATTCTTCACGGGCTCGTCCTGCACCAGTGTCACCACAGAGGGCAGATGACGGTCCTGATTCGCCAGGCGGGTCTTGTTCATCCCGGAGTCTACGGCCCCACGCGAGAAGAAGCTGCTGCTCGCGCAAAGCAGTAGTCGTTTCGCTCCAGGGCCCTAGTGAATGCATTCGCCCCGGCCGGTCTCGCAAGGCGTCAGCATCTTCGAGACGCTGCCATAGGGGCCTGTTCTCCGGTTGCTGTGCACGCTCCAAGCCGCGCCGCCCCGGCATCTTGCAGGTTTCTTGGATGCCTGCCTTCCAATACCGCGATCAGAAGACGTGCGGGACGAGCCGCCATGTCTTCCCCTGGTAAGCCCTGTATTCCTCACCCAGCTCTTCGGCAAGCATTCGTTCCTCAACCACGATCCTTCGCACGAACGTGGGGAGGATGGCCGCCAGGATCACGAAGGTCGTGATGATGTTGGCGGTGGCGATGCCGGATCCAACAAAAAACAAGATGGTTCCCAGATAGCCAGGGTGACGAACGCGCCGATAGATCCCGTTCGAGACAACCCGGTGATTTTCACGAATCCGCAAGGTTCTCGTGAAGAACTCACCCAGCGTTCGCATGGCGACCACTCGAACCAGGAAGCCGGCTGCCGCCAGCACGATTCCAATGGCCGTGAAAAGGAGGTGCGGTTCGACCACCCCCACCTGGAACTGGTTGGGAACGGCGGTGAGGAACAACAGGAGCCACGAGAGGAGAAACACGACCTGGATCGTTCTCGAGGTCCCGCCGTCGTGTTCCGTTGGCTTCACGGACTTGGCAACCGCGTCCTTGCGCAGACGCGGATCGATGAGGACATGGGTCAGGAAACTCACCGCACCTACGGCCAAAGAGATTATCGCACTGTCCCGCATGGCGCCCCCGATGATGTTCGAGCTGGAGATACCGGCTCCCCGACCATCCCATGATGGGCTAATGGTTTCCGGGAGCTTCGATTGAGAATAGGGCTCCGCAGGCGGCCTTGGCAAGAAACAGTGTGCCCGCAAATGTTGCATAAGTCATGCAGGTGGGCCTGTTGTCACCAGGAGGCTGACCGAACACGTTCATAAGCTCGCGGAGAGCCCTGGAGAGACGTCGGGTCTGCGATTCAGCGCGTGGATGGAATGGCCCTGCCAACGCCCTCGGTGACACGTGCCCCCCTGGAGGGTACGCTGCTCTCGGAAGCAAGGTTTTCGGAATTGTCATCGATCTCATGAAGAAACCGCCCCGGATAAATCTTTCTTCCTGCACCGACTGCGGCGCCTGCGTGGAGAGCTGCCAGGTCGCTGCAATCGACAGGGCCACCAGGAGAACAGGCTATTCGAAGTGTATCGGGTGCCTCTGTTGTCAGGAGTTGCGCCTGCCCGGGGCCGTTGAATATCGGCATGCGAACCGGTTCATGGCCGCGGTGGCTCGGGGAAGAGTGGCTGTCGGAGCCCGATAGGCGACCGGGGGGTGATCGACAATCGGGAATCGTGCGTGTAGTCTGTCGGTGCCAAATCAGCCGAAGCGGTCTCGTGTGATGCTGACATGGCAGAGGATAGGAGTGCCGGCAAATGGACCTAAGTCAGGAAGCCAACAAGTGGCTGGACAGCGTCATTGAACATCGCAGGACTGTCAGGTCGTTCAAGGCCACCATTCCGGACAAGGAGAGCATAGAGGCGATCGTTCATGCCGGTCTGTGGGCGCCATATGCCGGACTTGCCATTACGGATGACAGGGACTTCCGGAGGTTCTTCGTCATTCAAAATGGGAACCCGTTGTTGAGCAGGATATCCGGGCTGATGCAGCAGGATGCAAAGGTTTCGTTGCATGAGATGGAAACCCGGTTCGCTGAAAAGCCGCTCCGCGAGAAAGCCAGAGCATACATGAACCGGATATCGGGAATTGCGGAGAAAGGCTTCCCGGACCTTTTGAGTGCGCCGTGCGTGATTGTTGTCGCGGAGCGGAAGGGCATTCCACCCGCTGAGAAGCAGAGCCTCGCCCATGTCCTTCAGAACATGTGGTTGAAAGCCACCGCGACAGGGATGGGCTTGCGCCTGGTCTCGGCTCTTGAACGGTTGTCGGACAACGCCGACTTCTGCACCCTCCTCGGCGTGAGCCTCGGGGAGTATGCCTTCACCGGCTGCATCATTGGATTCCCGGCAGAAGAGCCGAAGACGAGGAAGCGACCTGACGAGAAGGCAGTGACGAGATGGATGTAGGTCGTTGGACTTGCCGGGGCGCCTTCACGTTCTGCGAGGACATCGATCCGGCAAGGGTAGGCGCGAAAGCCCGCCGTTCTGCTGACTCAAGGGCGGTCAGGATCTCCGAGCCTGCCAAGCCTACACCCAGACGAACGGCTGTTCGTCGGATCGAGATTGATTCAAGTCCTGCAGCGGCTCAAAGGATGCGCTCGCTGCCGGAATAGACTTCTTCCACGTTCACAACCACGGCTGCGTTTCCGGGATGCGTGGCCGGGTTCCAGCCCTTCATTTCCTCGTAGATCTCCCCCGTGACGTGGTATTCCACGGGACCCTTCACCTGGTAGGACTTCTTCTCCGGGGTGAGAAAAAGAACTGCTCCACGGGAACCGGCACGAATGTTGTCCCGCGTCTTGCCGAAGTAGTTGTCGGCGATGACGACCTTGTCGTCGCCATGCATACCCACGCAGGTGGCATAAATGGCGTTGGGAATCCCTTCAGGACCAACGGTCACGAACACGATGGCTCCTTCGCGGCGGTTCCACGCGCGTTGAACGTCTTGCGGCATAGCTGCCATGAGAACCCTCTCCTGATATGGTGACCGCCCCGGCGGGGTGCCTCGCCGGACGTTGGCAGGAGCTGCCGGGCTCCAGGAAGAGCTCGGCAGCCCGGGACCGACCCTATTTCTTCAGCACCGTTGAAAGCACTTTCTCCTTGTCGATCTTTCTCGTGCAGAAGAACCAGTCATGGCAGGTCATGTCGTTCTTGTTTTCCATGCGCTCCTTGGCCACGCCGCAGGAACCGGCGGTGGGCACGATCACATCGTCTCCAGGCTTCCAGTCCGCCGGCGTAGCCACGGAGAAGGCGTCCGCGGTCTGCAAGGCAACCACGACGCGGTACAGCTCGTCGAAGTTTCTCCCCAGGCTCAGGGGATAGTAGATGATCGCCCGGATGATTCCCTTCGGATCGATGAAGAAGACGGCGCGCACTGCCTTCGTGGAGCTCTCTCCAGGCTGGATCATGCCGTACTGCTTCGCGACCTCCATGGTAATGTCCTCGATCAGCGGGAAGTTCACTTCCACGTTCTTCATTCCGCGGTACTCGATCTTCTCCTTGATCGTCCGCAGCCACGCGATGTGGCTGTACAGCCCGTCCACCGACAGTCCCACGAGCTTGCAGTTGGCCTGGGCAAACTTCGCTTCCTGGCTGGCGAACGTCATGAACTCCGAGGTGCAGACGGGTGTGAAGTCCGCGGGGTGGCTGAACAGGATGACCCAGCTGCCCGAGTATTGCTGCGGGAAGTCGATCGCCCCCTGGGTAGTCACCGCCTTGAAGGCCGGTGCCTTGTCGCCGATGCGCGGCATTGCGACACTCTGACCGATGGTAGCTTCCATTTTCTTTTCCTCCAACAAGCTTGAAGATTGGGGGCTCCACGAGCCCCGCCAGTCAAATCCAGGTTTCGAAGTCGGGCTTCGGGGCGCTGCTTCCTCAGCGTGCTCCCTTCCCTCTCGATGCACGGTCGTTCGCCTTCCTTCTGCACGCTTCGCAGACACCGTACAGGCGGATCTCGTGCCTCGTCGCGTCAAGCCCGGTAGCGGCGCAAAGCTTCTTCGTAAGGGACTGGTCCACCGGGATGTCCAGGTCCGAGACTGCCCCGCACCGCTCACAGACGAAATGGTGGTGCGGCAGGATTCTCGCCTCGAACCGGTCGAAGGTGCCCCCGAAGTCCAGCCGATTCACGAGACCTTGCTTCACGAGCACGCCGAGGTTCCTGTAGACGGTCCCAAGACTCAGGTCCGGGAACTGCCGGCGCACCTTGTCGTAGATCGATCGTGCCGTGGGATGGCCCCTGGTCTCCCGCAGCATCTCGAAGATCCGGTTACGCTGCCGGCTCGTTCTCCTCCGTTCCGCCATGCTCGTCCTTCCCGGACCATCTTCCTTTAAGTAGTAATCATTACTGGTTATAACGCCTCACGCCGTCGGTGTCAAGCCGGCTGCCATCGGCGGTCCGTCCGCCGCTGCCTGCTGCCCGTCGAGACGGAGGACCGTCCCGGCGTGCACGTGGCGGTATGCCCCGGGAAACCTGCCCTGGAAATACTCCTTGGCCTGGCTGCCCGTGCAGTGGCAAGGACAGATGAGGGTCGGGCCAAGCCCCTGCAGGTAGTCGGCAAGACGCGCCAGACCGTCCTGCTTCACTTCGGCCAGGTGCATCCCCCCGATCACCGCGCGCAGCTTTCCTGACCGGGAATGGCTCAGCGCGCAACGGATGGTGTTCTCCACGCCGGCGTGCGCGCAGCCCACGACCACCACCACGCCCGCGGACGTCTCCAGGGCCAGCGCCTGCTCGTCGTTGAAAGGATCGGCCGTCGTGCACTCCGGATCCAGGAAGTACCGGTTCGTGGGTGCTTCGAGCGCTGCACTGTGCGGAATTTCCCCCGTCACGAAGACGGCGGGATTCAGGTGCGTCACGGTGGTGGTCCACCGGATGCTGTCCTTTCGACTGGCCAGCAGGTCCCCCGCCAGCAGCGGGAACCTGCACACTCGCACCTTCCCGTCCGTCGATCGGATATACCGCTCCCTCAGGGCAGCGGGATGGGAGAACAAGTCGGCCTTCTGGCAGTCCGACAGGACCCGGACGAGCCCCCCCGTGTGATCATCGTGCCCGTGACTGAGCACCACCGCATCCACGTCGGCGAGATTGATGCCCAGCTGGCGGGCGTTGTCCTCCAGCAATTGCCCGGGTCCCGAGTCGAAGAGCACTCGAAACCGGTCCGCCTCGAGCACGATCGCCAGGCCGTGCTCGGCCCGCGCGGGCCCCGGGCCGGGCGAATCGTCCACCAGCACGGTGAGGGTCAACGAGTCGATCGTCTTCAGTGGTCGCATGCGTTCTCTCCGGTCTGAAGGGTGCCCTCCATGTACGCCGTCACCAGGGATTGCGGGGTCTCCGCCGATGCACCGAGCACGACCTTGATGCCGTTCTCGGCGAACAGGTTCTGGGCACGTGCCCCCATGCCCCCGGCAATGATCAGCTGTGCTCCCCGTTCCGACAGCCATCGGGGAAGCAGCCCCGGCTCGTGCTCCGGAGCCTCCAGTTCCTGCGTTCCCAGGATCCTCCTGGCCTGGGGATCGAAGTCGACCATCGCAAAGCGTTCGCAGTGGCCGAAGTGTGCGGCCAGTTTCCCTGCCGCCATTGGAATCGCCGCTCGCATCTTTTCCTCCCTGTTCGCCGGCGGGTTGAGGTTTCCCGAGTCGGCCGGCCGAGACCCGGCTGCCCCCAGGATCGGTCGAATGACCTCCGCAAAGGCCCTGCCGGTCGCCGAGTCGGCAGGGTTCGTCATGTAGGGAACGCCCGAGTCCCCGGATGCCATGACCCGGGGATCGATGGGGATGCTGCCGAGAAACGGCACCTTCATTTCCAGCGCCAGCCGTTGCCCGCCGCCGGATGAGAAAATCTCCGTCCGCTCCCCGCACCTCGGGCAGACGTATCCGCTCATGTTCTCCACCACCCCCAGCACGGGCAGGCTCAGCTGACGGCAGAAGGTGATGGACCGCCGCACCGCCGCCAGGGCCACCTCCTGCGGCGTGGTCACCACCACCGCCCCGTCGGCGTCCTCGATGAGCTGGCAGACCGAAAGCGGCTCGTCCCCAGTGCCCGGGGGAGCGTCCACGATGAGATAGTCGAGCTCACCCCAGTCCACGTCCATCAGGAACTGCTTGATCACTCCCATCTTCACGGGCCCGCGCCAGATCACCGCGTCATCCGGGCCGTTGAGCAGAAATCCGATGGACATGACCTTCAGGTCTCCCAGCTCCACCGGCAGCATGACGTCGCCTTCCGTGCGGATGTGCTCTCCCTCCAGCCGGAGCATGCGGGGCACGCTCGGCCCGTGGATGTCCACGTCCAGCAGCCCGACCCGCTTTCCCTCCAGCATCAGGGACACCGCCAGGTTCACTGCCACCGTGCTCTTCCCCACTCCGCCCTTGCCGGAGAGCACCAGCACCTTGTGAGCGATCCGTCCCATGCGGTCGTGCAGCTTTCTTCGATCCACGGACTGCTGGTCAACCTCAGGCGAATGATCCACTACGGCCTCCTCGAAACGCGTCCACCGTGGTCCAGAGATTCCTGATGTCTTCTGCCGCCGGCCCGCCCGATTCCACGACCGCGCGGGCCTGGAGCTGCGCCGCGGTGACGCCCGGGTCATACCGGATCCGGCCGGCGATCCAGGCGCCCCCCGCCATGGCGCCGGTCTCGATCCGCGCGGTCATTTCCGCGTTGATGTCCCACTTGTTGACGCACACGGCGGTGGGCATCTCGAAATGCCGGGTCAGGGCCAGCACCCGTTGCAGGTCGTGCTCGCCGGAGAGGGTCGGCTCGGTCACCACGATCGCGAGGGAAGCTCCGGTCACGGATGCGATCACCGGGCAGCCGATACCCGGCGGGCCATCGACCAGCACGGTCGAACGTCCCTGTTCCAGCGCGATGCGGCGGGCTTCCCTCCGAACGGTGGAAACCAGCTTGCCGGAGTTTTCCGCGGCGACCCCCAACCGCGCATGGACCATGGGGCCGCAGCGGGTTTCCGAGATCATCCACTCCCCACAGAGCCGTTCAGGAAAATCAATGGCATTCTCGGGGCAATACCGGACGCAGAGGCCGCACCCATCGCACGCGGCAGCATCGACGTGAAACGCTGGCTCCGCGCCCGCCGCGCCTTCTCTCCTGACGGCATCAAATCGACAGTTCTGGAGGCACTCGCCGCAGCCGCTGCAATCCGCCTGGCGGATCACGGCCTGGTGCCCGCTTCGAAACTCGTCCCGCTCCATGACACGGGGGGAGAGCACCAGGTGCAGGTCCGCGGCGTCTACGTCGCAGTCGGCGACCACCGGGCGGTCGGCCAGCGCGGCAAACGATGCCGTCACGCTGGTCTTCCCCGTTCCCCCCTTGCCGCTGACAATCACCAGCTCCCGCACCTTGCGTCCTCTCCCGCCCCGCGCCCCATGGCCTATCCGCTCTCTTTCTCGTAGGGCCACATCATGATGCCACCATCCAGCACCGAGACCTTCGTGAATCCCGCCGCTTTCAGGATCAACGCCGCCTCGTAGCCACGGAGCGAGATCTTGCAGAAGGCGATGATTTCCCGGTCCCTGGGCAGCTCCCCCAGGCGCTTTCGCAGCGCCCCGAGGGGGATGTGGGTGGAACGCGGCAGGCGCACCGCGGAATACTCCTGCGGCGAGCGGACGTCGAGGAGAACGAGCTCCTGGCCGGCCGCGACCTTGCGGTGGACTTCCTCGGCGGTGATCCCCGCCATGTGCCCGTCTCGCTTGTTACGGGCGATGTTGGCGGCCGTGATCAGGTTGTCCATGGCCGGCGAATAGGGAGGAGCGTAGGCAAGGTCCAGGTTCGCCACATCCTCCAGGGTCATTGCCGCGGTGATCGCCGTGGCAGCCACGTCAATGCGTTTTGCACCTTCCCCCGGCCCAATGGCCTGGACACCGAGGAGACGGCCGGTAGCCTTGTCCGCCACCAGTTTCATGAGGAGCGGTTTCGCGGAGGCCAGGTAGTGGGCCCGGTCGGGACCTGGGGCATAGGCGGTCACCACGTCGTGTCCCAGCGCGCGAGCCGCGCTCTCCGTCAGTCCGGTCCGCGCGGCGCAGTAGTCGAATATCTTGCACACCGAGCTGCCGACCACGCCGGGGAACGCCTCGTTCCCCCCGCAGATATTCACCGCCGCCACCCGACCCTGCTTGTTCGCCGTGCTGCCCAGGGGGACGTAGCAGGGCTGGCCCGTGAGCCGATCGAGAAGCTCCACGCAGTCACCCGCCGCGTAAATGTCCGGGTCGGAAGTGCGCAGGTGATCGTCCACCCGAATCGCGCCGGTCTTTTCCCCGATGGCGAGCCCAGCCTGCCGTGCCAGCGTGACCTCGGGCCGTACACCGACGGCCACGATGACCATGTCCACGGGCAGGCGGCCGCCGTCCGTCTGCACGAATGCGGCCTGATCCTCCGCCCCGGGCGCCCCTTCGATGCCGAGCGCTTTCGTCCCGGTCAGGATCCTGACCCCCTTGGATTCCATGTACTGCTGCAGGAGCCGGGCGACATCCGCGTCCAGGATGGTCAGGATCTGGGGCAGCATCTCCACGACCGTCACGCGGCAGCCGTGCTCGGCAAGCGCCTCCGTCATCTCCACGCCGATCAGCCCGCCGCCGATGATGACCACGTCGCGGGCCTTGCCCTTGGCCAGGAGAGCCTTGATGCCCTCCGCATCCTCCACGCGGTGCAGCGTGAACACGCCCTTCTTCTCCACGCCCGGGATCTTCGGAACCACGGGGAACGCCCCCGTGGCGATCACCAGGCGGTCGTATTCGAACCAGCTCTCCTGGCCGGACACGAGGGCCCGCGCCCGGATGCGCTTGCGCGGCCGGTCGATCTCGACGGCTTCCGTCTGGTTCTTCACCTTCACGTTCTTCACGTTCTGGAAGAACACTGGATCCCGCACGGCGCCCGCCGGCGTGTCCATCAGGTTCTTCTGTTCCTTCACCTCGCCCGATACGTAGTACGGCAGACCGCATCCCGCGTAGGAAAGGAACTCACCCTTCTGAAGGATGGTGACTTCCGCGTCCGGCAGCAGGCGGGTGATCTTTGCCGCCGCTTTCGGCCCCGCCGCAACCCCTCCGATGATGACGACCTTCATGTGTGTACCTCCTGGATGCTCGACAGCAGATTCTCGAATGGTCTTCGGTATTCCGGAAGTGCATCGACGACGAGACTTCCGCGTGAACCGGCCTCGGCGATCCGGCGATCGTCCGGAATCTCCTGCAGGACCGGTATCTTCTCCCGCGCGCAGAACTCGTGGACGCGTTCGTCCCCGATTCCAACGCGGTTGACGATGACCCCGAATGGCATCCCCAGCTGGCGGACCATCTGCACCGCCAGTCCCAGGTCATGCAGGCCGAAGGGCGTCGGCTCGGTGACCAGTACCGCGAAGTCCGTCTCCCTCAGGGTGGCGATGACCGGGCACGAGGTCCCCGGCGGCGCGTCCAGGATGGCGAATGTTCCGTTTCGAAGCAGGGCTTTCACGGACCGGATGAGGGGAGGCGCGATGGCGACCCCTACGTCCAGCCGTCCCTGGTGCAGCGTGATCCCGCCGGCCTGGCTGGTCTGGATGACCCCGATTCGATGTTCTTCCTCGCGAATTGCCTTCCTGGGACATACCCTGGCGCACCCGCCGCAGCCGTGGCACATCTCGGGGAAGACCAGGGGCACGGTTCCGAACGTCACGATTGCGTGATGCTGGCAGAAACGGCTGCATTCCCCGCAACCGTCGCACAAGGATTCCTCCACCCTCGGAATCGGGATGCGGACCGCCTGCTCCGCGAACACGGCCCCTTTGACAAAGAGGTGATCGTTGGGCTCTTCCACGTCGCAGTCCAGCAGCTGTACGGGGACGCCGGACACCCGTGCCAGGTTTACCGCGATCGTGGTCTTTCCCGTTCCCCCCTTGCCGGAGGCTACCGCCACGGTCATGAGGACCTATCCCAGTGTCCCTCGACATCGGCGGAAGCGGCGGCCTTGAGCGCGCCGGACCGCAACGCCCGCAGGGCCTCGGAGACCGTGGGAGCTTCGCTGCTGTAGACCGCGATCTTTGCCGCGGCAAGCACGCGAAAGGCCTTTGGCCCGCAGTGGCCGGTCACAACGCTGCCCACGCCCAGGCGCGCGACGGTCTCCGCGGACTGGATTCCGGCTCCCTGGGCCGCATTCAGATTCTGCTGGTTGTCGATGATCTCGAACGTGCCGCGGTCAAGGTCATAGACGAGGAACTTCTGTGCGCGGCCAAAGCGGCTGTCCAACGGCGCGTCCAGGCTGTCTCCCATCGTGGTGAATGCGACTTTCATGGTTCTCTCACCTCCGCTCATTCTCACACCTCGATCAATTGTAGGCTTCCATGATCTCCACAGCCTCGTCCAACAGGGTGCCGGCAAGCTCGCGCATGCCGGACTGCTCCCAGAAGGGCATCCCGCCGTGAGCCGTGTAGTACTTCAGCGGGATGGGATGGGTGCCGATGACCACCGGTAGCCCGAACCTGGCCTCGATCATGGTCTTGAAGCTCCTGAGATTCGGGCACGGGGGATAGCCGACCACCAGGCCCGTCGCCAGGTGAATGACCTCCGCGCCGTTCTTCTTCATCTCCTCCGGCACGTACTCCACGTTTCCACCGGGGCAGCCGCCGCAGGTGGAGTAGCCGATAATCTCCACCGGCATGTCTGCGGGGTAGATGGAGAATCCACCCCGCCGTTCGCGAAGCGCCCGAAAGCACTTGCCGCCGCCGCAGTTGCGGTAGCGAGCGCAGATGATGATCCCGATCTTCTTCATCCGCCTGCCCTGACCACCATCACTGCGCCTCGGGTCCGTTTTCCATCTCGCCCAGCCGAGCGTTGATGAGATCCAGCTCCGACTGCAGCGCCTCGGCCTGGCTCTTGAGTGCCTGCTTCTCCGCCTCCGGATCGGGCTTGGCGTACGGCGATGCGAACCTTCCGAAGCGCATCCACCCCGGCAAGCCGGTCGCGCGGAACCAGTGCCGCCATCCGCGGCCTCCGCCGCCGAAGCCAGGACCTCCGCCAGGTCCGCGTCCCCTTCCGAGCCCCATCCGAAGACCGAGGCCAGGATCGCGGTTTGCGTAGCCGGGCATCCCAGAGCCTCCGCAGTATCCGGCGCCGCGCCCCGTCATCGCCCCCATTCCCATGGGTCCAGTTCCATCTCTTCTTGGCATGTTCACGCCTCCTTCTGGTCCGCGCTATTCGCGGATCATCGCTGCCCCGCACGCGGGGCAATTCACCTGAACGCAGGGAACACCACGCTGGTGGGGTTCTCTCTGCCCGCATTTCGGACACACGCACGAGCCACCGGCGGCATTCCGCGAAGAGCCATTCGCCCGGCCCACGCCCTGCCCGGCTCGACCCGGGATGCCGCAGGAACGCGAAC
>Ga0335071_10005313_pt1 | contig 13387 bp, 12 predicted proteins | sample Lox_Sample_15_FD_206724 | JGI IMG/M metagenome (GOLD analysis project Ga0335071, IMG submission 206724) | Soil microbial communities from Loxahatchee National Wildlife Refuge, Florida, United States - Lox_Sample_1.5 | ecosystem: Environmental > Terrestrial > Soil > Wetlands | place: USA... | reverse complement strand
CCACGCCCGACCACATTCGTGCCATCAAGGCGGCGGTACGCTCGATGAGTCCACAGCGGATGAGCGTGCAGGTGGAAACAACGGATCGAACCGCGGCCATGATGCCTCCCGTGCCCTTCGAGGCTCGCTCCCCTCTGGCCAGTAAGCTTGTGCAGGGGCAGTTCCCCACCATCGTCGAGGTCCTGCCTCCCAAGGGGTGCGATGCCACCAAAGAGCTGGAGGGAGTTCAATACCTGCTGGAACAGGGTATCGACGCGGTGAACATCCCGGATGGTTCGGGGGCGACGGCCCGCATGAGTGCCTTGACCCTGGCGGCGTTATTGCAGCAGCGCCCGGGTATGGACGTTCTGCTCCATTACAGTTCCTACGGCCGCAATGTGCTGTCGATCGAGTCCGATCTGCTCGGGGCGCATGCCCTGGGGATACGAAATCTGTTGGCGCTCACCCGCGACACGCCGCAATACTCGGCGGATTGGGAGGGTGAGGTCGCGGACGTGGATGCCGCGGGACTGGTGACCCTGCTCAGCCATCTGAACCGCGGCCTGGACGTGGGCGCGAATCCACTGGGTGTACAGACCGCGTTTCTGGTGGGGGCCAGCATCAACCCCTGCGCGCCGAGCATCGACGAGGAATTGCGGCGTCTGGAGGCCATGGTCGAAGCGGGCGCGGATTTTGCCGTGACGCAGCCGATCTTCGAAGGGGAGCAATTGGCGCGGTTTCTCGATCAGGCGCGTCGCTTTGCCCCGCACCTTCCCGTGATTGCTGCGATCTGTCCGCTGACCAGTTTCCGTAACGCCGAGTTCATGAACAACGAGGTTCCGGGCATCTCGATTCCCCCGGCGGTGATGGAGCGCATGCGTGCGGCGGCCTCGGGTGAGCGTGCCCGCCAGGAGGGGGTGAAGATCGCGCAAGATACCTTGCTCGCGGTTCGTCCCCTGGTCGAGGGCGCGCAGGTCTCCGCCCCGTTCGGCCGTTACGCGCTGGCGGTGGAGGTGCTGCAGGCGTTGCGGCCGCGTTCACCCACCCCGGCGGCGCCTCAGGCATGATAAAATCTCGCAACTGGGCTAACGATAGCGACCGGATCCGTGGTGATGGCGGTGCACCAAGCCCGGGAGCCAGGAGTTTGCATGAGGGCTGAGGAAAAGAAGGACGCACCTGCTTCGGCTCCGGACAGCGCCAAGCCGGAGTCTTTTGAGAAAAACCTGGCGCGATTGGACGCCATTGTACGGGAGTTGGACGACACCGAATTGCCGCTGGACCGCGCTTTGGTGCTCTATGAAGAAGGTATGAAGCTCTCCGACTGTTGCCACAAGCAACTGGAGGAGGCGGAAGGCCGGGTTGAGATCTTGACGAAGAAGGCGGGGGGAAAGCTGGTTCCTGAGCCCTTCACCGCCGGCGCGTCGGAAGTGCAAGAAATGCCCAAGTGAGCCGTCCAGGCGGGGCTATTTTAGGTGGGATCTGCCTGGTGTCAGCTAATTCCAAGTTGGAAGCCCAGCCGCTCTGCCCTTCCGGTGTTGCCGCTCCATTTCAGGGTACGGCGTTGCAGAGGTGCTTGATGCCGGGGCACCGGGGTTCGGCGCTGCCACTTCACGCGGAATAACATGACCATCTCGACGCCCGAAGAAGTTCGGAAGTACCTGGGAGAAAGCCGCAAGCAGGTGGATGCGGAACTCGACCGTATGCTTCCGCGGGAGGACGCTTACCCCGCGACGATTCACAAAGCCATGCGTTACTCGGTGTTCGCCGGGGGAAAACGTCTCCGCCCCACGCTTTGTCTGGAGGCGGGGCGGTTGTTTGATGGCGACGAAGGGGTGGTGCTGCGCGTCGGTAGCGCGCTGGAACTGATCCATACTTACTCGCTGGTACACGACGATCTGCCCGCCCTGGACAATGACGATCTGCGGCGGGGCCGGCCGACTTCGCACGTTGTATTCGGTGAATCGACCGCCATTCTGGCAGGCGATGCTTTGCTAACGCTGGCGTTTGAGATCATCGCTGGCACTCGCTGCGCCTCGAACGACGCGACGCTACGGGTGCTGTGTGAACTGGCTCACGCCATCGGCACCATGGGCGGCATGGTGGGCGGCCAAATCGTGGACCTTGAGACCACCGATGCCACTGGTGACGCAGCCCGTCTCGACTACATCCATTCTGCCAAGACCGGAGCTTTCATCTGCGCCGCGCTGCGCACCGGGGCGATCCTTGCGAACGCCGGGGAGGACGATCTCCGCCGGCTGACCACCTACGGTGAGAAGATTGGGCTGGCGTTTCAAATTGCCGATGACTTGCTGGATGTGCAGGGATCCGAGGCCGAACTGGGGAAATCCATAGGCAAGGACGAAGAGCAGCACAAAGCTACTTATCCCGCTCTGCACGGCATCGAGGCGTCGCAGCGGGTCGCGGCGCGGTTGGTGGATGAAGCCTGTGCCGCTCTCGACGCGTACCACGAACGGGCCAGTATGCTGCGCGGTGTCGCGCATTACGTTGTGCAACGGAGGCACTAGGGTTGCGATGGGAAGGCGTGCTCACGGCAGAGCCGCCCTGGAGGGCGGTGTCCTCAGGCGCGCGGCGCCCGAGGGCGTGCCGGGTCCAAGCCCGGCGCTACAACGGCCCTCGCTCCCTCTTCCGTCAGCCTTAGTTTGAGGTGTTCATGGAATATCGCTATTTGAAGCACATCGAATCTCCAGCGGATTTGAAGAAGGTCCCCCGCGCCGATCTCCCCGTGGTCGCCGCCGAACTTCGCGACTACATGGTTTCCGTGATTGCCAAGATCGGCGGGCACTTGGCTTCCAGCTTGGGTGCCGTGGAATTGACGATTGCGCTTCATTATTTGTTTGACACGCCGCGCGACAAGATTGTCTGGGACGTCGGGCACCAGGCGTACGGCCACAAGATTCTTACCGGCCGCCGCGACCGTTTTCCCACCATTCGCCAATATGGCGGCCTCTCCGGTTTCCCGGTGCGCGATGAGAGCCCTTACGACACCTTCAACGTGGCACATGCGGGTACGGCTATTTCCGGCGCGCTGGGCATGGCGGCGGCGCGCGATCTGAAGGGAGAGGACTTTCACGTGGTGGCGGTGGTCGGTGATGCAGGCTTGACCACGGGCCTCACGCTCGAAGGCATCAACAATCTCGGTACGCTCAAGAAGAAAGTCCTGGTTATTCTCAACGACAACAAGATGTCGATCTCGACCAACGTGGGGGCGTTTGCCGGATACCTGAACCGCATTGTGCACGGACAGGCTTACCACCGCTTGCGCGAAGAAGTGGAGAAGATGATCCTCTCCGTTCCGCGTCTCGGCCGCCGGCTGCTGAAGGTCTCCCAGGATCTGGTCGAGACGGCCAAGAGTGTGCTGATTCCCGGCCTGGTGTTTGAGGAACTGGGCTTTGAGTATCTGGGCCCCATCAACGGCCACGATATGGGCGAATTGCTGGACGTGCTCGCCCGCGCCAAGAGCCGCCCCGGACCAGTGATGGTTCACATCGTCACCCAGAAGGGCAAGGGATACGGCCATGCCGAGAAGCTCCCGGTGAAGTATCACGGGGTGACTCCGTTTGATTTTTCGACCGGAACTTTCTTCAAGGGGCCCGCAGTGGCGCCTACTTACACCGCGGTGTTTGGCAAGGCGCTCTGTGAGATTGCGGAGAAGGACCCGCGCGTGGTGGCCATTACCGCAGCTATGGGCGAGGGCACCGGTCTGGACGAATTCTCCAAACGCTTTCCCAACCGGTTCTATGACGTAGGCATCGCGGAGCAGCACGCGGTGACGTTTGCCACGGGACTGGCTTGCGAGGGCATGCGGCCGGTGGTGGCGATCTATTCCACTTTTCTGCAAAGGGCGTTTGACGAAGTCATGCACGACACGTGCCTGATGCGCGTGCCCGTGACCTTCGCGCTCGATCGCGGCGGACTGGTGGGCGCCGACGGTCCCACCCACCACGGCCTGTACGATCTGGTTTATCTCACCTCGCTGCCGGGTATCGTGGTGATGGCGCCCAAGGACGAAAACGAATTGCGCCAGATGCTCTACACCGCCGTCAATTGTAATGTCCCCGCCGCCGTCCGCTATCCGCGTGCCAGTGGCCAGGGTGTTCCCTTCGATCCGGAGTGGAAGATGCTCGAGATCGGCAAGGGCGAGATTTTGCGCGAGGGTTCCGACATTGGCATTCTGGCCCTGGGTTCGATGGTTTATCCGTGCCTGGAAGCGGCGACCAAGCTGGAAACTCTCGGCATTCACGCCACCGTCATCAACGCGCGGTTCGCCAAGCCGCTGGACGAGGAGTTGATCTGCTGTCTGGCGGCGGCCAAGCAGTTCTTGGTGACGGCGGAGGAGGGAACGGAGGCCGGCGGATTTGGTGCGGCGGTGGCTACGCTCCTACAGGACAGGAAAATCCCTGCCAGCCTGCTGCGCATCGCCGTACCCGACCGCATCATCCCTCATGGTGCTCCCAACCTGCTGCATGCCAAGTTCGGCCTCGATGTAGACGGGATATTCGAGAAGATCAAGAAATTTGCGAACGAATTTCCGGCGCGCCCGGAACTGCGGTATCGTTCATTGCTGCGCTCGTAAAGTGTCACGGCGCAGGCGGTGTCGTGCCGTGCTTAGATCGTAGAAGGTGACACAATTCCACTTGCCTGGACTGCCCTCCGGCCTTAGACTCCCTTTGTTCGACGACTCCCACTAAGTGTCTAAGTGAACTTGGCCCTGAACGTGCTCCTGTTGCAAAAAAGGGAGAAGTGCGGGAGGTCTGCGCCTAACGACCCACCGCCCACATCTGCGCCGCGCGGAGAGCCGCCCGGCCAGGAGGTTCTGATGATTAGTCGTTATCCAATAATAGTTATGAGTGTTTTGTTTTTCTGCGTTCTTAGTCTCGCCGTTGCTGCCTCTCGGACGGGAGCGGATGAGAGTGTCCCGGAGATCACGGTCCCCGAGCTGAAGGCGCTCATGGAAAAGAATCCCGCGCTGCTGATTTACGATGTGCGCACGCCGGAGGAGTACAACGAGGGTCACATTAAGGATGCGACTCTTATTCCGTTGGCCGAACTGCCCGGCCGCTATACCGAAATCCCTACGAACAAGAAACTGGTGGTCTATTGCCTGGCCGGGCGGCGCAGTGCCAAAGCCGTGGCCTTCTTGCGCGAGCATGGCTACGACCAGGCGGTGAGCTTGGCGGGCGGATACCGGGCGTGGTCCGAGGCCGAGCCGCACGAGTCGAAATGACCCCATCCGAGAATCGAATCCTCAATCCGTGGCGCGGGCTGCTGCTTTGTGATCCGTACGCCGCCGTTGCGCGCCGACGGTTTGACAACGTGACGCACAATGTTTCACGATGGTGTTATGCCTAACGTAAACATGCGCCAATTGCGGGACACGCGACGTTTGAAAGCCTGGCTACGCGCCGGTCAGACGGTGGAACTGCGCGAACGCAATACGCTTATCGGCCGCATTGTCCCGGTGGGCTCGCCGGTAAAGGCCCGCAAGGTCCCCGACTTCGCGGCTATGCGCCGCGACATCTTTGGGGACCGCATCCTTCCCGGAGCAGACTTACTGATCGAAGAGCGGGAGCGATCACGCTATTGAGCGCGTACGCCGATACAAGCTTTCTGGTATCGCTGTACCTTACCGACACGCACTCGCCGCACGCCGAGCGGCTTGTGGCTTCCGGTCAGGCCGTATGGTTGACGCCCTTTCACGTTGCCGAGTGGACCCATGTGATCGAACAGCATGTCTTTCGAATGGCGCTTTCTCGAATCGAAGCTGATCGCTACTATGAATGGTTCGAACAGCACCGGGAGAGAGGTCTTTGGTTGGAAGCAGTGCTGCCGGATGCGGTCTTTGACGTTTGCGCCCGACTGGCCCGGCGTTACGCGGCCAAGCTGGGCCTGCTCACTCTCGATACTTTGCATGTTGCAGTGACGCTTGAACTTAAAGCCGAGCGATTTTGGACGTTTGACGAGCGGCAGAAGAAACTGGCTCGCGCCGTCGGCCCGAAAACAAACTGACGCCGAAGTTCTCCGGGCGCACCTACCCTACGCCGCGTATGGTTGCTCCAGGAGTCGCGCTTTGCCGACGCCGTTTTTTGCCGCTTCCTGCTCGAAACCGCTGCCCGCGAGGTGGATGTAGAGCCTGCGCCAGACGGCGAAGGGCACCATTGGTATCGGCGACCGCGCCAAGCAGGTTGCCGCCTCGGCGGGCACCGCTTGGCCCCGGTCCAGCGCTTCGGCCGCGAGGTCGAGTGCTTTTACGATGTGCTTGACCGGCGGACCGGCGCGCTTAGCGGCGTCCAGTGCCTCCGCGCCCACGTATCCACCGCCCGGCATTGCCAGACCGCCCGCCCACGCGATACCGCTTTGCGCGGCAAACTCACGGCAAATTGCCAGGGCCACGGCATTCTGATGGCTTTCGGGGAAGCCGCTATTCACCAGCGCCATCAACCGTTGCGGCGGCGCGGGGGAGAGCTGGCGGCGAGCCGCGGCCACCAGCGACAGCGCTCGAGTCGCCAGGTACGGCAGGGCGTCGGCATACAGGGGGAACACCAGGAGGATCAGCCCGGCTCGCTCTACCGCCGAAAGCAGTTCTGCTTGTCCTTCCTCCCGGTTCAAACTTGAACGTAGCGTCAGGGCGTCAGTTGCCCAGCCAAGCGCGCTCAGGCGGTCAAGCAGATAACTTCCCAGTATGCTCGACGCGCTGACCGTGTTGGTCTTGGGGCTGCCAATAATTAGCAAGGCACGTTTATCGACGTCCTGCCCCAGGGTGGGATCGGGCTGATTGAGGGACGGCATGAGCTCGGCGGCGGCCTGACCGGACGGGAGCGCATCGGATCGGGTCAGCAAGGACTGAAATCGTTGCTGCAACGTCTCGGCGGAGTCCGTTGCCGCCACCACCTCCGAGGCAAAACTGGGCGGACTGAGATTCAATGCGTTGCGCCCACCGAGGGTGCGGAAGATCTCGGCTTCATGCGGGTTGCTCTGTCTCTGGACGCCCACCACCAGGAATCGCGGCCGGCGCGTGTAACGCGGTGGGTGGTGTACCTCATTGTGCATGATCGCGAACTGCGGCGTGATGAGCTGGATGAACCGGTCGGTCATACGCTTCAACTCCGGCGAATAACCGCCAAAGGTGACGGGCGTGAATAGGACCGCCGTGTCACTTTGGACAAAAGCCTGCGCTACTTGCCGGCCCGCATCGTTTTCCACGCAAATGCCCGGCGTTCTTGTCCAGCAACCAAAGCAACCGATGCAATGCGCCAGCTTCAGATCTTTCAGCGATAGGACTTCGAGCGCCGAACCATCCTGCTGAAGAGTCTCCGCCAGAACGCCCAGCACCGGCGCTAGATCCTGATCGGACGGCCCTGAACCATCGAGAATTACGACTTTTTCGGCCATGGGTATCCCCTTAACCTTCTGGTGAGGCAGGTGTTAAACCGCCTACCATAGCACACCGTCGTGGCCGTTGTCTTTACGCGAGGTTCGCCGGGGTGCGCGACATCGAAGTTGAAGCTTCGACCGTCGCTCGCTCTCTTGCCGTCGTCCTAGCGAACGACCTACGTTGCGGAGGGTTCTAGTCATTCGCCCGTTTTTGGACTGTGAGAGCTTGCTCTCGCTTTCGACCCGCCAGCAAGCTGGCGGTCAGCAAAGGACGCTTCTCAGCGCAGCATTTCCGTGCAGGCGGCCTGAAGTGCTGATTGGTTGGTCTGGAGAATCTCCCGCGCCTGGGCGCGCGCATAGGACCACGACCGCCAATCGGTCCCGGTGGCGGACGGCAAGCGTCCGAGCAGTGCCTTTGCTAGCTCACACCGTTCGGCGGGGTTGACGGCGGACAGTCCGCGAACCATCTCCGGCACCGCGTCGTCGCTGAGGCTCGCGGCGTAGTGGGCGTCGAACTTGCCGGTGGTGCGTGCGCGCGCCAGGTTAGTGCGCGCAATCAACGCGTCGGGATTGACCAGGTGCAGCGCGGCGATCAGCAGGAATCCCGCCACCATCGCACCGAAAGCAAATCGCTCGCGCTCGCCGCGCATTACCGTGAGCGAGAACCAGACGAAGACCACGGCTAGCCATACCAGGAAGGCGGTGGGATAAAGGCGTTGCTCGCTCAGGCCGTATTCCGCTTCGTACAGACGCAGGCGCTGGAAGGCGGACGTGATGATGACGAACAGCAGACCGATCTGGATTCCTGCCAGCCAGCGGAAGCAGCGCTGCGCCACGGCATCGTCCGGCCGTAACAGCCAGGCCGTGAAGAGGAGCAGAGGCAGCACCAGCGCCGCTACGGCCAGCAGCTCAAAGAAACCGCGCCGTGCGTACTCGGAGTACGTCAGCCCGGTGGTGGCATGCACCAGCGCCGAGCCGCCAAAGAAGTAGCGCACCTGCACCACGACGAAGGCGAGGAAGAGCAGGTCGAGCAAGCCCAATAGGACTCCCGTCTCAATGCTGCCGAGCGCGAAGGGTAGCGAACGTGCCGCGGGCGCGAGCGACAACTCGTTGCCGAACAGCAATCCGCGCAGATAGCCCCCGACCCAAGCGGCGAACAAGCCAATCAGGAAGGAGTCCGTGAAACCGAAGTGGAAAACGCGGTGGACCAGGTTATTGAACACCGCGTCCGCGGCCATCATCAGCGACCCGAACACCAGCAAAGGCAGCAACGAGAAAGCCACGCCTCGTAATACCGCACCGAGTGCGCGCGAGCCGTGCGCGGACTTCTTCCACTCCGTGCTGCCAAAGAGCAAAGGAAAGATTCCGAAGGTGGTATTAAGTCCTGTGATGATTCCACCGAGTGCGTATTTCACTAAACCGGAAACACGCAGGCGGGCGCCTTGCGCACGCAGCACCAGAAGCGCCAGGGCGATCCCTAGCGCCAGCAGGTTCAGCAGATTGAGCGGAACTGAATCGTGCCATAGGAAAGCCAGCGGCGCGAGCAGGAGAGGTAACATCAACCAGCCCCCTCCATGATCGAATGCCTTGCGCTGACGCCCTAGCAAAAACGCAGCCGCTACCAGCAGCGCGGCCCAAAGCGCGAAATTCACGCCCCAGGGGAACGTACGGAGCAAAAGGTCCGCCAGTATCCCCAGCCCCAAAGCGACATCCAGAGTCCACAACTCCAACTTCGCTTTGTCGTTCACGGTTTCCCCTTTCGGTTCAGCACCACCCTTTGCTGCCACCCCGCGGTTTCTGAATGACAAGACGTCAGTACGGCGCCCCGGCTGAAACGCAGCCGAAGCGGCGGTCGCGGTGGGAGAAATCCTCTAGAGCCGCTTCGAGCTGCGCTGTGTCGAAATCGGGCCATAAGCACGGCGTGAAGTAAAGCTCCGCGTAGGCAATCTCCCATAGCGGGCAGTTGCTCAAGCGCAGTTCGCCTCCGGTGCGGATGAGGAGATCGACATCAGGTATGGGTTCGAGTTGCGGTTCCGCTGCGGCGAGCAGGCGGGAAAACGATCCGGCGGAATCGTCGGCCTCGTCCCGCAGGCGGCGCGCCGCGCGGAGGATCGCATCCCGGCCGGAATAGTCGATGGCAAACCGCACCCGCAGAGATTCCCCTGAGGCACTGATCTGCTCCGCCTGCTCGACGGCCTCGCGCAACGACATGGGCAGACGATCGCGCCGACCGATCGCCGTAATGCGAATGCCGTGCGCGGCGAGCGGCACGGCGTCGGTACGGAAGAAATCCTCGAACGTCTCCATCAACTCGCAGACCTCGGTTTCTGGCCGGCCCCAATTCTCGGTGGAAAAAGTGAAGAGGGTGAGCACGCGAATGTCCTGTGCCAAGGCAGCCTGGACAGTACGCACCACCGCCGCCCGCCCGGCGCGATGACCCGCTGTTCGCGGCAGTCCGCGCGCCGCCGCCCAGCGCCCGTTCCCGTCCATGATGATCGCTACGTGCAGGCCGGCTCCGTTATCATCCTCAGCTTGCCACTTATTGGTCATCCGACTGCTCCTTAACTTTGCGCCTTCGCGCCTTGGCGTGAGTGTGTGTTGTTATTTCGTGCTCCGAAGAATCGTGATTTGCCACCTGATAACGTCGTGAACTTTGCGCCATAAAGTAGATGGGCAAATTTTTTTGCCTGCCCGCGGCCTAGCGTCCGCGCATGGAATGGATCAGCGCTTCCATCTGGTCGAGATATTGCTCCAGCGCCTGCCTGCCGGCGGGACTGAGGCGGTACACCGTCTTGGGCAAACGCCCTTCGAAAAACTTCTCGCAGACCACGTACTTGGCTTCCTCCAGCTTGCGCGCGTGGACGCTCAGGTTCCCGTCGGTGGTGGCCAGCAGCTCTTTCAGATCGTGGAAACTCATGCTGTCATTCGCCGCGAGCGCGCTGACGATGCCCAGCCGGATGCGCTCGTGTATCAGCCGATCGAACTCGGGAGCGCCATTGCCCGCCGGTTCCGCCCGCCGTCTGGGCGCCGTGCGATCCACTGCCCTCGTTGCCGCCGGACGTTCGATAAGAGAATTGGATCTAGCCACCGTACCTCCTTGCGATGATGGTTCCGAAAACGATGTGTATCCCGCCGAAGCCCGCGGCCATCAGTCCATTGGCCCAGGTGACGGGACAAAACAGCGCGATTATGCCAGCCAGCATGAAGCACAAGCCCATGATCGGGACAATGCGAACCGAGAAGGTGCCCGCCGAAATCACTCCCACGCCGTACAAGAGCAGCCACACACCGGGCAGCAGACGGATAAGGCCGGCACTGAAAATAGCCACCGAAAGCACGCCTCCCACCACCAGCGGCGGCGCCAGGCTCAGCACGAACTTGCGGCCTGGCCGGGTGAGCACGGGAGTGCCCGCGCGTTGCGCCTTCCAATGCACCGCCAGCGTGCCAATGGCAAATGCTACCAGCGCAGCAGCGAGCCAGGTGACCAGCCACGGTCGCGCGGATTGCGGGCTCGGACCCCAGCACGCCGCAGCCGTCGCCGTCAGCCCCATGGCCACGCCTCCCCAGCCGGGCACGGCCGTAAACGACGCGGCGCCCTCCATGGTCTCGCGGATGAAGCGGAGATCTTCGATGGCATGCGCGTGCTGCGGGGCGGGGCGAACTCGGCGATAGCGAACCGGACCGGCACAGGTCATAGCCGCAATCTACCCGCGCTGGGGGCTATTGTCAAGTACTTTATCGTACAAAGTACTGGCAGAGAGTCGGTGGGTACTTCCTGCCGCCAGCAAAACCAAGCCGCCCGAGGCGAAAAAAGTCTCGCTCGGGTGGTCAGACTGTCCGTTGTTCCGGCCGAGTTGTCGCCATCGTGCTCATTATTTCGAACCTGCTATTTTCTGAGTGGAATGGCGCAGCGCTTGGCTACGCGCCAGGTATTGGTGCCGGGCGCCGAACGGAGCAGTTGTCGGGGGTGCGAGTGCTTGCCCAGAGGCGCAGAAGACAGAGACTAAGGTCCGGGGGGCCAGATGTTGAGAGTCCGCGGTTCCACATGTACTTCCCCAGATCCCGGAAGGGACCGCCGGGCCTCCTCGTCACTCCACTCGGCACATAGCTGCATTTTTTGAGGTGCATCCGGCTATGTGTAAGAAAACAGGGAATAGGGGCTGGGGACTCGGAGGCAGGGAATGAGCAGAATTGCCGATGCGTGATTCCGGATTCGAAGCTGCAGCTCACGATTCGGATCCGTAACTCGGAAGGCTGCGGCCGATGACTACCGGCGTGGTCGGCCTTGCGGACACCCGAAACCCGAAACGGGTCACCTTTTTGCCTTTTGCGTTTTGCGTTTTGACTTGTATGCTATCGCATTATTAAGGTGCATCCGGGTATGTTATTGAAAACAGGCGCACGGGGTCTTGGTATGGGTGCTGGCGAAGTCCGCGGTTCCGTATGCGGCATTCCGGATTCCGGAAGGGACGGCAGGGTTTGCTTGTCGCTAGCCACTTGCCACCAGTCACTGCATTATTAAGGTACATCCGGGTATGTTTATGAAAACACACGATCGACTTCCGCTGACGACGCCAACCGACGGCTCCTCGGGGAGCAACCCGGTGTTCTTCGGCTGGTGGATGGTTTTGGCGGCGTTCATGAATCTGTTCTTTGGCGTGGGGCTGGTGTTTTACGGTCTCCCGGTCTTCTACACGTCGCTGGTGGATAGCCTGCACTTTACCCGCAGCCAGGTAGCGCAGGGTCTCTTTCTCGGCTTTGTGATCTTCGCGCCGGGGTTTGTGCTTATGGGAGCCTTGCTTGACCGCATCGGCCCGCGACGAGTGTTACGTGTGGGGGTTCTGCTGATCGCCCTGCCGCTGGTTCTGATGGGCGGCGTGAAGCACCTGTGGGAGTACTACCTGCTGTGTGTGGTGGAGGTGGTGGGGTATGTACTGGCCGGGCCCATCTCGAACCAAGTGCTTGTTTCCAACTGGTTTCGCGCCAAGCGCGGCCAAGCCATGGGATACGCTTACGTGGGGTTGGGATTGGGAGGTGTGGTGGCTCCGGTCCTGGCGGCACACCTGATTGGGACCTTGGGCTGGCGGCGCGCCTTTGTGGTCATCGGGATCTTGATCGGAGTCACGTTGCTTCCCATTAGCCATTGGCTGACGCGGAACGCGCCCGAAGACATGGGACTGACGCCGGATGGTGCCCCACCGCTCGCTGCCGTAAGCGCCACTGAGCCCGTGAGTGGGTTGGGTGCGGCGGTGCGCACCGCCAATTTCTGGCTGATTCTTGGCGGCAGCACGCTCACCATCGGCGCGATTGGCACGGTGATTCAGCAGTTTGTGCTCTTCCTGCGCGACACGGGCTACTCCACCTTGCAGGCGTCGCACGTTTCCAGCGGCTTGCTCTTTGCGGGGCTCGCCGGCCGGATTGTGGTGGGCTACATCGTGGATCGTTACAACAAAAAGAACGTGATGGCGCTGTTTTACCTGCTGCTGGCGGTGGCCATCCCGTTGTTATTCCTGGCGCGCCATCAGGAGGCGCTCTGGGTGTTCGCCGCGGTTTTCGGTTTTGCCATGGGAGCCGATTACCTGCTGATTCCTCTGGTTACGGCGGAGTGTTTCGGCCTGCGTAACCTGGGGAAGTTGCTGAGCCTCATTATTATGGCGGATTCCCTGGGGCAGTTCTTTGGACCGGTGCTGGCGGGCAGAATCTTCGAGGCCACGCACAGCTACAATCTGGCGTGGACGCTGATCACAACCGCAGGCGTATTGGGCGCGGCCGGTATCTATGCGGTACGGCCCGGGCGCACTGGCGCGAAGGCGTCGTAGGCGCCGAACTCGACGGGCGTGGGCTGGTTCCGCGCTGACTTGGCCTTGACGAGATCCAGACCACGCTTCGTTGGCCGGCCGATTGAGTGCCAGCCAGATTTTCCCAGCCGGCAGCCAACACACGGTTTGGATACCGTGGGTTCTTTCCGGTGGCATTCCGGGGGTCGGCCGTGCAGATCGCGATAACGAGGTGGAAA
>Ga0335071_10005311_pt1 | contig 13388 bp, 11 predicted proteins | sample Lox_Sample_15_FD_206724 | JGI IMG/M metagenome (GOLD analysis project Ga0335071, IMG submission 206724) | Soil microbial communities from Loxahatchee National Wildlife Refuge, Florida, United States - Lox_Sample_1.5 | ecosystem: Environmental > Terrestrial > Soil > Wetlands | place: USA... | reverse complement strand
CCGGCTCCTGCGCCAGCCCATCGTGGTGGGCAAGTCCTTGGCCCTGTGGAAGCGGGACCTCCTCCGGCTGGGCGGGTTCGAGGCGGTGCGGAACGTCCTCGCCGAGGACCACCTCCTCGGCCTCCTCATCCGCGAGAAGCTGGGGAAGCGGATCGTCGTGGCCCGCCGCCCGGTGGTGAACGTGAACCGGGGCCGGCGGGTGGGGGAGTTCTGGGGCCGGTACGCCCGCTGGAGCGTGCTGCAGAAGAAGCTCCTCGGCGGCCCCACCTACGCCGCCCAGTTCCTCCTGAACCCGGTTCTCCTCTCGCTCCTCGGGCTCCTCCTCCGCCCCGACGGCGGCGCTCTGGCCGCCTTCCTCGTCGTCTGCCTCCTGAAGACCCTGGTCGACGAGAAAAGCGCCCGGGCACTCCGGCAAAGCGGGTTCGCCCTGCGGCACCTTCTGCTCGTGCCGGCCAAGGACCTGATCTTCGGCGCCGCGCTCCTCCAGGGCCTGCTCCTCGACGAGGTGGACTGGCGGGGGACGAGGCTCCGGGTCCTGCGCGGCACGAGGCTCGCACCGGCGCGGGCCCGGGACGAGGGGCCCCTGGCCGCCCGGGTGTAGCGGGCAAAAACCCCGGCGCCGACACCGTCCCCGCCGACGTTTCGACGGCCGGGCCGGGCTGCGATAGGTTCTGGCCCGGGCCCCATGATCCCGGAGATCCTCAGCATACCCAGGCCGGCGGTGGTGGCGGTGGAGATGGGCTACGGCCACCTGCGGGCGGCCATGCCGCTCGCCGAGGAGCTCGGCTCCGAGGTGCTCCACGTCGACCGGCCCCCCATCGTCCACGCCGACGAGGAGCGGCTCTGGCGCCGGGTCCGCTCCGTCTACGAGGTGGTCTCCCGGCTGTCGCAGATCCCGGTGGTGGGCGCGCCGCTCCGCTTCGCCCTGGACTGGCTCACCAACATCCCCCGGCTCCACCCCTACCGCGATCTCTCCGGCCCGACCCGGGGCGTCATCACCCTGGAGCGGCTCATCCGCCGGAACCTGGGCCAGGGGCTCGTCGAGCACCTGCGGGAGACGGGGGCGCCGCTCCTCACCACCTTCTACTCGCCGGCCATCGCCGCCGATCGAGCCGGCCTCGAGCGGATCTACTGCGTGGTCACCGACACCGACCTGAACCGGGTCTGGGCTCCGGCGGAGCCGCGTCAGACGAGGATCCACTACCTCGTCCCCACCCGCCGTGCCGCCCGCCGCCTCCAGGCCTACGGGGTTCCGGCCCAGCGCATCACCTTCACCGGGTTCCCGCTCCCCGACTCCCTGGTGGGCGGCCCTTCGCTCGCCACCCTGAAGAGGAACCTCTCGGCGCGGATCGTGAGGCTCGACCCCTCGGCCGAGTTCCGGCGCTCCATGCCCGAGGAGCTGGTCCACTTCCTCGGCTCCTTGCCGCGCGAGGAGGAGGGGAAACCGGCCCTCCTCACCTTCGCCGTGGGCGGCGCCGGCGCCCAGGCCGATCGCGCCGCCCTCTTTCTGCCCGGCTTCAGGCGGGCGCTGGAATCGGGGTTCGTGCGCATCGCCCTCGTGGCCGGGGTCCGGCCCGAGGTCGAGGTGCGCTTTCTCGAGGCCATCCGGCGGGCCGGGATGGAGCACCTGTTGGGCAACGGGGTGGAGATCCTCTGCGCGCCCACCTTCGCCGAGTACTACACCCGGTTCAACGCCCTGCTCTCCCGCACCGACGTCCTCTGGACCAAGCCCTCGGAGCTCGTCTTCTACGCCGCCCTGGGGCTGCCCCTCATCCTCGCCACCCCGGTCGGTGTCCACGAGCGCTACAACCGGCGCTGGGTACGGGAGAGCGGCGCCGGGCGCAAGGAGCGCGAGGTGCGCTTCGCCGCCGAGTGGTTCACCGACTGGCTCACCGACGGCGTGCTGGCCGCGGCCGCCTGGGCCGGCTACATGCAGCTCCCCAAGTTCGGGCTCTACCGCATCCTCGAGACCGTCTCCGGATCGCCCGGCGCCGCCGCCTCGCGCGAGGGGCTGGCGCGCTGAGGGGGCGCGCCGGCGCCGCCCGCTCCCTTCCGGTCACTTCCCCTCGAGGACCTGGAGGAGCTCCCGCGCCGCCCCCGCCGGCTCGCGCCCGCCCTGGCCCTCGGCCTCTCGGACCTCGGGGAGAGCCCCGGCGGCGAGGAGCCCGGCCCAAAGCTCGGCAGCGCGCGGGTTGCGCCACCAGTCCTCGTCGTAGCGCTCCCGCACCTCCTCGCGGAGCCGCCGGCCGGCCCCGGCGCCGGCGAGGGCCGCGGCATGCTCGAGGGCGTCGCCGTCCCGGGAGGCCCGGACCGCGTCCCAGGCGGCGCCGGTCGCCCGGGTGAGCGCTTCGCGATAGCCCTGCCGCCACGCCGCTCCGGAGAGCCCCCGCTCCACCTCGGCCGCCACCCGCAAGGCCGCCGCCTTGGCCCGCAGCGCGAAAAGCCGGCGCAGGGCCAGGTCGCGGCGGACGTCGGGCATGACCCGGCGCTCCACTTGGGCGTGCTCTGCCAGCCAGCGCGGCTCGAGGACGAGCGACCCGAGGAGCCACCCCATCGCCCCGCCCAGGACCGGGTCGCGCCGGTGGGGTGGCACGTGTGCGGCAGAGAGCGCCCCGGCGAGCCCTTCGAGGAGATCCTGCCAGTCCCCGGCCCCGCCCCGGGGGCGGAAGGAGAGCCGCGGCCCGACCCGGTGTACCCCCGGCCACTGGGCCGCCCGCCGCCCCTCGTCGATGCGGATCCGGTCGAGGTCGAGCCGGAGCGAGCGGACGGTGGCCCGGACCGCATACTCGAGGCCGCTCCGCCGGAAGAGGCCGTCCCACGGGCCGAGAGCCAACAGGTGCAGGAGGTCGGCGCGCCTCATGTCGCCGGCCGGCGAGGGCGAAAGGGAAAGGTCGCGGCGCGCGCGGAAGGCGAGCACCTCGCCGTAGGCGTCGTCGCTCTCGGAGAGGAGCCGATCAGCCGAGACGACCGCCGGCCAGTCCGGACCGACCCCCACCTCCGCCCCGGCGAGCGCCCTCGCCTCGAGCATCGCCTCGCGAAGGGCCGCGGGCCTTTCGAGCGCAAGGGCGGCGGCCTTCCCGAACTCGAGCCGCCTCTCGCGGTCCTTCTCCCGGAGGATCGCGAGCTCCAGATCGGCGAGCGGCGCGAGCCCGTCCGGCCCCCGGGCCGAGGCAGAACCCTCGGCCGCCCGCCAGGCCTCCTCCCGCCCGGCGCCGGCGCGCTCGGCGCGCAGGCGCGCCACCACCGCCGCCAAGTCCGGCCTCTTCGCCTCCCGCAGGGCGGCCGCGGTCGCCTTGTGCGCGGCCCTGGAATGCGCGGCGTAGAGGCTCGTCAAGGCTGGCTCGAGCTCCTGGCCCGCGACCGATCGAGCGCGCTCCTCGTCGAGCGAGCGGACGAGCGCATCGACCTCGTCCGGCACCACTTCGAGCCCGCTCTCTTCCATCCGGCGCTCCTATGGGGTACCCTCTTTAGACGGATACCAACCTGCCAATAATCAGCTACTTAGCACGTCTCCCCGGGGTTGTGCGCATCCCCGGGGCACCAGCGCGCTTGACAGCGCCCCCCTGGTCTTTAGGTTCGCTGTGAGCGAGGTCTCATCGGGTATGCCCATTTACGAGTACGAATGCCCGAAGTGCGGTCGGTTTGACGTCCTGCAGAAGATGTCGGCTCCGCCCCTCGAGGTGCACGAGGCGTGCGGGTCGAAGGTGCGAAAGCTCATCTCGGCGAGCGCCTTCGCCTTCAAGGGTTCGGGCTTCTACATCACCGACTACGGGGGGAAGCACCAGGCAGCGATTCGCCCCGAGAAGGGCGAGAAGGCCGAGACCAAGAAGTGCGACGGGCCCAAGTCGGACGGGTGCGCCGGCTGCTCGGCCGCGAAGCCCGCCGCCGCGTAGGCCCCGGTGCGGCGCCTCCACCTTCTCGTGGGGAAGGGGGACGCGGGCCAGCGCATCGATCGGTTCATCGCAGAACGTGGCAACGTCTCGCGCGGTCTGGCCCGAAGGGCCTTGGACCGAGGCGGCGTCTTCCTCGAAGGGCGTCGCTGCAAGGTGGCGAGCCGCGGCGTTCACCCCGGGCAGCGGATCGAGGTGAACCTCGAGGAGGGCGGCCGGGCCGCGGCGCCGGTCGAGCCCCTTCCCCGCTCCCGCATCCTCTTCGCCGACGCCGACCTCGTCCTCGTCGACAAGCCGGCCGGTGTCGCCGCCCAGCCCACCCTCACGAGCGATCGCGGCACCTTGCCGGAGCTCGTCTCCTCGCTCCTGGGCGTGCCGGTGCTGCTCGTCCACCGGCTCGACCGGGAGACCTCCGGGGTGACCGTGCTCGCCTTGCGCGCCGAGGCCGCCCGCTCGCTCTCCGAGGCCTTCCGGCTTGGGACCCCGGAGAAGACCTACCTGGCGCTCACCGCCCGCGAGCCGAGTCCGCCACAGGGACGGCTCGAGGCGGCGCTCGGCCAGGACCCCGCCCGGCCGGGCCGGCGCCGGGTGGAGCCCAGCGGCGAGGCGGCCGCCACTCGCTACCGGACCCTTTCGGCCGGCCCCGGGGCAGCGCTCGTCGAGGCCCGGCCCGAGACCGGCCGCACCCACCAGATCCGGGCCCACCTGTCCCACCTCGGCGCCCCGCTCCTCGGTGACGCGCGCTACGGCGGCCCGCTGCGGGTGGGCGAGTTCGAGGTGCCGCGGGTGATGCTGCACGCCTTGCGGCTCGAGCTCGAGCATCCGCGGACCAGGGCGGCGCTCTGCTTCACCGCGCCGGTCCCGGCCGACTTTCGCCTCGCGGCGGCCTCGCTCCTCGGAGCGGCAGCGCTGGGAGACGATCTTGGGCCGGGCCCGCCCTAGGCGACGCAGCGGAAGTCGCGCAGCTCCTCCATGCCCAGGGCGGAAAGCTCCCCGCGGATGCGCTCCCGCGCTCCGGGCGCTCCCACCGCCACGAGGATGAGGGTCCCGCGGAAGCGGGGAGCCTCGCGAAAGGAACGCACCTCGGCGCCTCGAATGGTCCGCCCGATCTTGGCCGGATCCACCTCCAGGAACGCCCGCACCGGGACGCCCTCCCGGGCCAGGGCGTCGGCGAACGCCTTCCCGGTGGGCCCCGCCCCCCAAAGCACCACCCCGCGCCCGCGGCAAAGGAGGTGGGAAGAAAGGTGCGCGCACTTCAGGGCCATCTGGCCCTCGAGGGAGTAGCGATCGTCGGTGCGGGTCGCCCGGGCCGGCCCATCGCGCCAGTCGAGCAGGAGCCGGGGCAGGTTGGTGAGGCGCCCGCCGGCCGCGGCCAGGCGGAGCCAGAGGTCATAGTCCTCGGGGAAGGGCCCGTCGCGCCAGCCACCGGCGCGGTGCAGGACCTCGGCCCGGATGGCCGCCGCGGGGTGGACGAGGGGAGCCTCGACGAGGAGGTCGCGCTCCACGAGCTCCGGCGTGGTGAGGCCGTTCACCCAGGCCGCGTAGCGGATCATCCCTTGCCTCAGCGCGCGGCGGGGGAAGAGCCGGACCCGGCCACCCACGGCAGAGAGCGAGGGATTTCCCCGGAGCGCCTCGAGCTGGAGCTCGAGCCGCAGCGGATGGGCCACGTCGTCGGCATCCATCCGGGCGACGACCTCGGCGTCGCAGACGGCCCGGCCGCGCTCCAGCGCCCGGGGGATCCCCTCGCCCTTCCCGCGCAAGATGCGGACCCTCCCCTCGCGCTCGGCCAGCTCTGCCAGGATGGCCGGGGTGGCGTCGGCGGAGCCGTCGTCGACGCAGACGAGCTCCAGGTCTCTCACCGTCTGGCGCAGGATGGAGACCGCGGCCGCGCGCACGGTCCGGGCGGCGTTCCGGGCGGGCATGAGCACCGCGACGCGGGGCATGAGCGCGAGCTTCCCCGCAATCCGCCCGGTGGTAAAGCGCCACCGCCTCCTTCCGGTTGCGCCGCGGCCCTTCGGGGACGACATTCGAGGCATGTCCTCTCGCCCGGTCCCCACTCTTTCCCTTCCCGCCGGCCTTGCCCTGCCCGTACTCGGGCTCGGCACCTGGCGCATGGGCGAGGACCCGCGCCGCCGCCGCGCCGAGGTGGCAGCCCTGAGGCGGGGGCTCGAGCTCGGGTTCACCCTCATCGACACCGCGGAGCTGTACGGCGACGGCGGCGCCGAGGAGGTGGTGGCCGAGGCGACGGCCGGACGTCGGGAAGAGGTCTTCCTCGTCTCGAAGGTGCTGCCCGAGAACTCCTCACGGAAGGGGACGGTGGCCGCCTGTGAGCGAAGCCTGAAGAGGCTTGGGACCGACCGGATCGACCTCTACCTCCTCCACTGGCGCGGGCAAGTACCGCTCGAGGAGACGGTCGCCGCCTTCGAGGAGCTGGTCCGGGCCGGGAAGATCCGACGCTGGGGCGTCTCCAACCTCGACCGGAGCGACCTCGAGGAACTCCTCGCCCTGCCCGGCGGCGAGCGGGTGCAGGTCGACCAGGTGCTCTACAACCCGAGCCGGCGCGGCATCGAGCACGACCTCCTCCCCCTCTGCCGCGCGCGCGGAATCGTGGTCATGGCCTACTCGCCCATCGAGCAGGGCCGGCTGGCGCGCCATCCGACGCTTCGTGCTGTCGCCGCGCGCCACGCCGCGACGGCCGCCCAGGTGGCGCTGGCCTGGGTGCTGCGCGCCCCGAACGTGTGCACCATCCCCAAGGCGACGACGGCGGCTCACGTCGACGAGAACCGGGCCGCCCTCGACCTCCGGCTGTCGCCCCTCGACCTGGCCGAGATCGACCACGCCTTTCCCGCGCCGGACGGGCCCAGGCCCCTCGAGATGCTGTGAGGCCGTAGGCCCCGAGCAACCTGCGTGCCATCCTCCGTCCGGGTGGCCCGCCCGCGTACCCGCCCGTCCGAGTACATCGTGGCTTGGCCCGCGTTCGACTGTGCTAGAACGTTTTGGCCCTACGGGGGATAGCCGGCCAGCAAGGCCGCCCTTCACCCGGGCGGCGCCTCGGTATGATCGTCGAACTGCGGGAGATCGCGAAGTCCTTCGGCGGAGTCCCGGCGCTCAAGGGCGTCGACTTCGACGTGCGGCCGGGTGAGGTGCACGCGCTCCTGGGCGAGAACGGCGCCGGCAAGTCCACCCTCATCCGCATCATGGCCGGCGCGCTCGCACCCGACCACGGCGAGGTGTGGGTGAAGGGCCAGCGGGTTCGCTTCGGCTCGCCGCGTGACGCGCGGCAGAGCGGGATCGCCACCGTCTACCAGGAGCTGCTCCTCTTTCCGGACCTGACCGTGGCCGAGAACATCTTCCTCGGCAACGCCCCCCGCCGCCGCTTCGGAGCGGTGGACTGGGGGACGATGCGGTCCCAGGCGCGGGAGCTGCTCGGGTCCCTCGACACCTGGGAGCTCGACGTCGACGCCCGGCTCGGCGACCTCTCGGTGGCCAATCGCCAGCGGGTGGAGATCGCCAAGGCGCTCTCCCAGAACCCGCAGGTCCTCATCATGGACGAGCCCACCGCCTCGCTCGCCGGGGCGGACGTGGAGCGGCTCATGGCCGTGGTCCGCCGCCTGCGCGAGCGGGGGGTGGCCATCGTCTACGTGAGCCACCGCCTCTCGGAGATCTTCGAGCTGGCCGACCGGGTCACCGTCCTGCGCGACGGAGCTCGCATCGCCACCCGGGCGGTCAAGGAGGTGGACGAGCCGGCCCTCATCTCCATGATGGTGGGGCGCTCCATCGATCAGCTCTTCCCCAAGGAGGAGACCAAGCCCGGCCCGGCGGCGCTGGAGGTGAAGAACCTCTCCTACCGGTCGGTGGTCCGGGACGTCTCCTTCTCGGTCCGGGAGGGGGAGATCCTGGGCATCGCCGGGCTGGTGGGCGCGGGCCGGACCGAGCTGGCCCTCACCCTCTTCGGCATCACCCCGGCCACCGCCGGCGAGATCCGGGTGCACGGACGGCCGGTGACCATCGACGGGCCCCGCCGGGCCCGCGACCTGGGCATCGCCTACGTCCCCGAGGACCGGGGCCTGCAGGGGCTCATCCGCGTCCAGACCATCCGCGAGAACGTCACCCTGGCCATCCTCGACCACGTGTCCCGCGGCTTCATCGTGAACCGGGGCGAGGAGGTGCGCCGGGCCCGGGAGGCCATCACCCGCTTCGGCATAAGGGCGCGTGGGCCGGAGCAGCTGGTGCGCCAGCTCTCGGGCGGCAACCAGCAGAAGGTGGTCCTCGCCAAGTGGCTGGGGACCGAGCCGCGCATCCTCATCATGGACGAGCCGACCCGCGGCATCGACGTGGGGGCCAAGGCGGAGGTGCACGCCATCATGAGCCGGCTGGCCCAGCAGGGGCTGGCCATCGTGATGATCTCCAGCGAGCTGCCCGAGGTCCTGGGCATGAGCGACCGGGTGCTGGTCATGAACCGCGGCCGGGTGGTGGGCCACTTCGAGCGGGCCAGCGCCACGCCGGACGCGGTGGGAGCGGCCATGACCCGGGCCGCCCCGGAACGAGAGGCGAGCTGATGGAGCTGCCCGCTCGGAGCGTCAAGCGAGACCGGCTGGCCCGGTTGGCCTCGGCCTACGGGCAGGAGCTCGTGGTGCTCGGGGCGGTGTTGGTGCTCATGGCGGTGGTGGGGACCGTCAACCACCGCTTCCTCAGCGACACCAACCTGAACAGCGTCTTCTCCGGCAACGCCTACATCGCCGTGGCCGCCATCGGCATGTCCATGGTGATCATCACCGGCAACATCGACGTGTCGGTGGGCGCGCTCATCGGGGTCCTGGCCACCATCGCCGGCACGCTGGCCACGAGAGGCTACCCGGTCTGGCTGGCCTGGGGAGTGCCGCTCGTCGTGGGGATGGCGGTGAACGCGGCGGTGGGGGTGCTCGTCGCCTATGCTCGCATCCCGGCCATCGTGGTGACGCTGGGGGTCCTCTCCATCCTGCGCGGTGGGCTCATCAGCGCCACCGGGGGAAAGTGGATCACCGACCTGCCGCCCGCCTTCCGGGCCGCCCAGGCCCGGCTGTTCGGCGTCCCCTCCCCGGTGTACGTGGCGGCGGTCTTGACCGTGCTCGCGGCGCTGTGGATGCGCTACAGCTCGCTGGGACGGGCCATCTACGCGGTGGGGGGAAACGCCGAGGCGGCCCGGGCGGCCGGGATTCGCACCCGGGCCATGGTGGTCTTCGTCTTCGCCGTGCACGGCTTCTTCGCCGGCATCGCCTCCGTCCTCTTCGCCACCCAGCTGCAGGTGATCCAGTCGACCGTCCCGCCCAACCTGGAACTCTCCATCATCACCGCCTCGGTGATCGGCGGCGTCTCCATCCTCGGCGGCACCGGCACGGTGATCGGCTCGACCCTGGCCGCGCTCCTCTTCTCCGAGATCGCCTCTGCGCTCATCTTCCTCAACGTCTCGGCCTACTGGCTGCGGGCGGTGCTCGGGCTGCTCATCCTCGGGACCGTGCTCGCCGACATGGCCCGGCGCCGGAGAAAGGGGCGGCTCGCGCCATGAAGGTCGACGTCCGCTCCCTCTTCCGGCACGAGACGGTGCTGGCCATCCTGGCGGTCCTGACCCTGGCGGTGCTGGCCCACCAGCACGAGGCCTTCTTCACCGCCGACAACCTCCTGAACCAGGGACGCCTGGCCGCCGAGCTGGGACTCGTCTCCCTGACCATGACCTTCGTCATCGTCACCGGCGGGATCGACCTCTCGGTCGGCTCCATCCTCGGCCTGGGGGCCATCCTGGTGGGGGTGTTCTGGAAGAACCTGGGCCTGCCGCTGCCGCTCGCCATGGTGCTGACGGTCCTCGTGGGAGGGCTGGCCGGGCTGGGGAACGGCCTCATCATCACCCGCTTCCGGGTTCCGCCCCTCATCGCCACCCTGGCCACCCTGGCCCTGTACCGCGGGCTCGCCGAGGGCATCAGCAAGTCGCGCTCGGTGCGCGGCTATCCGGAGTGGTTCTTCCGGCTGGGGCAGGGCGACGTGGCCGGGGTGCCGACCCAGGTCTGGATCCTGGCGGCCGCGGCCCTCCTCGCCGCCGTCGTCCTGGGCCGGACCACCTTCGGCCGGGCCACCTACGCCCTCGGGGCGAACGAGACCGCGGCCCGCTTCTCCGGGGTGGCGGTGGATCGCACCAAGCTCCTCATCTACACCGGCTCGGGCCTCGCCTCGGGGCTCGCCGCGGTCATCTTCGTCTCCCGGGTCTCCACCACCCGCTCGGACATGGGTACGGGGCTCGAGCTGGACGCGGTCACCGCGGTGGTGCTCGGCGGCACCAGCATCTTCGGGGGGAGGGGAACCATCGTCGGGACGGTGCTCGGGCTGGTGCTCATCCAGGCGCTGCGCAACGGCCTGGCCCTGGCCGGGGTCAAGGGCGACGGGACCATCGTGGTCATCGGGGCGGTCCTCATCCTGGCCATCCTGGTGTCGAACTTCGTGGGCCGCGAGGGCGACGGCTGAGGCAACGCGGGCGGACCCTCGCCTCGCATACGGGGTCCGCCCATCGCAGAAGGAGCGGGATCATGCGTCGTGTGAGAAGCGTGCTGGTGCTGTTGCTGGCGGCAGCGGCCGTCCGGGCCCAGGCGGCAGGATGGACCGGCGGTGACGAGCTGCCCACCAACCCCTTGCCCTGCCAGGGCGCGGCCGGTGCGGAAAAGGCCAAGCCCTACGACGGCGGCAAGCCCACCAATCCTCCGAACCTCAAGGGCAAGAAGATCACGGTGGTGGACGTGCCGAAGCTCATCGGCATCGGCTACTTCAACGCCACCTCCAAGGGCATCGCCGACGCCGCCAAGGAGCTCGGCAACGTCGACGCCAAGACCGACGGCCCCACCCAGGCCAACATCGACCAGCAGATCACCTTCATCGACAACTACATCACGAGCGGGGTGAACGGCATCCTCTTCGCCGCCAACGATCCGGTGGCCATCTCCCCGGTCCTGAAGAAGGCCCTCGGCAAGGGCATCCACGTGGTCGGCTACGACGCCAACTCCGAGCCCGGGGCCCGGGAGTGGTTCGTGAACCAGGCCGAGTTCAACGGCATCGCCAAGTCCCTCCTCGACAACATGGCCAAGGAGATCGGCGAGGACGGCGCCTTCGCCATCGTCACCTCCACCTTCACCACCCCCAACCAGGCGCGGTGGATCTCGGAGATGTCGGCCTATGCCCAGAAGTGCCACCCGAAGATGAAGTGGCTGGAGACGGTCGAGGCCCAGGAGGACAACAACCTCTCCTTCCAGCAGGCCAACACCCTCATCAACAAGTACGGTGATCAGCTGAAGGGCCTCTTCGGCATGACCAGCGTGGCCACTCCCGCCGCGGCCGAGGCGGTCACCCAGGCCAACAAGTGCGGGAAGGTGGCGGTGGTGGGTCTCGCCACCCCGAACGCCATGAAGCCCTACGTCAACAAGGACTGCGTGAAGTCGGTGGTCCTGTGGAACCCGGTCGACCTGGGCTACGCCGCCATGTACGTCCTGCGGGCGGTGACCGACGGCACGCTCAAGCCGGGGGCCAAGGAGGTCAAGGCCGGCAAGCTGGGCGAGCTCAAGGTGGTGAACGGCAGCGAGATCCTGCTCGGCCCGCCGTTCGTGTACAACAAGGGCAACATCAACAACTTCGACTTCTAGCCGGCGGAGCCGGAGCGCAGAGGGAACGGGCGCCCAGAGGGCGCCCGTTCCGTCTTTCTTCCCTCCCCGGCGCGCCGGGATCCCCGTCGATCCCGCCGCCACAAGGGTCCGGGCCGCGGCGGGCGGGAAGGAGTCCCCGGCGGGACTGGCCCGCTCGCCCCCGCCACCGCATGGGCCGATAGCGCAATCGAGTGGACGCGCCCCGGCCCCCTCCGCGCCCGAGCCGGTGCGGGCCGTGCCGCCGGTGTGAGCGCGCCGGGCGTTTCGAGCCCACATCATGCGTCGGGTAGCATCCGCCCTGCATCGGCCTGCGGCCGGGGCGACGCGGCTGTGGTCGCGATCCGGTGCGCGGCCATCGGTCCGGAGACCTCCATGCAACGAGCTTCGATCCTGGTCGCGGCAGCGGCGATGGTGGCGGCCTGCGGCGGCGGCGGCGGCCAGAGCACGGTGACGAGCCACTCCTATCACGCGGCGGCGTCGGTCGGGGACTTCCTCACCATCACCATCGACCATTCCGCAGAGACCATCAGCTACGACAACATCACCAATGGTGACAGCGGAACCGTCGCCTACACGCCCCGGAGCGACGGCGGCATCGACGTCCCCGACCCGAACGGCGACATCCTCCAGTGCTACGAGATGCCGGGCGTGGCCGTGGTCTGCCAGGGCACGAACCTCGGACCGACCAGCGCCGACACGGCCCTCGTCTACGGCATCCTCGACACGCCCCTCACCGTGGCCGACCTCCGAGACCTCGACGCCGGGTTCCTCGTCTTCCGCACCAAGGAGGGCGGGATCGAGGTGGGACAGGTCTCGTTCGACGGCAGCTCCAACGGCGCCGGGACGAGCTACTTCCCGGTGGACCAGGTCCTCCCCCCCGGCTTCTACGGCAAGACGCTCTTCGACGACATCTCCATGTCGTCCACCAAGATGAGCGACGACCAGAGCCTCGGCTGCGTGGAGATGACGCCCGACGGGGATACCGACCCGAGCTACCTCTTCGGAACCGCCGGCGGCAACTTCATGGTCGATTCGCCCAACGGGGCCATCTTCGCCTTCCGGGAGGCCGCCTCCAAGGACTTCCTCCCCGCCCACGCCGGCACCTATTCCGCGCTCGTCTACAACAAGAGGGTGAGCTACCTCGCCGGGGTGGAGTCGACCGAGGACCTCCACGTCGGCACCGCCACCGTGACCGTCGGCACCTCCGGGGCCATCACGGTCACCCAGGACTCGCAGACCGTGCTGTCGTCGACCCTCCTGCCCTTCGAGGGCTCGGACTGGCAGGGGCCGGGCAAGGTGGTGGACCCCGTCCACGGGCTCTTCTACGTCCTGAACGCCGACGACCAGCTGGGGAGCTACGCCGTCCCGCCGGTGTTCATCACCTTCTTCGAGGACGCGATGGCCTTCGCCGAGTTCCGGCCGGTCTCCACCGGGGACTTCGGGGCGGATCCGCAGGTTCCCGCTCACTACGAGTACACCTACGGGATCGCGGTGAGGGCTCCGTAGGCCGTTTTCTCCGAGGGGCCGCGGCCGCCCGCGGCCCCTCCCTCAAAAGAGCTCCGCGCCCGCCTCGGCCAGCACCTCTCGGAGGACGGAGCGGTGACAGCGCTCCTCGTCCTCGCAATAGCAGCCCACCGCGAGGTCGGTGCGGTGGGAGAGGGCAGCCAATAGCTCGATGGCGTGGCGGGAGGCCGGCTGGCGCAGCTCGCGCCGGAACCGCCGCTCGAACGCCGCCCAGGCCCGATCGGTCCCGGCCCGCTGTGCCTCGGCCACGAGCGGGGCGCTCGGCGAGAGCTCTGGCAACCATACGTCGTAGAAATCGCGCCGGGCGAACTCCTCC
>Ga0335071_10005308_pt1 | contig 13392 bp, 10 predicted proteins | sample Lox_Sample_15_FD_206724 | JGI IMG/M metagenome (GOLD analysis project Ga0335071, IMG submission 206724) | Soil microbial communities from Loxahatchee National Wildlife Refuge, Florida, United States - Lox_Sample_1.5 | ecosystem: Environmental > Terrestrial > Soil > Wetlands | place: USA... | reverse complement strand
GCAAGGGAATCGTTCAGTTCCGGCAGCTCTTCACGCCGCGGCTCCTCTTGGCGCTCGCGGAGCTGAAGGCGGCCATAGTGGAGACCCCGGAGGTGCATCGGCCGTGGCTCCTCTTCGCGTTCAGCGCAACGCTACGCTACGCCAACCGGATGGTGACCCGGAACCCGGGGTGGCGCGGTAACCGGCCGCTGGAATGGGCAAAGCCGGGGTTTTGGCTGCCGCCGGTGTTCCTGGAGACCAACGTCGCCGAGGAGTTCGACCGGCGTTTCAAGGCGCTGCTTCGCGGAAAGCGCGACTACCTGGCGAACCTGCCCGGCGCACCTCCCGCCGAGTGCGCCGAGCCCGGGGCGCTCCTCAAGAGCGACGCCCCGGCGTACCACGTGGCCCGCAGTTCCTCGACCAAGCTGCCGCTCCGGCCGCATTGCGTCGATGTCATCATCACGGACCCGCCTTACGGTAGCAACGTTCACTACGCGGACCTGAGCAACTTCTGGGCGGTCTGGCTGCCCGAGCTCGGCATGGGACGCGTCATTGACGACCGCGAGGAGGCGGTCATCGCTCGCAAGAGGTTCCCCGGGGCGAAGAGCGCGCAGGATTACCAGGTGCTGCTGGAGCGGTGCTTCGGAGAGTGCTCGCGGGTGCTCAAGCCGGGTGGCTTCATGGTGATGACGTTCAACAACCGGGAACCGCGAGCCTGGGGCTCGCTGCTCGTCGCAGCCGCCAAGGCGGGCTTCGACCTGCCGCCCGGCGGCGTCGTGTTCCAGAGCGGAATCGAGACCTACCGGCACACTGCTCAGAGCCGACGCAATGGGTCCGTCATCGGCGACTTCATCCTCTCGTTCAAGGCCGACGGGACACGGCTCCAAAAGGCCCGGCGCGACAGCGCTCTCACGACCGAGGAGGTCACCCGCGCCATCACCAAGGTGCTCCGGCGCGAGGGGCGGCCCCTGAGCCCCAACGAGCTCCTCCAGCGGCTGTACGTCGACCTGCAACCCCGCATGATGGAGCGGGCGAGGGGCGCCATCGCCCGTGGAGACCGGGCGATCAACGAGCTGATCGAATCGCTCGATGACATCCGGCTCCTGGACTCGCACCGCCGCCAGCTCCTCGAGAAGCACTTCAACTACCGTGACGGCAACTGGGCCTTGCGAGATGACCATGCGCCCGACTGAACGCTTGTTGTTCCCGGAGCTCACTCCCACTGAGGCGCCTGTGGAAAGGACCAAGGTCGCCAAGGGGCAGGAGAAAGGGGCGCGTCCCCTCCACGCTCTTCTCTCGTCGGTGTGGTCCTTCGACGGCCGGGGGGGAGATCAGGTCTACCGCTGGTACGGCACGCTGCCACGGGCGCTCGTGGAGCGGCTCCTCGGCCTGTATTGCCCACCCGGCACCCGCGTCCTTGACCCCTTCGTGGGCCTCGGTGCCACCTTGGACGTCGCGGCCGACGCCGGCCTCCAGGCGGCCGGCGTGGACGTAAACCCGCTCGCCTGCCTCGCTGCACAGGTGCGGCTCTTCACGGGCGCCACTTCGTCCGCTGCCGTGCCGCGGGCCCGGGCGCTGGTCGCCCGCCAGAGGTTGCATTCGGCACCCAAGGGTCGCGCCCCGTGGGCGGCGGTGCTGCGGGACGTGAAGTTCGACTACGCGCGCCGGTGGTTTCGAGCCGACTCCTTGGACGCGCTGCTCGCGTTGCTCTTCGCCATTGCGGACGAGGGGGATGCCGCCCTTGCGAGGGTGCACTTCGTCGCCGCAGCCCAGATCATCCGGGAGGTTGCCTCGGTCGATCCCCGCTGCACGCACCACCTGGTGACGAAGCAGAAACCCTTCATCGACCCGCTGCCGCTCTGGGTTGAGCAGGTCGCTCGGGTGGTGCGGGCGGCGCGCCCGAACGCTGCGGACCCGCGCCACGTCGTTGTGAGGCAGGCGTCGGCACTGGAGTGCCTCGGCGAGCTGCCGAAGGCGGGATTCGCGCTCATTCACCCGCCGTACCTGGGTGTGATCAACTATCACCTGATTCACCGGCTCGCGACCGACTTGCTCGGGATCGTCCAGCAGGTGTGCGCTCCTGAATCGCTCGCCGGGCTCGACTTCGGGTACGAGCGGCTTCGCGCGGCGGACATGTCGACCGACCGGACCGGGACCTATCAGACCTCGGTCGAGCGACTCGCCGACGCCATCGCCGGCGGGACGGCGCCCGACGCCCGCTGCGCTGTCATCATCGGCGATCAGCGACACAGGGGGCATTTGCGGCACCCCTTCACTGACTACATCGCGGCCTTCGAGATCCGTGGGTTCCTGTTGGAGGAGAACTTCATCTGGCTCCTCCAGAACAACGGCGGCATGCACGTTCTTCGGCGAGGCCACTTCATCGACCACAATTACATCTTGGTCTTCAAGCGGATGCCGCCGGCAGGCGTCGAAACGTAGCGGGCGGCCTGATCGTTCGGGAGTTCGTCACTAGGCTTGCATGCGGCCCCGCCGGGCGAAGAGGGCTGTGCCGCCAAGAGGTCCCAGGACGGGGAGTCATTCGGGCTCGTCACGTCCACGTCCGCCACCGCTCGGGGTATCTCCCTGTCGGTCCCAAGAACCCCGTCGCGACGTCCGGCAGGCCTCGAGACGAGAGCCCGAGGTCAGGTGTGCATCGTAGCTGGAGGGCCGGAGTCCAGCGCGAAGGCGGTTGTAGGCACACCTCATCCCGGCTTGGTGACGCCGGACGCGAGGTTGAGCTCTGTGCTGTTGCCGCTGCGGCGCAGGCCGCGCGCCGCGCGTAACGGCGGTAAAGGCCGCCGGCCTCCGCGACCTCCACGACGACCCCGTGCTCCGGCCCTTGCACAGGCCGAACGTGGCGATGAGACAGAAGAGGATCGTCCCATTCGCGATCGTATTCGTGAGGAGCGCGATCGCGGCGTTCCCATTCGCCAGGCGTTCACCCATGACGCCCGAGCCGACGACGGCGCCCACCAGGAGGGCGGTTCCGAGGAACTCCGGGACGAGGCGTTGTGAGAGACGGTATCTCACGGGGAGGCCCCTCCACTGGGTCGTGTCGACGTCGGAGGCTCAGCAGCACGACCCACCGCAAGCTGCGGCTGGCGCGGCGCCGACCACGGGGCTGCAGGCGAACGGCCCATGGTGGACCGATCGGTCACCGGTCACCTTGAAGTGCTTGCCGAATCTGGTATCCGCGACCATGGCGGCGGTGTTGCCGCACACCAGCATCGGCTTCCCCTTCTCGAACGTGTGGTGATCGTCGAGCGCGAAGCGGAAGGGGTGGTCGGGGATGGTGCCCAGGTACCAGGCCACCTGGCCGTAGTCCTCGCAGATGTCCTCGAGCCCGGCGAGCTTGAAGGCGCGGACCTTGACGGTGTGGAAGTCGATGGCCCCGACCTTCGCTTCGATCTCAGGGCTACCGAGTTGGATCCGGCTCCTCGACACGGTCCGGTAGTCGGGGCACCCCAGCCCGTGGAGCAGCCGGCGGAAGTCCTCGATGTACATCGCACCCCCGAGGCACTCGCACAGGAGCTCGGGGTCCTCGCCGAGTTCGCGCGGCAAGCGCCTGCCGGCGAACACGTCGGAGAAGTGAAGTTCCCCTCCCGGCTTGAGCACGCGGAAGATCTCCGCAAACACCGCGTCCTTCCGCGGCGAGAGGTTGATCGCGCAGTTGGAGATGACGACGTCGATCGACTCGTCGGCGATTCCCAGCGCGCCCAGGTCCTCGATGTAGCCCTTCACGAACTCGACGTTGCTCCGCCCGTGTCCGAACCGCTCCGCCTGGCTGGCCTGGTGGCGACGGGCGAGCTCCAGCGGCTCGTCGGTCATGTCCACCCCGATGACGCGCCCGGTTCGGCCCACCAGGCGGGAGGCGAGGTAGACGTCTCGCCCAGTGCCGCACCCCAGGTCGAGGACGGTCATCCCTTCCAGCGCCTCGGGGATGGGGGAGCCGCAGCCATAGAAACGCTCGAGGATCTCCGGCGCGATCTGGTCGAGGATGGCGCGGTGGCTCGCCGGCAGCGACTCGACGCACTTGCAGGCGTTCGACTTCAGGTCCTTCATCCCGCCGAGGATCCTGCCGTAGTAGTCCTTCACGGCATCGAGCGAGGGGCTCACGTCGGTCATGTGGCCTCCGCGCGCCTCGCGCGCCTGCGAGGGGGATGAAGCTCCAGCCGGCAGCAGCCAAGGTCGAGGCCAAGACCGGAAGGCGTGGGTCGCACCGCCTCGGCGAGGCGGTAGCACCTGCTCTTGCCTTCGCGCTTGAACTCTACGAACCCCTCATCGCGGAGGATGCGCAGATGGTGCGAGAGCAGCGTCTGGTCGATCCCCAGCTTCTCGTTCAGCTCCGTGACGGTCCGGGCGCCTTGGACGAGCTGCACAACGACGTCCCAGCGCGTGCGGTCGGCGATGGCCTTGAGTCGCCGGGAGCAGAAGTCGCTCGTGTGTCCACCAGGAGTGAGCGTCCCCTTGCCTGACATGTGAAATAGGCTACATGTGAAAACGGCCCCCAAGCAAGAGCGGATAAGCAAGAGGGCCAGGGATGTTCCGGCCTGGAACAGTCGGCGACTTCGTCGCGCCTGTATCTGCCGGCCGACTCGACCGTCAGATTCCTACGTTCCGAAGCAGCCGTTCACAGTCCTCGCCGACCTTCTCGCCGAGGGGCACTTCGCGCGCGGATGCGCGGCCTCTACGCGGAGCGGCGAGAGGCGATGGGTACCGGCGATCGCCCGCAATTTGGGCGGTGTGCTCTCGATCGAGTCCAAAGGAGTTGCCCTCCATCTTCTGGCCCGAGTGCCCGAGGGCGTCGGCGACCTGGCCGCGGCGCGGCGAGCCGCGGGGCTCAAGGTGGAGGTGAGGGCGCCTTCGGAAGGAACACTCGAGCCGTTGAAGCGCTGCGGGCTGATGCTCAGCTGTGGCGCGGTCGGTACGGCCGACATGCGCGAGGGGCCCGCCGACTGGGCCAGTCCCTAGCGCGGCCCCGCCGGCTCGCAAAGAGAGCCGAAGCAGGCCGAGGCCTGGTCGCGGCCGCCTGGAAGATCGTCAACGATTTCCAGCCGGACAAGTTCTGGCGAGCGACAGGAGGGTGCCGTTCTCCGTGGTGGTGGATCTGCATCCTCAAGTTTGAAATGATCGCCCTGGCTTGGCCTCGCCCACGAGGCCGTTGAGCAACCTCAGGAGGACGGAATGGCTGGGAGGCTCCGGGCTGGGACGGGAGTGAGCAGGAGCCAGAACGCCCTGGAGGCCGGCCGCGAGGCCGCCGCCGCGGCGGTGGCGAAGCTGGAGGGCCAGGCGCCAGCGGTGGTGATCGTTTTCGCGACGCCGTGCCTTGATCTCTCCGCCCTGCTCCGCGGCGTCCGCGACGTGAGCGGCGACGCCGTCTTGGTCGGCTCGACCGGCACTGGCGAGCTGGTCCAGGGAGAGTACGTCGGGCTCGGCCAGGGCGTCGGCGTCCTGGCGATGACCGCGGGCCCCTACCGCTTCGGCGCGGCCTCCGCGGCCCACGTAGGCGGCGCCCTCGAGGAGGTGGGCCAGGACCTCGCGCGCCGGAGCCGCGCCGAGGCCGGCAAGAGCCCGTACGCGGCGGTGCTGCTTGTTTCCGACCAGCTGATGGGCGATCTGCAGGGGCTGACGCAAGGCGTGTACAAGGTGGGCGGACCGCGGGTCTCGATAGTGGGCGGCGGCGCGGGTGACGAGTACCGGAACGTCCACTCGCAGGTCTTCCACAACGGCGAGGTGGTGGAGCAGGGAGTGGCGGCGCTCTGGATCGCCAGCGACACGCCCCTGCAGGTGGTTACCCGGCACGGCTGGAAGCCGTTCGGCACCCCCATGCTCGTCACCAAAGCCGAGGGCACCACCATCCACGAGCTGGGCGGCCGCCCGGCCATCCCCGTCTACGCCGAGCAGATCGGCAGGTCGCTCGACGAGCTGGCGCCGGAGAGGTTCCTGCCCATCTCGGCGATGTACCCCCTAGGCATCCTACAGTCCGACGGCTCGCGCGTCATTCGGCTCTCCTACGCCCGGGTCGGCAACGGCCTCGTCATCCACGGTTGCCTGCCACCGCCCGGCTGTGCCGTACAGGTGATGACCGCCACCGTCGACGAGCTCCTCGCGGTCGGGGACGAGGTGATTCCGGCCGCGCTGGCAGCCCGGCCCGACGCCGGCGTAGTCCTCGTCTTCAGCTGCGCAGCCCGGGGGTTCGTCTTCGGCGACCGGGTGGGCGAGGAGGCGCCCCGGCTGCAGAAGCTCGCCGGGAACGTCCCGGTCTTCGGCCTCTACACCCACGCCGAGTTTGCCCGCACCGCGGGCGTGCTCGCCACGCACAACGAGACGCTCACCGCGCTCGCACTCTAGCCGCCGCCCCGCTGCATGGCTTTCCCTCCTCCGGAAACCCCCACGTCGCTCGGGCCGGAGGAGGTGCGCCGACTGCAGGCCGATCACGCCGCGGCCATGACCGCGCTGGAGGCGGCGCTCAGCGACACCACCCGCCTCACCCGCCTCCTCAACATCCTGAGCGAGGGGGCGCCGCTGGAGCGGCTCCTCAACCGCGTGCTCTCGGCGCTCTCGGAGATCTTCAGCTCCGATGTGGTGGCGCTCCTGCAGCGCGGAAGCGAGCAGAGCTTCGTCCCGCGCGCCGCCGTCGGCATCCCCGAGGACCAGCTCGCCCGCCCCCTGCCCGGTGCCCCGGGCACCTACCTGGCGCGGTCGATCGAGGCACGCGGGCCGGTGCAGGTCGAGAACCTGGGTGCGGACGTGACCGCTGCCACCGAAGTGAGCGGGGTCTACGAGCTGGGTGCACGCACCGTGCTGTGGCTCCCGGCGGTGGGGGACGACGGCGTCGAGGCGGTGTTCCTCCTGGCCCGCTGCCGGGTCCAACTCTACGCCCAGACCGATCTCGATCTGCTCGGGGCTATGGCCTACCGCATCGCGGTGGTGCTGGAGCGCGCCCGGGCGGAGACGAAGCTGCGCGAGGCCCAGGATCGGCTACTCCAGACCGAGCGGCTGGCGCTGGTCGGCAAGCTCTCCGGCTCGATGGCCCACGAGCTCAACAATCCACTGGCGGCGGTCCGCTCTAACCTCGAGCAGCTGCACGGCCAGGTGCCGGCCCTGGCCGGCGTCGTCCGCGCCGCCGCGCGCGCCTCCCGGCTCCTGGACGAGGTGCCTGGCGAAGAGGCCCGCGAGGTCGCGCGTGAGCTGCGTGCCTTCCTCGAGGCCGGTGACACGTTCGCGGTCGACGTGGAGGAGATGGTGGCGGATTCGTTGGAGTCGGTTCGCCGCATGGGCCAGCTGGTCGGGAGTCTGCTGCGGATCTTCGCCGCCGAGCGCTTCGAGCCCGAGCGGTTGGACCTCCGGGTCGCGGTGGCGGAGTGCGTGGCCGACCTGCCCGCCGACACCGGGCGGCCGGCGCTGGTGCAGGAGCCCGGCGACGGCGCGCCTTGCGTGGCCTGGATCGCCGCATCCGCCTTTAGGGTCGCGTTCACCGGCGTCTTGCGGATGATCCTCTCGCCGGGCTTGCGCCGGACCGACCCCACGCGCACGGTGGTCATCCGGGTCGGGCACGACCACGGGCGCCCCGCGGTGGTGGTGACCGATCCAGTCCTGGAGCTCGACCGGGAGGAGCAGCGGGCCATCTTCGATCCGCACATGGAGGAGGTGGAGACGCCGCGCGGCCGCAGCGTCCGCCTGAGCCTCATGGCCATGCTTAGCTACCAGCTGTTCCGCGGCTGCGGTACCGATGTCTCCACCGAGGCGCCGGGAGCCGAGGGGCTCACCGTGCGCGTCGTGCTGCCCTCCCCGCCCTAGAAGGCGTTTCAAGACCTCGCCAGGCGAAACTCCCATGGGATCGATCGCTTGGGTGGTCGATCCGTCGGGTAGTTGAGGGGGCTCTCTCGGTATGATCTGGGCACGATCGCCCGGGCCCGGGGGATGTCGGATCTCGCGCGCGAGTCCGGGCTCACGGTGAAGAGCCTGGGCAAGGCGCTGTCGCGGGACGGGAACCCCGAGTTCAGCACGATCATGAAGATGATCCGGGCCCTCGGCTTGCGTCTTCGCGGCGCGCCTGCGCACGGCTGATTCGGAGCGTGAGAGGGAGCGGCATTCGGGAGCCGAGCGAGGACCGTCGTAGTTCTCACTGGATGACAGCGCCCAGCAACGGGCTCGGGCCCATGCCGATGGCCAGAAAAGCCGGTGCAGCCTCGCCGGAGATGTTCTCGAAGGTGACCCTCCAGGCCGGGAATATCCGCCATCCGATCGTGATGTGGCCGACTGTCGCTCGGTAGAGTGCACCTTCCACAATGACCGGAAGCACGAGTGGATTCTGGTCTGTCAGTCGATCTGGTGGGTTGGGCGTGTCCGACCCCTCCTCCTCATCGGGAGACGCGCAGAAATCGGACCGCTGCGTCGGCGAGAGCTTGGTCCACTCGGGACGCAGAGCGTCCGGTGGGCTGACCTGCACTTCGGCGACCAAAGCGAGCGGTTCGTGTGAGTACGCTGATCACCGAACTGGACGCGATCTGGAGTTGGCGCGAGCTACGCCCGTCCCTCGGCCCAGCGACAATCCGCGTAGGGAGCGCGGACGGGCTTACGCAGCTAGCGTGGGCAGAGGACATCGCGCGTGGGCTGCCGCATGCGAGCCTACAAGTTGTGGACGGAGGCGGGCATCACCTCCTCCCACAGGATGGACCAAGGAGGCTCGCAAGTCTGCAAGCTTGGCTCGCTTAGATCGGCGCGGTTCACCGACCTTCCGCCCGGCGCGAGGCCGAGATGCGGGCGCTGGTGAAGACGCAGAGCGGGGCCTCGCGTAGTTTGCCCCGGGTGTGCTGGTGAGTCGTCGCCAGAGATTACTCACGGGCACCTATACCGGAGAACCGAAGAGCCCCAACCAGGCGCCCTGCGCGTCGGCTCCTCGGGCTATACCAGCGCGGGCAACCGTTACGCTCCCAGTGGCAGCGTACGAGTTGGTGTGGGCCAAGTTATCATTGATAGTCGACTCGCAATCGAGCAAGGTGATCGAATGGCCCGGAAGTGCGGCTTCATCCTCTTGAAGATCGCGACATTGATGGCGGCCCCTTGCATCGCACGCCTCCCGCAGGTTGTGGCAGTTGAATTCGACGAACCGGTAGTCAAGGCTGACACACCATCAGCGCTTCCCGACGGGTGGTGGCAGACCGGACCCATCATGGAGATCTTCGTCCGTAGCTACCAGGACTCGGACGGCGACGGAAGGGGCGATCTGCGAGGTATCCAGCAGCGGCTGGACTACCTCGCTTCCCTTGGCGTGAAGGGCATCTGGCTCACTCCCATCTTCAAGAGCCAGGACCACGACCACGGCTACGCGATCACGGACTACCGCGACGTGGACTCGGACATCGGCACCCTTGCGGACTTCGATGCGCTTGTCGCAGCGGCCCACGCGCACGGTATCGGGGTGATCATCGACTACGTGGCGAACCATTCCGCCAGGCTCCATCCTGCGTTCAAGCTCTCCGAGGATCGCTCGAGTCCATATCGAAAGTGGTACGTGTGGCGGGACAAGCACCCGCGCGGCTGGAAGACGTGGAACCCGGACAGGCCCGACCCCTGGAGCGAGGACGGCTCCGCTGGGGCCTACTACGCCGTGTTCTGGGATCAGATGCCGGATTTCGACTTCTCCGATCCCGGCGTGATGGAGTTCCATCGCAACAACCTGCGGTTCTGGTTGAACCGCGGAGTGGACGGCGTGCGGTTCGACGCTGTGAGCGAGCTGCTCAACCTGGATGGTGGGGAGCGGGACGACGAGGGGAGCGCCCGGCTGAGCGCGGAGCTGGCCGCGACCGTAAGGGAGTACCCGAACCGATGGGCAATCTGCGAGGCGACGGCGGCACAGGTCCAGGGACGGTGGTCTCCGGCGCGGCACGCCAGCCCCTCGGCCTGCGGCGCGGCGTTTGGGTTCCCGGTGAACTTCATCTTCAACGAGATCGCTGCCAGCCGCGACACCGCTCACGGCAAGGCCTTCGAGTCGATGAACTGGTACTTCCAGACGTTCCCCGCCAGCCGTATGGGCACCTTGCTCGGCAACCACGACACGTTCTCCGCCACGCTGGACGGAACCTATCGGGGTCGCGAGTTCGACATCGTGGGCGGGGACCTGGACGCGTGCAGGTTCGCCGCGGCTGAAAACCTGCTCTCACCGGGGATCCCGTTCATCTACTATGGCGAGGAGATCGGGATGAGCAAGCAGACCGCCGTCAAGAGCACCGACGAGCAACTCCGCGCGCCAATGAGCTGGGACGCGAAGAAGGGCTTCACCAGCGCGGCTAAGCCGTACCGGGCGTACTCCGACAACCGCGTGCGCTTCAACGTCGAGGCGGAGGAGCAGGACCCCAACTCCCTGCTCGGCTGGTACAGGCAGCTCATCCAGCTTCGCGAGGAGAATGCCGTGCTGCAGCAAGGCGACCCGGAGAAGGTGGAAGGCGGGCGAAGCAAGGGGGACGCTTTCGTGTACACGCGCGTCCTCGGAACGGAGCGCGTCTGGCTGATCTTCAACCCTGGAAAGGCAAAGGGAACGGTGACCAGCAGCCGAGGGGGCGCAGTCGTGCCGCTTTTCAACCCAGGGCGTGTCACAGTCGCGCCTTCGAGCACAGGAGGCCAGGTATTCTCCGGGATTCCTCCTCGGGGCGTGGCAGTGTTTCGCTCCGGCGAGCCCCGCTGATCAGATTTGCGCCATGGCGCGGGGCTCCCTGGGATCCGATTGTGGCGGACGACTCAGCACCGACACACTGTTGCGTGAGATTGCCCCGATTCGGCGAACACCGAGGCTAAGCCGTCAGCGCCTCCAAGCGCCAGGCGGATTCGGTCTCGCTCGGGCTCCGGTGGTCGTGGTGTGAATGCATCACTCAACCGCCGTGCATCCAGCCGCCCCACATCGGTGCCTCCCTTCGGCCCGTACAGCACGAGTGCCGCGCGATGCCCGTTGCCCCCGCGCTATCCCTGCCCCATCGCGCCGAGGCCGCTTCCGCGCGAGTCCCAACCCAATTCGCGCCAGTCGTCGAACTGGTGACGCTGCGCCGGGGTGAGGATGGAGCGGACCTGGTTCCTGGCCCGAACGGTAGCCTCAAGCATGTTCTGCCTGAGCCTGCTCACTTCTGCGAAGGCGGCACCGACCTTCGTTGGATCCGGCTCAGCGACCACCTCGGCCCCGCGAAGCTCCTCCCGCGCGTCGCGCAACTTGCCCCTGGTTTCCCGGTGACTGCGCCGGAGGTCATCGGCGATCTTCTTCACCTGCACGCGCTGGGCGTCGGAGAGGTCCAGCTTCCAGAGCGGTCCCAGGCCGTAGCTACGGCCCATCCGGCCGAAGGCGCCGCCGCGCTCAGCCATTCCCCACATGCCGGCGCGGTAGCTTGGGCCCATCATGCCGGACTCGTAGCCGCCACAAGGGCCATAGAGCTCCTCGCTAGGGGCGTCCGAACTCCGAGATCGCGCCATACCCGGCAAGAGCACGGCAACGATGGCGGCGGCAGCCATGGAAAGAAATACGGGCACCTTCTTCATCGCGTCCTCCTTGGATAGGGGTGCGGCCCCACCGGTTGCGCTGCCGCAGCCGATTCGAGGGGCGGACCGACGCACCCGCACGGCCCTTCTCGCGGCAACTACTCGGTTGCGTCGCGACCGAGACCGGCCAAATCGTTTGAACTCAAACTATTGGACACAGGCCTGACCGAAGCGTTAAGCATCGACGAGACGCGCGGCAACGAATCGCACAGTCGCGACCGGGAGAGGAAAAGGTGCGGAAGTGCTCCCACCAGCCCCCTCAGGGGCGCCCCCTTGTGGCGCACCTGGCGGTCGAGGGCGACCTTCACAGTGTTGGGACGGAGCCCTCCATGGCGTCTTCTCGCCCGGAAGACGTGGGGGCTGCGCCGCCGGTCCCGAGTTCCCGGCCCGAGGCGACGCCTGGCCCCCACGCCAAGCCGGCCCGCCCGCCCGGCCGGCCGTGGCGGGCGGAGGGCTGCCGCCGGCCAGCAGGGGCGCACCGCTACCGGGGTGGCGAAGGTGGCTGCCTTCCGGCTGGTGGCTCATCGTCTACGCGCTCATGTTCGCGCCGTTCACCCTGTAGGACCTGCGGGGACGGCAGGGAAACCTATAGAGCTGCTGGCAAGCGATGGGCGGTAGACGTCCCCGGATTGTCAGGGTCTTGCCAGGCAGTCACGCCACCGGGCACGGTCGCTGCCGATGACGGTGGCAGGGGCTCCACGGAAGCGCCCTGCGTCCCGATCGCTTGTGACTTGATTCCGGGTGTGTGCCAACCGCGTTCGTGTCTTCCGCAGCGACGCGATCTCCTTCGGCGATCGCGAGCTGTCGGAGCGCAGTGTCTCGTTGCTCCACCGCTTGGTCCCGCTGACTCTCGGCCGTGACTCCCCTTTCGACGGCGTCAAGCCGCTCTTGCTCGGAGACCTCGTACCTCTGCTCCAGTTCCAGGTCCCGCCGAGGCTCGCGGCCAGCGGGGGAGCGGGGGTGCTTGGCTGTTCGGCTGGACGGGGAGGGACGAGATGGCTCGGGAGATCGGCCGCAAGTGGGCTGCGACCTCGAGGTACGAGCCGGTGCGAGAAGCTAGGAAGGCGCGCGTTCGCGGGCGGCAAGGTAGGCATGCGCGATCGACGTCTCGTCAACGAAGCCCACGATCGTTCCCTGGGCGTCGACCACCGGGAGCTCGCGCACCCCCTGCGACAGCATCGCCTCGAAAGCGGAGCGCGCGCCGTCGTCCTGGCTGAGGGTGATGGGCGGCCGCATCACGTCGGAGGCATTGGCCAGGCCCGTGAGGTCCGGCTGGCCAGCGATGCCAATGAGGTCCTGCAGGGTGATGATGCCCACCAGCCGATGCCCGTCCAGCACGGGAAACACCTCCTGACGGGTGCGGTCGGAGAGAGCGCCAAGGAGGTCGGGGATTCCGGCCGCCCTTCCGAAGGTCCGGTACGGCGAGCTGTCGAGAGGGACCTGGCGCAGCGAGACACCCTCCAGCCTGTCAGCCATCGTCTTCTCATGAAGGCTGACGCCGTCCTGGTCGAGGAGCGCTTCGTAGATTGGTGTCGGCCTGTAGTGGCGGGCGATGCCGTACGCCAACATGTTGGCGATCATGAGGGGGAGGATGAGCGAGTATCCTCCGGTCATCTCCACGATGATGAGCACCGAAGTGATGGGCGCGCGAATGATCCCTGCAAAGACGGCGCCCATTCCCACGAGGGCGAACGCCCCCAGCGAATCCACGGAGTGATGGAAGAGCGCGACATCCAGAATGCCCACTGCCCCGCCTGCCATCCCCCCGATGAAGAGCGCGGGTGCGAAGATGCCACCGGCAGCGCCACTCGAGTAGGAGAAGACCGTGGCGGCGAGCTTCAGCACGCAAAGGGTGATGAGCACGATGACGCCGAGCTTCCCGGC
>Ga0335071_10005306_pt1 | contig 13395 bp, 7 predicted proteins | sample Lox_Sample_15_FD_206724 | JGI IMG/M metagenome (GOLD analysis project Ga0335071, IMG submission 206724) | Soil microbial communities from Loxahatchee National Wildlife Refuge, Florida, United States - Lox_Sample_1.5 | ecosystem: Environmental > Terrestrial > Soil > Wetlands | place: USA: Florida... | reverse complement strand
GGTGATTATCGGCACTGGTGTCGACAATCTCCAAGTCACCGATCCGGGCTCGAATTATACGACCGCCAATGTCTTTTTCTCGGGCGGCGGCGGCTCGGGCGCTGCGGCGACGGCAACCATCGTCGGCGGGCAGATTGTCGGTTTCAACCTCTTCGCGTCCGGGTCCGGGTATACGTCGGCGCCGACCGTCACTATTGTTGGCGACGGGTCCGGGGCAGCCGCGACCGCCGGCATCCAGAACGGCATCGTCACCGGCATAGAGATGACTGACGGCGGCACCGATTATACGTCGGCGCCGACCGTCACGATCACCGGCACCGGCACCGGGGCGCTGGGCCAGGCCATCGTATCGTCGAGCGGTATTTCGACGATCAACGTAATCAATCCCGGCTCGGGGTTCGTCTATCCGCCGCTGCTCAAGATCGAGGGCGGCGGCGGGTCCGGCGCGCAGGCTCTCGCCAATCTCACGCCAACCTCCATCGCCCATATCAATGTCATCCAGGGCGGATCGAATTGGGGCGAACCGCCGATCGTGAAGGTCGAGGGCGGCCTTCAGTCCGGCGGCGTGGCCGCGACGGCGCGCGCCGTCGTGGAAAACGGATCGGTGGTGCAGGTCGTGGTGACCAGCGGCGGCCACGGTTACATCGGATTCCCCTATATCCGGTTCGTGCGCGCCGACGGCTCAACCGATCTGACGACTTCGGCGCAGGCGGTGTTTTCTCCGACCTCGATCGCCAGCGTCACGATCACGGATTACGGCCTGGGTTATACCGATGCGCCCGCCGTACTCGTGCAGCCAGGCGCCAACAACGCGGCCTATGCCACGGTAGCCATCATGCCGTTCGGGGTGAGCGGCGATTCGATGGAGACGTTCAATTCGCGGCTGTGGATATTCAACCCGGCGCCGCAGCCGTTTTCAACCATTCCCCCTGGCGGGCTGTTTCAAGTTTCGGCGCCGGAATCGGTGACTGATTTTGCGACATCGGATGGCGGCCTGCTGTTCACGAACTCGGATTCCTTCCTGCAGACCCGCTACGTCGCGGCGCGCCAGTCCAACGGCTACCTCTATACGTTCGGCGACGGTTCGGTCAGTATCATTTCCAACGTCCAGACCGGCGCGTCGTCGAGCGGCGGCCTGCCCACGACCAGTTTCAACTATCAGAATGTCGACCCGCAGATCGGCATGAGCTGGCGCGATAGCCGGCAGGACTTCGGCCGCACGGTGCTGTTTGCCAACGAAACCGGCGTTTACGGACTTTACGGCGGTGCGGTGACGAAAATTTCGAGCAAATTGGATGATCTGTTTGCCCACGCACTCTTTCCTCAAAGCGGCGGGGTTGTGCCGTCGAGCGGCACCGCGACAATCTTCGATGTTAAGCACTTCCTGATGCTGTTGACCGTTCTTGACCCCGATGCACTTTTTGAACCACGCACGGTGATGCTGGTGTGGAACGAGCGCGAGTGGTCGATCGCATCCCAGAGCATCAATCTCACCTATCTGGCGACGCAAAAGGTCTCTTCGACGCTCAATGCCTACGGCACCGATGGGGTTGCCATCTATCCGCTATTCCAAACGCCGTCGCCCACTCTGGTCAAGCGCATCGATACCAAGCTCTACGGCTCGCCGACGATGTTCATGGCCAAGATGCTGCTCAATTTCTATGTCCAGGCACAGGACAAGACTTTCCCGCCGGCCGGGGTGGCGCTGAACATTGAAATGAACGTGGGGGGCATTGGCATTCAGGATCCCGATTATCCGTCGATCCCCACCAATACCTATGGCGGATTGCTCCAGCCGCCGAACTTCCAGCCGGGATCGAATACAGCCTATTTCCCGGTGATGGGTGTGGGTTCTGGCGGGGTGCCGTTCATGACGATCGGGGCACAGATATCAAGCACGTCGCCCGATTTTGTGCTAGGCAATCTCATGTTCGCCTACAAGCATGACACGGCCTTTGCCTGAACAGGAGACGACCTTGGCCAAGAAATCCATCCGCAGCCGCGAGAGCCTGATCGAAGGCGGCGAGAATCCGCTGGGGTTCACATCTCAAACTGCCAATGGCACCGCGCATTACAAAGGGACCGGTTGGAACAAGATGTCGCCGGGTGGTCCAAGTCCGCAGGTCGAAAAAGGTGGCCCGTGGCAGGGCGGGGAGTCTAACAGGACGGGCGAGTAGATGCTCGCCGCCCTCCTCAACGTCCCTCGGGACGAGCGCGAATGGACCATCTGGAGCCTGCACAACCGGCTCGATCACGCCGATATCCGCCAGGCCATTCTCGCGCAGAAGAAAATCGCGCTGGCGGACTACAACCTCGACCCGATCTTTCCCAACGACGTGCAAGGCTGGTTGAACCGCCATCAACAGGCCCATGTCGATTTCACGGGGGCATTGGGCCAGCAAGGATCAGACCTGCTGGACGTAGATTTCAACGATCCGAAGCAGGTCGAATCGTGGATGTGGCTGCATTACTCGCAACACCGCGACGGGCGCGCGGCGCTGGGGATTTGACGATGATCGAACGCCATTTCGATGCGGCGGCTATCAACTACGTGCTGAACGATCCGTACGTGCGGCCCGACGTGGCGCTGCCGGACGATGGCGTTCTGGACATGACATCGGCGGTCGCCGATCACAAGAACGTGCTCCTGATGGGCGAGCACGGCGGCTGCATGTTCTTCTACATGCAGCACGGTATCTATGAAGTTCACACACAGGTGCTCAAAAGCGGGCGTGGTCCGTGGGTGGCGAAATTCGTCAAGCAGTGCGCCGATTGGATGTTTACGAGAACCAGTGCGTACGAAATCACGACGCGGGTGCCGTTCGAGCACGCCGCCGCCCGCGCGCTCGCCGTGCACGCCGGCATGATGTACGATTTTCTACGGCCCGAGGGCTGCGTCTGGCGCGGCGAGCTCCAGGCCGTCGAGGTCTACAGTTTCCGGCTTCAGGACTGGGCCAAACATTGCGAAACATTCGATGAGGCTGGGGCGCAATTCCACGACTTCCTGCATGGCGAAGCGGTCAAGCTGGGCATCAAGGATCCGCCGCACGCCGACGACCCGAATCACAATCGCTATGTCGGGCAGGCGATCGAGATGGCCAAACACGGGCAGGCGGTCAAGGCTGCCGCGTGGTATAACCGGTGGACAGCCGTTGCCCGTCATCGCCCGATTGCGTTGCTCCAGGCAGAATACCCGGTACTGATCAAGTTCGACATCGGCGTGCTGCATATCGAGGCGGACGGACGGATGAGCGTGTTGCCGCTCTGCTGAAGGGGGAGAACAAATGCGCACTTTCGACGGGTATGTGATTCGTTCACCATATGGTGCCGATTGGTCCATGCCGGAACGCTGGGGGGTGTGCCGGTTCGGAATCATCGAGGGCGGCCTTCTGGCCGGCGCGTTGAGTTCGGTCGCCAGCGGCATTGGTGGCGCGGCGACGGCGGGGCTCGGGGCGTTGGGGATCGGTGCCGAAACGGCCGGCGCGGTTGGTGGCGCCGTGGGAACGGCCACGACAGGGGCGCTTACGGGCAGCGCCTTGGGCGCGGGTGAGGCGGCCCTCACCGGTCAACCGATTGCCAAGGGGCTCGAATCCGGGGCGCTCGGCGGCGCCATTACCGGCGGCCTTGGGCCTGCTCTGGGCAGCGCCATCGGATCGGGGACGGCTGGCGATGTTCTGGCCGGGACCGCTGGCGGAGCGGCCGGTGCAGCCGCCACGGGCGGAAATGCTCTTACAGGCGCTGGAACCGGTGCGTTCGGCGGTCTTGTGCAGGCCGGACTCTCTGGCAATCTTTCATCGGCGCCAACGGGTACGGCGGGCGGGACAGCGGGAGGTGGTGCAGCGGCGGCCGGTACGGCAGCACCCGCGGGCATCAACGCTCCAAGCCCCGACGTGACGCAGGGCGGCGTGGTGCCGCTTTCGACCGATCCGCTGCAATCGACCGCGGGCCAGGGGTTACCCACGCTCAATGCGGGCAGCAATCTGCAGGCCGGTGGTGGGGGGCTTCCGGGCCAGGTCGGTGCCGGCGCCGCAACCGGCTCGCTGAGCGATACGACCGGGCTTGGCACGCCTTCGACCGCGCCAACCCCGGCTCCGACGCCGCTCGCGGCCGGCGGCGCTGCCAGTGCGGCGGCACCTAGCACTGGCGAAAATTTCCTTTCCAATCCCAGCCTGTCCACGGCCGGGAGCTTTCTGAAGGCCAATGCTCTGCCGGTCCTGGGAGCCGGCGCGTTTGGCGTCGAGGCGCTGATGGGCAACCGCAACCCCAAAGGCTTCGGTGCTCTGCAACAGGAATCCAATCAGCTTCTGGGCCAGGGCGCGCTCGATCGCTCCTATCTCAATTCGGGACAGTTGCCCGAGGGTTTGCAGGCGACTGTCAATATTGCCAACGAAGGCGCCAAGGCATCGATTCGCAATATGTACGCCCAGCGCGGCATGAGCGGGTCGAGCGCCGAAGCGCAGGATTTGGCCAATGCCGATACGGTAGCGGCGTCCCAAGGCGCCCAACTGGCCCTGCAGCTCTATAATTCCGGGATCTCGGAATCCCAGATCGGCACGCAACTCGCCGGCCAGCTCATGAACATCTCCATGCAGCAGGACCAGGCGCTGTCGAGCGCCTTTGGCAATTTCATCTATGCGATGGCCGGTAGCGCCACGCCGCCGCGGGTGCCGTGATATGAGCGCTTTGGCAAACTCCACGCCGCTGTCTCCGCCGCGCGATAAGCTGGCCTCAACCCCGCCGCCGATGGGCAGCGCGCAAGCCTACGAAGACACGATGAAGACCCAGGAATCGCGAATTGCGGCGGACCGGGCCGCAATGGACAATCTGCGCATTCCCGAAGTCAAACCGGTGCCGGCGCCCAATGTGCAACCGACCGACCCCAGGCAGATTTGGGGCAGCGCGGCAATGGCGCTGGCGGCGATCGGTTCGCTCATGACGCGCACGCCGCTGACCAGCGCGCTCAATGCGGCAGCGGGCGTGTTCAAGGCGTACAAGGAGAACGATGCCGCAGCGGCGCAGCAGGCATTCCAAAGCTGGAAAATCGCCTCCGAGAACGCCTCAAACATCGCCAAGGCCGAACTGGCGACCTACCGGGGTATCCTGGCCCGCAACAAGGACGACATCCACACGGCAATGAGTGAAATCGGCGCCGCAGCAACCGCCTACCGTAACGAGACGATGGCGGGCGCCGCTTCGCAACGGAACGCCGATCTGGTGAACCGGCTTTTGCTTGAGCAGGACCGGCTCAGTATGCAACTCGACGAAGCAGCGCCGAAGCTGGAGGAGGCGCACGCCTTCAAGCAGGCGCTGCCCGAATTGCAGGCCACGCCCGAGTACCAGCAGGCGGACCCGATCACCAAAATGAAAATGGTCCGCGCTCTGCACGGCGAAAAGGCGCCGTCGCAATCCAATCATGGCGACGGGTCGAAAGCCGACTTGGAACTCGCGTCGAAAATGTTCAATCTGGAGTATCCGCTGACGGCGGAGGTTGACCCCACGACCGGGCAGGCCACGGGCCGCAAGTACCATCAGGGCGCGCCATCGGACTTTGAGACTTGGTATCATAAGACCTGGCCAAGTTGGGACCAGACGGGAGCGGGCGCGCCAGAGTTTGGTCAGGGTGCCTCGCCGCCGCCATTGCAAGATGCTGCGCGACGCGCGTGGGCGCCTCCGCCCGGCGCACCGACCGCCAGTAAAGGTCGCGAACGTCTTTGGTGGAGCGACAAGAAGCGCGATTGGCTGCCGTGGGGGCAGAATGATTGATGGCCGACCCATCGCCACCGCCCGGCTTCACACTCGACGGCCCGCATTCGCCGCCGCCCGGATTCGCACCGGATCGTCCCTCAGCGCCACCGCCGGGGTTTAAGCCCGACGCGCCGATCATTGCCGCTCAACCGGGCGAAAGCCCGAAGTCCGCGTTCGTCCGCCAACTCAAGGCCCATCTCGACTCAGCGTCGCCGCAAGATCGCCTCAATGAGCTCTATCAGAACGAGGTCTACGCGCCGGCCGAACGCGGGTTCATGGAGGGCGTGCGCGATATCATCGAAACGCTGGCGCCGCCGGAATATCCGCAACCGCTGCCGGGGCACACAATCCCGCCCAACTATTACAAGGAAGCTTCCGAATTCATTGGGCGGCACGAGCCGAACGTAACACCGGCTCCCGATGCCGTCGGCAGGTTCACGCAGGGCGCCTTCGGGGTGGCCGGCGGGGTCGCGCCAGGGGCTCTGGAATACACCATGGGCGTTCCCTTTGCGGCGCTGCATGGCGTCAAGACCGCGGAAGAGCACGCCCAAGAGAAGGGTCGCCATGCCACGCCCGGCGAAATGGCGTGGGATGCGTTCGTGGAAGGCCTGGGCCGCCGCCTGATGGGGTCTGTCGCTTCGCGCAACATGGGGCGCCTTTCGACCGGATTGAGTTTTGGCGCCATTACCGGCGGCGAGGATATCGCCGAGCACAGGGACGCGCACGATGCGGCACACGATGCAGCACTTAATGCTTTGATCGGGTTCCTTGCGCCGGGCATGACGGCCAAGGACCGCGCTGCCGTCGAAACGGCTCGCGATATGGCTAAGTCCGGAGATTACAAGGGTGCGATGGCGCACCTGAACCCGGTGCTGCTGAAATATTCCTCGACGATTGCCGCGGCGGCACGGAATCTCGGTATCGATGCCGGCGTCGAGCCGCAACCTCCTCCGGAGACCAGGATCGGCGGACATGAGCCCGAACCGACATTTACGACCAACCCCGCCAAGATCGCCCAGGAGCAAGCGCTAGAAGTGGCACGCCTGGAGCGCGAGGGCACCGAGGCCGCCTATCGCAAGGCGCAACCAAAACCCGAGACGAAAGAAGAAGCCGCGGCACCGGCTGCGGCATTCGACCGGGCCACAAGCCGCGTCGCCGACGAAGATCTGGCGCGCGCCCGCGAGCATCTGCGCATTGCCCGCAGCCCCAAGCCGCGACCGGCGACGCTCTATGACACCATCAAGCGCATGGGCGGGATTCGGTCGACAACCAAGGAAGGCAAACCCATCCCTGAGCTGTCGAAACTCATGGCAGTGTTCAAGGACCACAAGCCCTACCAGAAGCTGCTGACCAAGAAGGGCGGCTTGACGCCCGATTATCTCCGCGAGGCTTTGGCTCAGGAAGGTTGGTTTGGCGGCAGGCCCGAAGACGATACCGCCAGAACCGACCTGAACGACCTTTACGATCTGATGGCGCGCGATATCGGCGAAGGCGTTCATCATCCCGAAGATGAACAGGTCGAAGCGCTGTACTACCGCCGGATGCTCGAGCGTGAGATGGGCGATGCAGGGATTGCGCCGGCTGACAACTTCGATACCGCGGCGTCGAAGCTGGCGCTTTACCGCGCCAGACAAGTGCGCGACGCCGCGGCGCGCGAGGCAGGCGAGATCGGTCGCGAACTGCAAGGCGCCGTGCCCGAAGAGGTATGGCAGCAACTGCTAGGAGGAGGCTATGAACCAGGAGCCGACATCGGAGCCGAATACGAAGAATATCCAGGCGTTGAAGAAGATGCTCGAGCGCCGCGATTTGCAGCACCAGGTACGCCGGGCGCTGAAACGGGCGCTCGCCCGGCACAAGGCCGTGGAGGCTTGGAAAGCCCGGGTTCAATCTTCGGACCACGGCTGACAGAAGGGACTCAGGCAAACCTGCAGGAGGATTTCGAGCGGTTCCGTCCGAGCTATCAAGCGATCGGCGGCCGGACGCCGTTCAATCTGAATGCGACCCTGAGCCATTGGCTGCGCGAGCGAGGTACGCATACCGGTGTGGAAACATTGGGTGCCTATAATGCAGGCACGGGCGCCGTCACGCACGTCTTCACAAGCAGCCTGCCCGACCGCGTGCTGTGGGAAGAAGGAGACGCCTTCGAGCAGGCACTCAGCGACCCCTCCCAAAGCATCGTCGTTCACCATAACCACCCGAGTTCGCGTTCGCTGTCGGCGGGCGATTTGTCCAATCTCGCCCGCCCCGGCCTGAAGTGGATCGTCGCTCACGGCCACGACGGTTCGTTTTATGCGGCACGGCTGGGGCCCAAGGGCCGCGGCTTGACCGTCGCGCAGATCAGATGGCTCGCGGACAGCATCGGCAATCGCGCGGTCGACCAGGTGATGCGGGAGATTGTGCAGGGGCGGATCGATCGCGATGTCGCCGGCCTTGCCCATACGCACTTCGTCAACGAAGCCCTCGCCGAACAGGGGTTCATCGACTATATCCACTCGAAGGAGTTTTCCGCCGATGTCACAAGACTCTTCCGGTCTGCCACTGGGGTCGTTCCTCATCGACCCGCCGCCGCCGTACGGCCCGCCGAAGGTCTATCAAGAATTCTTGAGGAGCTTGGAGCCCCTCCCGGACAGCCAGCTGAAGCGCAGCGTGCAGGCGGAGGCCCAAGCGAACCTGGAGCGGGCGCTCCGGGAGCGGGCCGCAAACCGGAGCAACTAAGGCTCCTCGAGGACGGGGATCCTTACAAGACTGATGCGCAAGGCAAGCTCCTGTCGCCCGCCGAGCTCGACCGCCGCCGCGTCGCGGACGCCTCGCTTGCCACCCGCATTACCCATCGCGAGAAGGCCGATTCCATCGCCCGTGCCCGCATGGCGGGATGGGAGGATAAGTTCAAGGGTATTTCCGATGCGGATCGGATTGGCCTGATCACGGCGTATCAGCGCGGCGGCGTGGCTAACGTGCCAGAGCAATGGCGGGAGTTCTTCAAAGGCTTTGAGGACATCCTCGCCAAGCAATATTCCGCCGAACGCGCCGCGGGCATCGATTACGAGGAGCGGGTCAACTACGCGCCGGGCTATTGGAAGGATGAGGAGCAGGCGGCCCGATACTATGCTGCGCACCCGTCCGCCAAGGATGCGCCATTTCGCAAGCCGTCATTCACCAAGGCCAAGGCGTTCGACGATTACCTGGAAGGCATCGAAGCCGGCTTCGTGCCCAAGGTCACCAATCCCGCCGTGATCGCCGCGATGCGCATCGAGGCGGGCAATGCCGCCATCTCGCGAATCCTCGCCATGCGCGATTTCGTCGAGGACGGCAACGCCATCCCGGCCGAAGAGACCACCAAGGAGGCCCGCGACGCAGCGCGCGAGAAGCGCAAGGAGATTACCCAGCAGGAAGTGCTCGGCATGGCCTCGCGCGGCGAGCTGTGGGACATCAAGGACTTGAACGCCAACCGGCGCGAACAGGGGCTGCCTCCAGTGCGCGGTAATTTCCGCTACGGCGGCGTCGAATACGAAGTCGTCCCCGAGGCGCTGGCGCGACTCCGGGCCAAGCAGAAGCGCATGACGGCACAGTCGATGGCGCTGCCGGCCGAATACCGCTCATGGATGCCCATGGATGTCGGCGGCAAACGCTACTATGTCGAACCGTCATCGGCACAGCTTTTGCGGCGCGCATTGGGGTCGGACAAGCAGTTGTTCACGGAGCTGGTCGGCGTCGATCGCTACTCCAAGGTTGCGCAGACTGAGCGGCTTTTGACGCGGGCGTGGATGGGAATCCGCAATGCCACCATTCCAACCAAACTCGCGCTGTCCGCCTTCCATCCCATTCACGTCCTGACGATCGATACGGTGCAGCCGATCGCGGCTGCACTGACGCAGGGACTGAACCGGCGGATGAGTGCCGGCGATTTCATCAAGGCGGTGATGGACACCCGCGCCAAGGGCCGCGAGCGCTACGGCCGCTATGTGTCGGACAACTGGGCCAAGCCGGACAAAGAGCTTTCGCCGATCGAGCGCCTGGAGCAGAACCTGCTCCTGGCCGGCGGCATGGCCCCGCAGCGCCCGAGCATCTATGAGATTCGCGCCGGGCAGGAATTGCGCCGCACGCTGAACGACCTCATCCCGACAATGAAACAGGAGGGCGATGCGAAAGGCTGGACGTGGGGCAGGCGCTTCGGTCTTGGCAGCGAGTATGCCAAGACCGTGTTTCTCAACATCGGGCATATCGTCGAGAAGCTGCAGGGGCCGCTGTTCAACGATTGGATTCCGTCGCTCAAGACCGCGGCGTACTTGAACGAGGCCAAATTACTGCTGACCTCGCGCCCCGAACTGCTCGAGCCGACGCCGCGCGCCAATGCCCAGCTGCGCATGGAATTGCGCAAAATTTCCAAGTCGATCGACAACCGCTACGGCGAGATGCAGTACGACAAGCTGTTCTGGAACAGCCTGATCAAGCGCGGCATGTTCGCAGCGTTCCTGTCTGTAGGATGGAACGCCGGATTCATTCGCGAATTCGGCGGCGGCCTGCTGGCCGATCTGCCGCAAGCGGCTATCAACGCGGTGCGCGGCAAGGAGGCGGAGCTGACGGCGCGCGCGGTCTATGCGTCGACCTACATCTTTTTCGCGTCGGTGTTGGGCGGGCTCATGACCTACCTGTTCACGGGCCAGCCGCCCAAGGAGCCCAAGGACTACGTGTATCCCAGAATGCCGGACGGCTCGCGGCTCAACACGCCGATGTTCACCCGCGTCTTCGGCGAAACCTACTATCACATGCAGCAAGAGGGGCTGATCGAAGGCACGGAGTCCCTCGTCGAAAACAAGCTGGCGCCGTCGACGCAGACCTTCGTGGAAGTGCTCAACAACCAGGACTATTTCGGCAACCAGATTTATGATCCCAACGCGCCCCTGTGGGACCAGGTAGCGGAGGCATCGGGTCATTTCGGATTCGGTACGTTGGCGCCGATCTCGGTCGAGAGTTTGATGGAAACCCAGCCAACGACCGACCCGGCGCGCGTCGCGCTGTCGTTCGGGGGCTTCAACCCCGCTCCGCGCTATATCGAAGAGACGACGACGCAATCGCGGATCCTGCGCGCGTTCCGGGAGCAGCATCCTGGGCGCACGATTCCATATGCAGAAATCGACCGTGTGAACGAGTTGCGCACGGTCAAGCAGGCTTACAAGCAATGGGTAAAGACCGGACAGCCTGCCGATGAAGCGGCGTTCAACCAGGCATGGAACAATTACGCCACGAAATACCGCTCGCGCCTGAAGCCGCACACGCTGGCCGGTCTCAAGCGGGCCTGGAACAAGCCCGATTTCGCCGCCGAGTTCGACGAACTGGACCGCGCCACGCAAGCCGCTATTCTCAAGGGGATGACGCCGGATGAGCGCAAGGAATACCTGCGCTATGCGCACAAGGATATCCGGCATCAATTCGAGGGGGTGTCGCCGTGAAAATCTTCGTGACCGGTATAGCGGGGTTCATCGGCAGCCACCTGGCAGACGCGCTTGCCAACCAGGGGCACCAGGTCCGCGGCATCGACAATCTCGCTGGCGGAGATTTGGAGAACGTGTCTCCCGATATCCTGTGGAGAAATGGTGACTGTCAGACGCTTTCCTGGCTACCCAGCACCGATGTCGTCATTCATTGCGCGGCGCTGGCACATGAAGGACTCAGCCTGTTCTCGCCAAAGCTGATTACCGAGAATGTGTACGGCGCCTCGGTTGCGGTGTTTTCCGCGGCCATCCGCAGCGGCGTCAAGCGCATCGTGTTCCTGTCGAGCATGGCCCGCTACGGAATGGGTGTCCCGCCGTTCAAGGAGGATGACCGCTGCCGCCCCGTCGATCCCTACGGCATCGCCAAGCTGGCGGCGGAACAGACGCTGCGGTGCCTGTGCGAAGCGCACGGCGTCGAATACGTCATTGCCGTGCCGCATTCGATCTACGGCCCGCGCCAGAAGCGCGACGATCCTTATCGCAACGTGCTGGCGATCTGGATGAATCAGATCATGAATCACAAGGCGCCCATTATCTACGGCTCGGGCGATCAGAAGCGGTGCTTTTCGTATGTCGACGACGTAATCCCGTCACTGGTCAAACTCGCGACCGAGCCCGGGCTGAGCGGCGAAGTGATCAACATAGGCCCCGATGAGGGCGTCGTGACAATCAACGAAGCCTGCCGCATGGTGAGCAAGGCGTTCGCCGGCACGCGCTTTTACCCGCAAATTCCGATGTATTATCCAGGGCGGCCGAACGAGGTCGGGGCTGCGTTCTGCTCATCGGACAAGGCGCGGCGCCTGCTCGGATACAAGACCGAAACCTCGCTGCAGGCAGGCTTGTCCCGGGTGGCAGACTGGATGATCGAACGCGGCCCGCTGCCCTTTAAGTACCACTTGCCGCTGGAAATCATCACAGAGAGGACACCCCGAACATGGCTCGAACAACAGATTTGAGTGCCGGTCTCTGGTTGATGCCGACGCGGCGGCGGATTGCCGAACTGCGCAATTTTTTTGTCCGTGCCGAACAGACCGGCATCGTCTCGGGCGGCATTCTCCTGGTCGAGGAGGATGAACTCGAAGAGCTACGGGAGGAATACAACACCATACCGTTGCCGGTAGGGTGGGACATCAAGCCGACGGTGGCAGAAGGCATGGCCGCCAAAGTCCAGGAGGCTTACGAACGCTACATCGAGCCGATTGACGAATGGATCGGAGTCCTTGCCGACGATATGCAGCCCCTGTCGCCGCATTGGGACAGGCAGCTTATCGAACGGCTCAACGGCTGGAACATCGTCTCATCGGATGACATGGACCAGGCGCCGAAGCGCATGGAGGGGGCGACGGTCTTTTCGCGCGCCCTGGTCGATGCCGTCGGCTACATGGCACCAACCGGCCTGAATCATCTGTTCTTCGACAATGTGTGGGAATCTCTCGGCAAGGCGACGGGCTGCCTGCAATGGGCGATGGACGTGAAGGTGCGCCACGCCCACGTCAAGTTGACGGCCAAGAAGGATTCCACGTCTGAAAAGGTGCGCTCGTTCTGGGACGACGACGAGCGGACCTGGCGCGACTGGATGGAGACTGGCTATCGTCCGGCGACAGAAGCCATCTTTGTGCTGATGGAGAAGATGGGCGTCAAACTGCATCGGCCCGACCTCAAGGGCGTGTCGCTCTATCTGTGCACGCCGTGCATGGATGGCACCTATCAGCGCGAATATACCCGCTCGCTGATTCAGACCGAGCAGATGGTGAAGGCGGCCGGCGGGAAGTTCGGTTGGGGCGAGATGCCGTACTGTTCGGACATCGGGCTTGCCCGCAATAAGCTCTTGGGCGCGTTCATGCGCTCATCGCACACCCATATGCTCTGCGTCGATTCCGATATGGGATGGGCGCCGCAGGACGTGCTGCGACTGATACAATCCGGCAAGGACCTGGTGGGCGGCGCGGGCCCGAAGAAATCGTACCCGCTGCTGTTCTGCATCAGCGACCGCGACGGGGCGGGGAATTTCGTGCCGTCGCATTTCGACGAGGCATCCCAGACGATCGAGGTCGGGGCGATCGGCACCGGGTTCCTGCTGATTTCGCGGGCTTGTGTCGAGCGGATGGCCGCGAACTATCCGGAATTGATGTTCGATCCCGGGGAGGGCCAGACTGAG
>Ga0335071_10005305_pt1 | contig 13396 bp, 11 predicted proteins | sample Lox_Sample_15_FD_206724 | JGI IMG/M metagenome (GOLD analysis project Ga0335071, IMG submission 206724) | Soil microbial communities from Loxahatchee National Wildlife Refuge, Florida, United States - Lox_Sample_1.5 | ecosystem: Environmental > Terrestrial > Soil > Wetlands | place: USA... | reverse complement strand
ACTCGGGCATCGATAAAAAGTTCAAGGATGCGCCGCACTTTTACGTGCTCTATACGTCGCTCATCGTGCTGGGCGCGCTCGTGATATTGATACCCGGAGCGCCGCTCATCGCCATCATGTACCTGTCTCAGGTGCTGAACGGCATGCTACTGCCCTTCATTTTGGTGTTCATGCTCCTCCTCATAAATAATAAGAAGATCATGGGAGAGTATACGAACTCGAAGCTGTTCAACTGGCTGGCATGGGGCACGACGATCATCGTATCGTTCCTGACGCTGCTGCTGGTCGTGACGACGATATTCCCAGGACTGTTAAAATAATCGCTGTATTTATAATCCATCATTTTCTTTTCCTGTATCGTCTGGCATATCGGTTATACCATGGTGCGCACAGAGGGTTTTAAAAAATATTCCCGGAGGGTATATTAATAAAATCTCGGTGAGCTCCTATGAAAAATTTTTAGCACTTCGGCAAACATTGGGCTTGTTTTCTTATTTTACGAAATTTTCATTATTTATATATGACCAAAGCCCCGGTCATCAACGATTTTGTGGTATAATCGATTGTTTGAGTTAACTGGAACATCAAGAACAATATTCAATATAAATACTAAAAAAGACTCAGGAGAGCCTTACTGGGTTTGTCGACGCCGTCTCTTTTTCGACGACCACGGCCGTGCCATAGGCCAGCACCTCGGTCATCGACTGCCCGAGCTCGGAGGAGTCGAAATCCACGCCGATGACGGCGTTGGCGCCCAGCGCCTTCGCGTGCTCCTTCATCCTGTCCAGCGCGTTCTGCCGGGAGTGGTTCAGCAATTCCGTGTACTCGTGGATCTCTCCGCCGGTAATGGTCCTCAAGCCGGCGACAATATTGCCGCCGAGGCCGCGGCTTCTAACGATGAGGCCCCAGGTGAAGCCTTTTGTGCTCGTAATACGATATCCCGGAACGTACGGGGTACTAACTATGATAAGGTCATCTGCCATGATCGACACCAGTTAGTAAAGGGAATATAAAAATAAAGAAATTGTGGTACTACGCCAGCTTTTCCTTCGCGTAGGCCACGGCGTTCCTCCACACCTGTATGCCGTCGCCCTCTTCCGGCAGTTTCTTGCCCTTGCGGCGGTATTCCTGGACGAGCCGGGCATAGTGCGGGTGGTTGGTGATGTGATTAAAAGCTTCGGGATGGGGCATGAGGCCGAATACCCGGCCGGTCTCATCGCATATGCCGGCAATTGAGTCCACGGAGCCGTTGGGGTTCATCGGGAACTGCATGCTGGGACGGTAGCTCTCGTCCGCGTACTGCATTACGACGTGGCCGTTCTTCAATAGCCTCTCCAGCACATTCGCGTCCCCCGGTATGAATTTGCCTTCACCGTGCCGGATGGGCAGGTACATCTTTTCCACGCCTTTCGTGAACACGCATTTCGAGGCCGGGTTGACTTTCAGGTATACCCAGGCGTCCCGGAATCCCTTATCGTTATAGAACACGGTCGTTGTCTGGGCCTTATAGTTCTCATCGAAGGCCGGCAGCAGGCCCATCTTCACCAGGATCTGGAAGCCGTTGCAGATGCCGATGATCAATTTACCGTCCTCGATGAACTTCTGGATGTCGTCCATTAGATGCCCTTTGGGCGTCTTCGCATAGAGCAGCTTGTTCGCGAACGCCTTACCGCTGCCAAGGTCATCCCCATAGGAGAAGCCGCCGGGGAAGTTCAGTATCTGGTAATCTTCTAGCCGGTAGCGCCCGTCGATGACGTCGTTGATGTGGGCGATGGTGGCCTCGGCGCCGGCAAGCTTATTGGCGTACGCCGTTTCCATCTCGCAGTTGATCCCGTATCCTGTTAATACTAAAGACTTAACGGCCATATTACCACCTCAGCGGATATTGCCAGGACTCTTTAAGCGCCCCGATAATAGTGTCGATTATCCGCATGCTCTTGAGGCCTCGCACCAGGAACCGGTCGTCTGACCGGACCGTGCCGATGGACTCGCAGTCGACGCCCTCCATTGCCTTCTTGAACGCCTTTTCGTTCTCCGGCGCCACGGTCACGACGAACCGGCCCGCCGACTCGGAGAAGAGCACCTGGGCGTCCTTATTGAGCCTTTCCTGCGGGACGCGGAGCAGGTCGATGTCCATTCCCAGCCCTCCGGCGAACGCCGTCTCGGCTAATGCCACGGCCAGGCCGCCGTCCGAGCAGTCGTGGCAGGATGCGACGAGGCCTGCATCGATGGCCTTAGAAAGCGCCTCATACGTCTTCTTGTTCACCGCCGCATCCACTTTAGGCACGTTGTTGCCGACGGCGCCGAGCCAGGCGTAGAACCTGGAGCCGCCCAGCTCATCCTTTGTCATGCCAACTGCGAAGACGACGTCTCCCGCAATCTTGGCGTCCATGGTGACGCACTTCCGGATGTCGGGAATAACGCCCGCGGCGGAGAAGAGCACGGTGGGCGGGATGGAGATCTTATACTCCTTCCCGTCCTCGCCCTTGAGCTTGTAATCGTTCTTCATGGAGTCCTTGCCTGAAATGCACGGCGTGCCATAGGCCGTAGTGTAATCGTACAGCGCCTTGTTCGCCCGCACGAGCTGGGCAAGCTTGTACTCGCCGTCCGGCGTTTTCTCCGGATCATATATGGGATCGCACCAGCAGAAGTTGTCGAGCAGGGCGATCTGCTTCAGGCTGCCGCCCACGGCAATGACGTTCCTGATGGCCTCGTCGATGGAGTTGGCCGTCATATGATAAGTATCGATGTCGCCGTAGAACGGGTTGATGCCGTTTGCCACGGCCAGCCCGTCCATCCTGTCCAGGAGCGGCCGTATTACGCCCGCGTCGCCCGGGCCGTCGTTGTCCCTGCCCGTGAGCGGCTTTATGACGGAGCCGCCCTGGACTTCGTGGTCATACTGCCGGATGACCCATTCCTTGCTGGCGATGTTCAGGTCCGACAGGACGCTCATCAGCGCGCCGGTCAGGCCTTCCTCCGGCAGCTCCGGCTCCTTATGCTTCGGGGCCTGCCACTTTGCCGTCAGGCTCATCTTCGGCAGGCCGTGGTGCAGAAAGTGCATGTCCAGGTAGGCGACGGTCTCGCCATCGTATAAAACGTGGAACTTGCCTGTGCTCGTGAATTTTCCCAGGACAGTGGCTTCGACGCCGCGCCGCTTGCACAGCGCCATGAAGGCGTCGAGCTTTTCCGGCGGAACGGCCAGGGTCATTCGCTCCTGTGCCTCGGATAGGAGTATTTCCCAGGGGTCGAGACCGTGGTACTTGAGGGGCGCTTTTTCGAGGTGCATCTCGCAGCCTCCGGACGATTCGGCGGTCTCGCCGACCGAAGATGATAAGCCTCCGGCGCCGTTGTCAGTAATGCACCGGTACAGGCCCATGTCCCGGGCCTCGAGCAGCATGTCGAGCATCTTCTTCTGCGTGATGGGGTCGCCGATCTGGACGGCCGTCGCGGGCGAGCCTTCATGTAGCTCTTCAGAAGAGAACGTGGCGCCGTGGATGCCGTCCTTGCCGATACGGCCGCCGGCCATGACGATGAGGTCCCCGTCGTTCGCCTTCTTATTCTCCGACGGCTGGCCGTTCACCTTCGCGGGCATGATGCCGATGGAGCCGCAGTAGACGAGCGGCTTGCCGCCATAGCGGTCGTCGAATAAAATAGCCCCGTTGATAGTGGGGATGCCGTTCTTGTTGCCGCCATCCTTGATGCCTCTTACAACGCCCTCCATGATGCGGCGTGGGTGGAAAATGCGGGGCGGCAGGCGGCCTTTATACTCGGGCGAGGCGAAGCAGAGGACGTCCGTGTGGGCGATGATCTTCGAGCCCATGCCCGTGCCGGACGGGTCCCTGTCGACGCCGACGATACCCGTTATAGCCCCGCCATACGGGTCCAGCGCGGACGGGCTGTTGTGCGTCTCGACCTTAAAAGCGATATTGTGATCGTCCGTGAACCTGATGACGCCGGCGTTATCCTTGAAGACGGACACGAGCCAGCCGGCGTTTTTCGCGATCTCGCTCGTGGAGCCCTGGACGTAAGTCTTGAAAAGGCTGTCGATGGTCTCCTTCCTGCCGTCCTCGTAATAGTCGATGGTGGCGTTGAAGATCTTATGCTTGCAGTGCTCGCTCCACGTCTGTGCGAGCGACTCGACCTCGACGTCGGTCGGCTTATCGCTCAGCCCCACTTTCTTACGGGCCTCCAATACAGAGGGCTCCTTAAAGTAGTCCCGGATGCGCCGCATCTCCTCCAGCGAGAGGGCGAGCGTGCCTTTCCGGCTGATCTCCTGTAGCTCCTTATCGCTGACGTCTAAATTGATCTCGCCGACATGAGGCTTGTGTGCGTCTTTCACCAGCGGCACATACGGGTCGAACTTGCCGTCCCACTCGTCCTTGCTGATGATGTTAAAGCGCTCGATGAGCTCGTTGCCGAGCATTTCCTTGCTAATGCGAATGGCCTGGATATGGTTGATCTTTCCGCTGATGAGGTACTGCGTGGAGGTGTGGACGGATTCGTCGGGCTTCAGCTTCCGGCCCAGCCTGTCCTCGATTGCCTCGCGTCCAGTCTTGCCTTCGTTATCCGTGACGCCCGGCCTGAAACCGACCTCGACCAGCCAGTCGAAGTTTGCGGCCAGCGGCCTGTCCAGCGAGTACTCCTGGACGATGGCGTCCGAGAACGGCCCCGCTGCAATGGCCTTCTTTTCCTCGTCCGTAAGGCTGGCGTTCACAGTGAAGACCTTGATAGTCCGGACACTGTCCGCCCCGATATTCAGGTTATTTTTAATGGCTTCCTTTACGCCCTCGCCCGCGGCGTCCCTGTACCCGGGCTTTAACGCGACCTCGATCCTGAACGGCATAATACCTCTAGGTTAACAATCGGTTGTCTAATCCTTAAGCTTATCCACGACACGGTGCCGTGGGCGTTATTGATGCTGAGATGTACCCTGCCATGGAATATATACCTTTTACAGGCACAAAAAGGCCCGGCTAGGGCACTTCGCTCTGCTTCGCGGGACAATAATTGCAAATCGAAAAGAGCACGTCCTTCTCCTTATCTCTGATGGGGCAATAGAAGCCTTCGGGGCGGCGCTCCACGCGGAAGCCGCCGGGGAACGGCATGCCCACGGGATGGCCGGGCTCGTCAAGGACGAAGATCGTAAAGCAGCTCACCAGATGATAATAGCCGCCATAGTACGAATCCCCGGGATGCCCGTCGCCGCCGCTCTCGACCATGGCGCAGTACTCCAGGAACGTCTTCTGGTCCTTGATATCCTCTTTAATATTTTTTATGGAGCCTTCGCCGTACATGCGCATGAGCTTAAAATAGCTGCCGAACAGCTGCTCGGTAAAGTATGGGTGTATCATCTCACTGTAGGGCGAAGGCAGCTTATTTATCTCGTTCTCCACGAAGGCGCTGACCTTCTGGAGGTCGAATATGCTCAGGCGGCCCAGCTCGACGGCAAGCGCTTCTGCCAGCTCGTTTTTCTTTCTTATATCCTTAAAGCGACTGAATACCTCGCGTGTGCGCTCGGCCGGGTACACCTGCTCCATGATATGAGCCATGTAATCGCCGGATTTATTTATATTCATCGTGCAGATATGAGCCGGATGGCGTTGGCCGGGCTGGCCTCCGGGTCCCAGCGGTCGGCTTTGTCGAGGATGAAGACGTGGTCCGAAATGTAGTCTATGCCGCCCGCGCTATCGTTGCCCACGACGATCGTGAAAATACGGTTGCCATGGCTTCTTTTCATTTCCTCTACGCTCATTATGATATGCTCGTCGTTCACAACGGACAGGCCGTCCGTAATGAAGAGTATATCGGCGTTCATGTATCGCTTCTTTCGCAGGGCTTCCACCCCCTCCCGGAGCGCGGTGTTAAAGTCGGTGCCTCCCTCGAACGTATAGTTGAGAAAATCCAAAAACTCGGAGGCCATCTTCTTCGTGTCCGTCAGCTCGATATCCTTCGTCTGCCCTGCCGACGAGAACAAATAGACCTTGACGTCTCTGCCCTCCTTCAGCATGCGCCGGACCAGGGCCAGGATTATGGACTTTGCCACGATCTCCGGGCCGCCATGCATGGAGCCCGACGTGTCTACCATCGCCACCATGGGGCCGCGTCTTTTTTTAGGGCCGTCGGCAAGATTCAGTCCTTTCAGCTCATAGGTTAACAGCTTTTTCTCAATCCAATTAGCGAAAAAAAGATTTCTTAGCGTTTCATCCTGTAGCTTGACGCTTTCTACCGGGAGCATGTGCTGGATATCGCCCGAAGTCGTGACAGAGTAAAGCTCGGAATGGCTGTAGCTGGCCATCGACTGGCGCCTGGCGCCGTATTCCATCTCGATACGGCCGATGAGGTCCAGTATCTTTTTCAGGTCATCGTTGCGCTCCACGATCTTCGAATACTTATGGAGATTGGCGAAATAGGTGCGGTGAAGCTCGAGCATGGAGCGGTCCCAGCCCCGGCCCGGATATAACAGCGTGAGCATCTCCAGCGACTCGAGGTGGCCCTCGATCTCGCTCACCTGCCCCATGATACGGGCCATGAGTACGTCCCTGGATACGATATCAAGGAATCGCCTCGATGCCCGGCCCTCCTCAAAGCGGCCTATAAGCTCCGGCATCCGGCTCACTTCTTTCTTTGAAATGGCCTCGGCTGTCGGCCTTTCTCCTCCGGCTCTCCGCTGCCACAGCTCCAGCGTGCTTTCCAGGATCGCCTGAAAACGTTCCAAATATGGCAACAGCTCGCTCGATAATATATCTTTTATGGCGGGCTCGAACCGCCCGAAATCCTCGAGGAGGTCGAACACTTCCGTCAGCAGGATGCGGAGTATGATGAGCGCAGAAATACGGCTTGCAGACGCCAGTTCCTTTAGCCGGGCCCATTCGTCCGAGCTCTTTAACGCGATCAATAACAGGTAAAATATGCCAAACCGGTCGATGAAGCGGCCGACATCCTTGACCTCGTAGTCCTCTCCCAGCGCGATCTCCCGGTAGAGCACATGGGCGATATCCTCCCGGTTCTTTCTCGGGATATTCCTGGGCAGCGCGATAGTCTCCCTGATCTCCTCGTCGTCCAGGAGCGCGTCGAACGATCCGAATTCGCTCATCTATAGAGGCTTTCATCCCGCAGTAATATGCGCTCCCCACGCTTATATTACTATAAGGAAATATTTTTTAACTTTACCGGATATTTTGAATTTAATCTTATGGGAGTAGTTTTTGTGGGAAAAACGCAGGTTCCTTTAGCTACTATAGACCTTTCCTGTCCCCATTGTAATAAAAACAACCCGATATCGTTCACCCAGGAAGTGGATACTCTTCCGCTTGTAAAGCTGGCCGTCGGCGAAAAGGTCGTGGGGAAATGCAGTTCCTGCGGATTTACTTTTGACTACAAGAATAAGGACATGATCTACAGGTACATGGACAAGAACAAGCTCCCCTATAAAAGGGCCGACGTGGGCCGGAATCGTCTTTTCATCATCGCCCCGGCAATGATCGTTATCGTGCTGGCCATAGTCTCGGCCGTTTTCATATTTCACGTTCAGCCGCCGGAGCAAGTCAATATGATTATAGTGAACGGCTCTAACGCGTCCGCCGTTCCAGCCTCCAGTGCCACCGCGATAAAGCCCACTGTCACGCCCGTTCCGCCATCGCCTGTCGTCGTCAACGGGACGGACCGGTACGATATTGGCCGGGGTAAATACTACCTGCCCGTCAGCCTGAAAGCCGGAAATAATCCGGCCGACCTCCAGCAAATGACCGTGACGGTCCGCATGAATAACCAGACGATAACGCCGAACGCCTGGGAATATTCCGGGGACTCCTGCCTGTGGAAGGTCCACAACCTCTCCGGCTCGCTGCTCGGCCGTAACGATTCGGCCACCATCATCGTGGACGTGAGCCATTATAACTTCGAGAACGGGAGCGTCATCTATCTCGATTTCAGGCTTCCCGGGTATCAGCCGCTTACGACGAATTTCATCATGAGCCGGAACGGCTCCGTCATCCTGCTGCCGCCCGTGATCTATACGGGCGAGTACGACTACGTCTCGGGAAAGATGGTCGACCTCAACGATACGAACATCGTGAAGGTGTCAGGGCGCGTCATCGTCAATAAATGGCCGGCGACCAACATCGCGGTAAGCTTTTATGATAATTATACGACGAATACAGTCACCTCCGTCGAGGACGGCTACTATACGATCGTCCTGAAGAAGAACCAGACTTATCGATTGAAGGTCTGGTCCACGGCGTACGGTACCATCATGCAGGATAGCACCCCCAGGATCTTCGTAAACGATACCATACTGGATATCAAGCTGACCACCTAGTCATCTTATTTTTAATAATTATGCTTTCTTAAAATGAAAAATGACAAAGGATATCAACGTGTAAATGCAACTAAGTGGCGGAGTTTTGTTATTGGTTGAGCTTACGCCCCTGCTCGACGCCCCGGCGCTCGTGGTCAGGAACGAGGACACGTCGCTGGTCATCGCGGACGTCCACCTGGGCATCGAGTACGACCTGTACCACAGCGGCATCAACATTCCGTCGCAGATAGCAGGGCGCATGGATCGCATCAAGGGCTATATCGGCCAGGCAAATCCCGACCGCATCATTCTTTTAGGCGATATCAAGCATAATGTACCACGGACATCTTTTCAGGAAGTGGACGAGGTGCCGATGTTCCTGAGCGAGCTGGCGAAAAGCGCCATCGTCGATATCATACCGGGCAATCATGACGGAAACATCGAGAAGCTCATTCCCCGCAATCCGGATATTAATCTTCACGACTCCAGGGGCGCCGTAATTGACGGTGTGGCCTATTTCCACGGGCACACCTGGCCCGGCCCCTCGCTCTTGAAGTGCAAGCACTGGGTCATATCGCACAACCACCCGACCGTGAAGCTCACGGACAACGTCGGCCATACCATCACCAGGCAGGCCTGGATCAAGGCGAAGCTCGACGAGAGTGTCGTCAGGGCGAACTATAAGCCGGAGGAATTCGAGTGGTCGGACCCCGAGATATATATTGTGCCCTCGTTCAACGAATTATGTGGCGGCATCGCCTTCAACGAGTCATGGCACGACGACCTGCTGGGGCCGCTCTTTACATCGCGCGCCATCCGCCTCGAGGAAGCCCAGGTCTATTTGCTGGACGGCACCTTCATGGGCACCATCGATAACCTGCGGAAATACTCCCGCGAGAAATTTAAGGTGCCGACCGATAAGTCCCGGAAATACCGGCGCCGGAAGCATTACCGGCCTTAATCAATATAAATCAAATATATATGATACAGAGAGATATGCACTATTTTCACGACCAGGGCCGGTAGTTCCGTGCAACATCAGAGAGCACCTTTATCAGGTTATCTTTCGCCACTGCCCAGGAAGGCTCATCAAAATCTTCACGCTCTTCAAAATATGCCTTCGTATGCTCAAAGCTCAAGTCCCTTTTCGCCATAAGCTCATGGTCGGTTTTCAGCGGCTCATCTGAGTCGGGCAGCGAGAGTATGGCGCAGCTCTGGATGGCCCGGACACTTTTTTTCAGGATGGTCACGGGCAGCAGCGAGGACTCGGGGAATACGCGGCAGCCGATGGGCTTAATATTGTGGATGCCGCACAGCTTATCCTTCAGGAATGGGCAACCCTCGGGGGCAAGGATAACGGGATAGCGGAAGCCGCCGGGCGTATCGACAACGGCACAATAGCGATTAAAGAATTCTACGGGGCTCATTCCCAGGCCGGCGCTGATCGTCTCGATGTCCAGCAGGGACACCGCATAATACGGGTCGCGTTTACAGCATAGGCCGCAGCATGCGCATTCGAAGTCGGGCATTACCTATCAACAGGACTAGTCGCTATTATTATAAAACGATTACCGGCCCCTGCAAAATGCCCGCCTAAATGTATTATACCTTCGCTATTAACACAGTATCTGGGTGTTGTGGATGCTTCCAATTTGCGAGGGCGAATTAATCGAGACCATTGAGAAGGTGAGCCCATCGGTGGTCAACATCAATACAGTCAGGCTCGTGCACGACTACTATATGAACGTCGTCCCGCTACGGGGAATGGGGTCGGGCGTCATCATCGAGCCGAATGGTCTGATCCTCACTAATAACCACATCGTCGAGCAGTCCGAAAGCATCGAGGTGACCATGTTCGACGGGCGTAAGTTCCCGGGAAAGCTCATTGGCACGGACCGGCTGACGGACATCGCGGTCGTAAAGATCGAGGGGGATGGCCTGCCGGCCGCCACGCTGGGCGACTCGGACAATGTCCGGGTTGGGCAGATGGCCATCGCCATCGGCAATCCGTTCGGCTTCTTCCTGCAGGGCCCCACCATCACGGTGGGCGTCATCAGCGCCCTCAAGCGGACCATCCAGGCCGAGCAGGGAGTTTATGAAAATCTCATCCAGACGGACGCCCACATCAATCCCGGAAACAGCGGAGGCCCCCTGGTCAACATCCGGGGCGAGGTCATCGGCATCAACTCCGCCAACATTCCGTTCGCCCAGGGCATCGGCTTCTCGATCCCCATATCGTCGGCCAGTCACATCGTCGACGAGCTGATACAGCATGGAAAAGTCATCCGGCCCTGGCTGGGCATCCTCGGCGTGGGCATCAACGAGCAGATCGCCCAGTACTATCAATTGCCGGCCGATAAGGGGATATTAGTCACCCGGGTCTTCGAGAGCAGCCCGGCCTTTAAGGCGGGCATCGCCCCGGGGGACCTCATCGTCGCGGCGGACCACAAGGATATCAAGGATATGAGCGAGCTCACGCACGAGCTGCGGGAGAAAAAAGTAGGGGACAGTATGTCGATTAAGGTGCGCCGGGGACCGCAGGTCGGGGACATCGACATGAAGCTCGCAGAAAGCCCATCTTAAAAATAGTTGCTGTGTGGAATAAAAGCTGTGTATGTCTGGATGAAAACCGTTACAGCAAAAATAGTATGGCCGGGCCAGGGCCCGGCATCTCTTTTATCGATATTCGTTATACTTGAGCGGGTTCCACTGGATCTTCTTATGGTCCAGGCCCTTCGAGTTCATGCTTTCGTAAATGTACTTTGCCGCCTCGAGCTCTTTTTCCGCCTCGTCCTTGCTCTGGAACATCCTGTTGTCCGCGTTCGGGTCCGCCGCAGCGGCTTTCTCTTCGAGCGCTTTGATCACGTGGCTCTGGCAGTCACGGCAGTACTCGTTCGCCTCAGTGATCCACTGGGCGGCCATATCCCGGTTGACGTCATAATGTAGCTCCGTATCGTGGGCGATGTCCCGCAGGATGCGGTCGGAGTTCTCCCGGACGTCCATCAGGGCGCGCTCGACATCCTCCAGCCCGAGGTCTTCCCAGCTCAGGGGCTTTTCGCGCAACTTGCCGCCGAGCCTCTTGGCTACGAGGTAGAAGGGGAACATTTTTTTTACGATTGAGCCGACAGGATAGACCGAGGTGCCGTTCTCGTCAAGGCCTTTCGGCTGGATACCCTGCATCGCGATGCGCGCCACCTCCGGCCGGACGATCTCCTTTGGCGGCGTATAGCCGTAGCGCATCAATTCCCTTATCGCGGTGCCGCTGATGGCGATGCGGTATTGCTTGCCGTGCGGACAGGTATTCTCCGTCGCCGTCGTGCCGCACCGGGCGCAATAGAATACTTCACTAAAAGACATCAGCTCGATGCCCAGCTCTTTCGAGCCGCCCTCGTAGAGCCGGTCGAAGATGGTCTGGCACTCGTAGTCGCCGTAATAGCTCCCGACGCCGGCATGGTCCCGGCCGATGGCGAAGTGAGTGGCTCCGAAGTTACGGGATACGATGGCGTGCAGGATGGCTTCCCTCGGGCCGGCGAAGATGTACGTGACCCTGAGGGGATTCATCAACACGCGCTCGCGCTGATAATATTTATTGAGCAGCGTCTCGTAGGCCTGGATACGGTATTCGGACCGGATGTACTCGGGCTTTGCTAATTGTACGAGTGGCTGGATGAGCAGCATGTCGTTATTTTCGAGCGCCGTCCTGTGGATGTGCTCGTGGCCCCGGTGGACCGGGTTCGCGCCGGTGATGAAGCCCACGACGGTGCGGGCGCCTTTCTTGTTGTAGAAATAATCGATACATTCCTCGGGCGTGCGCCGGTACTTTTCGAAGGCCCCCCAGTGAGGCCGGTTGATAAGCTCGACCTTGCCGGCAAGCGACCTGTCGCCCATGCGCTCGTAGATGCTACGGACGCCCGGATGGCGCTTGTCGGTGGTGCCGAACACGCACTGCGCTCGCTCTTCCCGGTCATACTCGAAGACTTCCTCGGTAATGATCCGGGCGACGGGCTCTTTATTGCGGTTAATAAGCGTCGCTACGTCGCCCTTTTTCAGGCCTTTGAGCACGTTCTGGTTCCTTTCGCCCGCCACCGCGAAGGACAGCGGAGTCGGCCACGGTGTGCCATCGGCAAGCCGTCCGGAATACAGGACCGAGCCATAGTCCTCGGCGTTCATGAAGCCGGTACAGGGGCTCAGCGCCCCGGTGGCTATCATCTCGACCGTGATCCAGGCCTCGTCGTCGACCATGACGGTGTTGGAGTTACGCGCCAGGCTTTCGGCCGCCTCTTCCAGCGCCGTCTCCTTTGCCTTACCCGTAAGGACTGTGTTTGTGAGCTTTACCTGTGGCCTACTCATGATATGCTCTCCTTGAATTTATTATCTCTATAATTAATCATTATAGATTTTTCTAAACAATTAATAGGATTTATGATATTTATAGCTATTGCACGATAATCGTCGAATGTAGAGGGCATGTTATACGCGATGCGCATTGATGCTCGCCGGTAGTAATGGCGGTTTGCCCCGAAAATAGCGGCTCCTCCCGAAAATAGTGATGGATTTACCGTTACTGTGAGCGCTTTCTTACCGAGCCTTCGCCAAAATGATATTCGTACCGCTTTCCTGCAGCCTCGAGCACGACACGATACCCTTCAGTGAGCATCTGGGCGTATACCATTCCAGGCTTCGGCATCCCGAGGCTGGCATCGGGCCATGTCATCTCCCGGCTCTCGGCCACAATAATATTGCCTGGCTGTATGCCCAGCTTCGCCGCCAGATCCTTTACTGCATACTCCGCGGCCTCCGCCGCACTCGAGACATTCACGCTCATCGGATCAGAGGTTCGTTTTAATGATACATAAACGTGATGCAGGGGCTCACCACGGCGGCACGGAGGCACCACGGAGGGCACGGTTTTTTATTCACCACGGCGACACGGCGAGCACGGCGCTTTTTTTATTTCCTGAAGGGGGCTGATGCCCCCTCGGAGACCCCTATATTGCTTATTAAAAACTTCACCACGGCGGCACGGAGGCATCACGGAGGGCACGGTATAATAATAACCACGGAGGACATGGAGGACTTTTATTTCCTGGAGGGGGGCTA
>Ga0335071_10005304_pt1 | contig 13396 bp, 9 predicted proteins | sample Lox_Sample_15_FD_206724 | JGI IMG/M metagenome (GOLD analysis project Ga0335071, IMG submission 206724) | Soil microbial communities from Loxahatchee National Wildlife Refuge, Florida, United States - Lox_Sample_1.5 | ecosystem: Environmental > Terrestrial > Soil > Wetlands | place: USA: Florida... | reverse complement strand
TCCCGAGGAAAACATCTATGCTCCGCACTCTCAAGACATTTTGCATTCTCCTCTTAATCGCCTCGGCGTGCGCCACGCTGGGCTTCGCTGCCAATCAGAAGACAATTGTCACTTATCCGTCGGCGTCCGGCGTTTCACAGCGCTTGTCCGATCTCCCCATCGACTATTCAATGCTCCCCACGCACATGATGGATGAGCCTCTTCCGAGCGCCCTCCTCTCGCATGTGAAACCAATTCCGTTCGGCGACGATCCCGTTCTTCAGAAACACGCGTTATCTCAGGTCAGCGCCACGCAAGGCACGAGCTTCGACGGCATCGCCCAAACCGGCTGGATCCCTCCCGACAACAACCTCGCCGTCGGCCCCAATCACATCGTCGAAATCGTGAACACTTCCGTCTCGATGTTTACAAAGAACGGCACTCTCCTCACCGGCCCTACGAATCTTCCCGACCTCTTCGCGCCTATCGGCGGCCTGTGCAATACCTATGTCGTCGATCCTGTCGTGCTTTACGACCGCCCCGCCGACCGCTGGGTCATCTCCGGCATCGGCCTCGACTACGTCAGCAAATACGGCGAATGCATCGCCGTCTCCACAAGCAACGACCCCACCGGTTCCTACAACCTCTACTTCTACAACTTCGGCACAACGCTGAATGACTATCCCAAGCTGAGCACATGGGCCACCGCCAGCAACAGCGCCTATCTCGTCACATACAACCTCAACGGCGGCGAAGCCGACATCTGCGCCTTCGATCGCACCAAGATGCTCGCCGGCACAGCCAGCGCCGCCCAGCTCTGCAAGACCACCACCGGGAATGAAAGCACGTATCTGCCCGGCGACATGGACGGCCCCACTGTTCCTCCCGACGGCACTCCGGGCCTCTTTATCACCTGGCAAAACAACAATCCCGGCACTCTTTACCTGCGCAAGCTCACGCTCGACTTCGCCGCGAACAAGGCCACTCTCTCGACTCCAACCAGCATCAGCGTCGCCAATGACAACGTAGCCTGCTTCAGCGACTGTGTTCCGCAGCCCGGCACCAGCCAGTTGCTCGACGTGCTCGGCGACCGCATGATGTACCGTTTCGCTATCCGCCATTTTCCCGACCACGACCGCGCCGTCTTCACCCACGCCGTCGCCAATGGCTCCCAGGTTGCCTTCCGTTGGTATGAGATTTTCGATCCCGCCGGCAATGTCACAGTCAACCAGCAAGGCACCTTCGCTCCCGACGACACCTATCGCTGGATGAGCAGCATGGCCGAAGACCAGAGCGGCAACATCGGCGTCGGATACAGCGCCGCCAGCACGTCGCTTTATCCTGCCATTCGCTTCACCGGGCGCGTTCCAACCGACCCCGCCGGCTCGCTCGAAACCGAGGCCAGCATTCAGGAAGGCGCAGGTTCGCAATCCGGCGGCACAAGTGCCGACCGTTGGGGCGATTATTCCGCCATGCAGGTCGACCCTGCCGATGACTGCACCTTCTGGTACGTGAACGAGTACGAGAAAGCGACGGGGTACGAAAACTGGACCACGCACATCGCCTCATTCTCCTTCCCCACCTGCGGAGGCCAGGGCGGCGGCCCGGTCATGAGCCTCTCCCCCACGTCTCTCAAGTGGGGCAAGATCGTGGTAGGCACAACCGCTGCCGGCAAGAAGAAAGTAACGGCCACCAACACTGGCAGCGCAACATTGACGATCGGCAATATCGCCGTCACCGGCGATTTCGCTCTCTTCCCCGTTAAGCAGACGAAGAAAATCACTCCCTGTGCTAACGGCACGAACCTCGCCCCCGGCGCAAGCTGTCAGATCAAAGTCAGCTTCACGCCAACGCAGCAGGGCGTCCGCACAGGCAGCGTCAGCTTTACCGATAACGCTCCCAACAGTCCGCAGAGCGTCTCTCTAACCGGCACCGGCAAATAACTATCGATAACTCTGTAAAAAGGGCGGGACAAACTGTCCCGCCCTACTTACGATCTTCGCTAGTATTTGCCTTCGTGAGTGAAAACTCTTTCAGCCTATCGCAAGACTCCTCGGCGTTGTACACTCCTTCATGCATCCGTCCGGTTCTGGCCTCCGCCCCTCCAGAACATATCCCCTCGCATGCCGCAGCTGATTCAAGGAGAACCCATGATTCGTAGAGTAGGTGCATTCCTTCTTACATTTTTCGTGATGTCCACCGTAGCGACTCTCACTCAGGCACAATCTCAATCTCTCTCTACGCGTCATACTCGCGATGCTGTCGTCACCGGCGAGTCGCAATTCCTCGGTCGCCTTCCCGCCACGCAGACCATGAAGCTCACCCTGATGCTTCCGCTTCGTCATCAGCCCGAGCTGGAAGACTTTCTCAAGGAACTCTCCGATCCCGCGAGCTCTTCCTATCGCCACTTCCTCAGCATCGACGAATTCACCGCGCGCTATGGGCCCAGCCGCGAAGACTACGGCGCTGTGATTCGATTCGCCAGGACAAACGGCTTTAAACTTATCGCTCCACCCGCTCGCAATCGCATGATCGTCCAGGTCAGCGGCCCGGTCTCCGCCGTCGAGAAAGCTTTTCACCTCGAGATGGGCCTCTACCAGCATCCAAACGAAGACCGCAAGTTCTTTGCTCCCGACCGCGAACCCACCGCCGATCTTCCCTTCCAGCTCTGGCACATTTCCGGGCTCGACAACTTCTCCATCCCCCGCCCCAAGCTTCAACCGCTCCCGCTCGACGTGCATCAGAACGCTGTCCAGGGCTCCTGCCCCAACCACTCGTACTGCGGCAGCGACATGCGCGGCGCCTACTACCAGTCGGGCGCTCTCACCGGCGCAGGCCAATGGGTTGGCCTCTTCGAATTCGCCGGTACCGATCTCGACGATCTGAATACCTACTATGCCAATGCCCATCAAACGTTGAACGTCCCCATCACCTTGCTCTCTGTCGACGGCACTCCCACCAGTTGTCTCGCCTCGCAGGGCTGCGATGACACCGAGCAGACCATCGATCTCCAGCAAGCTCTCGGTATGGCGCCCAACCTCGCCGGCCTCGTGGTTTTCATCGGCTCCGATGACACCGCCATCTTCAATTCCATGGCGACTACCACGCCGCTGAACGCGCAGATCGGCTGCTCCTGGGGTTGGAGCCCCGCCGATTCCAAGGCCGACGACCCCATCTTTCAGGAGATGTCGGCTCAGGGCCAAAACGTTTTTGTCGCTGCCGGCGATAGCGGCGAGTGGCGTGGAGGTATCGTCTATCCCTCCGACGACGCCTACATCGTCTCGGTCGGCGGCACCGACCTTCAAACCCAGGGAGCAGGCGGGCCCTGGCTCTCTGAAACCGCATGGTCCGATGGCGGTGGTGGCGTCTCCACCGACCGCTTTCCAATCCCATACTGGCAGGTCGCGACCGCCGCTACGTGCCCCGCTTGTTCGCAGGTTCTCCGCAACGGTCCCGATGTCTCCGCGGAATCCAACTTCGACTTCTACTATTGCTCCGATCAAAGCGGTTGCGGCACCGGGCTCGGCGGTACCAGCTTCGCCGCTCCTATGTGGGCAGGCTATCTGGCTCTCGTAAACCAGCAGATCGTTGCCAACGGCAACGCTCCGCTCGGTTTCATCAATCCTGAAATTTATTCCATCGGCTTGAGCTCTGCCTTCGCCGCCGACTTTCACGATATTACCCAGGGCAGCAACGGACTCAGCGCAACTGTCGGCTATGATCTCGCCACCGGTTGGGGCAGCCCCAACACGGGCTTGATCAATTCGCTCTCTGGACCATTCTTCACACTCACTCCGAGCCCGTTCCAGCTCACCGTTCCGCAAACCGGCAGCGGCAACAGCACGATCACAATCGCGCCCTCCAACGGCTTCAACGGCCCGGTCACGCTCGCAGCCTCCGGCTTGCCCAGCGGAGTCACAGCGACCTTCAGCCCCAATCCTGCAACCACTACCAGCACTCTCACCTTCACAGCCTCCGGCGCGGCGGTCGGAGTTTCGAACGTCCTCGTCACCGGAACCTCCGGCAGCCTGAGCACCGAAACCGGAATTCAGCTCACAGTCGGCGGCGCTCCCGGAGCCTCTCTCTCGCCCTCCATCCTCTCCTTCGGCAACGTAGTCGTGGGATCGACTTCGCCGGTTAAGTCTGTGACTCTCTCCAATCCCGGAGCCGCTACGCTCACCATCAACAGCATCACCACCACCGGCGACTTCGCCGTCAGTTCAACCACCTGCGGCGCAACGCTCGCCCAAGGCAAGAACTGCAAGATCAATCTCACCTTTACGCCAAGCGCGCTCGGTTCGCGAACCGGTTCGCTCAAGGTAAGCGACAACGCTGTTGGCAGCCCGCAATCCGCGTCGCTCTCCGGCACGGGAACCGCGGCAGCGACCTTGACGCCAACCAGCGCCAGCTTCCCCAAAACAAAAATTGGAGCGCAAAGCGCCGCCAAGACCTTCACCTTGACTAACAAGCAAAAAGTATCCCTGACGGGAATTTCCGCCGCAACGACCGGCAACTTCAACATCACCGGCACGACGTGCGGTTCCAGTCTCGCCGCCAAAGCGAAGTGCACCTTCAGCGTGGTATTTGTCCCCACAAAAATCGGCGTCCAAACCGGCACTCTGCAAGTAAGTGACGACGCCGCAGGCAGCCCACAAACATCCACCCTCTCAGGCACCGGTAAGTAGAAATAAGATAACCAGGATAAACACACAAACTAAGTTAGATCGGAAAACAAGAAATGGGCGGGACCGAGTCCCGCCCATTCGTTTGAAAGAATTTATTTCGCCTGCATCACAAAGCAAACTTCCGCTAAGTAACTCGCATCTCCTGACCACTGACCACTGACCCGAATCTAGCGGTTCACTCCCGGCTTAAACACGATCCCCTCGCGCGTCTTCCCATTCATCACAACCACCAGCGGTTCCTCAAACCGCAGATGCCGCACGCACCCACGCTCCTCCGCCGCTTTCTGTTCCCCCAGCCAAACCCACTCCACCGAACCCTCGCCCGCATCCGGATTCACCGTAAAGTACCCTACCTGAAACGCCATCAAGTTCTGAAAGAAGTGGCTCCCCTGTGAAGGAATCACGCGGAAATCGCGAAAGCCAGCCTCGACAATCACCCGCGCCCCTGAAATTTCATCCCACTCCACAGGAATACCCAACCAAGGATCGTTCGATCCAATCCGTCCCACACCAATTAAGAGATATGGCCGGTTCTCCAATCCAAGCTTCGTATTGAAATACGCAACCGACTCGGCAACCTCCTGACTGCGCGCCCGCTCAAAGCGATGGAAGTCGACTACAACGACATCGCACAAATTGCCAATCCGTCCGTTCCCCAGCACCATCGAGCTGCGGCAAGCCAGGTCCGAACTTTGCACCTCTCCCACCCGCAACTCTTCACCTTCGCGCGACAGCACCAGCGGACGAATCTGCAAGAAACCGAATTCCGCAGTTCCCTCCGCCGAACGCGGACGGCTCACCGCAAACTCTATCTCCACCGGCTGACCCAGCGCCTCTTCCCCCACCCGCGCCAACTGCTGCAGAATCGGCGCCAGCGGAAACGCTTCGTGCTTCAATACCGGCGCAAAACTAACTATGCGCGTGCCCGCCCGGCTCATCCCGTCATACACCGCATCGTTATCGCGGCTATAAGTAGAAGCCACCGCCTGCAAGGTCCCATCCGCCTCGGCATCCCCAAGCGTGAACCGCGCCTCCCGCAGCGCGCTCAAGTCCTGAGGGTGCCCCACCCTTAAAATCGCGTCCTGTGCGATTTTAGGGTGGGGATTTTGATCTGAAACCTCGACCGTCTCTAAATTCTCATGATTTCTCTCCAGCGCCCAAAACCCCGACTGCGAATTCGACAAAATATCCTTCACCGAAGAAAACTGCACAATATTTCGCGGATACCGCGGGCAGAACGTCATGCACTTCCCGCCCTCCACCACTTCCCTGCCCATCCCCAGCGCAACCGCCGCAATCCCATCCTCCGGCGCCATGGGCGGCACCGGATAAAAATTCCGCGACCGCACCACTCCGGAAAAATCCGGATAGAACCGCTCCCCATGCGCAGTCCCCACCACCCGCTGCAAAATCACCGCCATCTTCTCTTCTTCGGTTCGGTACGGAGTCGCCCGCACATAAGCCTTCGCATGTTGGCTGAACGTCGACGCATACGTGCGCTGAATCGCCTCCGTCAGTCGCGCCAGCCGCACCTCCAACTCCGCCTGATGATTCCCCAGCATGAACGTCTCATACACGCCGGTGAACGGCTGGTACTGCGAATCCTCCAGCAAGCTCGAGGACCGCACCGCCAGCGGCCACTTCACCTCACTCAAAAATGCGGCCAAGTCATGCTGCAAAGACGCGGGCAGCGGCGCCGCCAAAAACCGCCGTAGGATTTCCCCATCATCCTTCGAGTGGATCGCAAACTCCAGCAGGTTGTTCTCCGCCAGGAACCGGTCAAACACATCCGTGCTCAACACCAGCGCCGGAGGCACATTGATCTTCACCCCGGGAAACCGCCGCGAAAATTGCCGCTTGTAAAGCAGGTGCCGCACAAACGCCAGCCCGCGCGCCTTTCCCCCCAGCGACCCCGCCCCGATCCGCAAAAAGAAATTTCCCTCAGCCTTGAAAGTCGCGGCGTCGAAGTCGCCGATCAGAAATTCGCTCTGCTCCCGCCGGTACTCGTTGATCGACGAGATCAGGTCTTGCCGCAGCGCCTCCAGATCCGGGAAATCCGACACCTTGCGCGGCCGCAACTTCTGCGCCACCGCAAATTCCGTCCGCGCCGTTAGCCATCGCGAAAAATGATTTCTCTGGCTGTGGTAGCTAAGACTCTCCGCCGGCACTGTGTGCAGTAACGACTCCAGCGCATTCATGTCGCTGGCCCGCGCCACCTCGGCCCCATCCGGCATCCGAAAAACAAAATCCCCAAATGCGCACTGCTGCGTCAACAGCCGCCGGAAGTCCCGCAAGAAAGTCGGCGACCTCTTCTGCAAGAACGCAAACCCCTCGCCATACGCCCGTGCCTTATACTCCGTGTGGCTCGAGTGCAATACAATCGGCACATCCGGCACCAACTCGCGAATCACATGCGCCAGCTCGAATCCCGCGTTCTCGTCCGGCGCCCCACCCCGCGGAAACTGCACATCCGACACCACGGCCAGTAGATTCGCCCGATACTCCCGCGCTTGGCGCTCCGCATCTTCATAATCGGAAGCCAGCAGAATCTTCGGACGCGCCCGCTGCCGCACTAGCTTGTGCGCCACGTTGATCCCTTCCCGAATCACCCGCCGCGACTGGCTGATCAGCTCCGTGTAAATCACTGGCAAGATCGACGAGTAATACCGGATGTTGTCCTCAACTACCAGCAGCACCGGCACGCCCAGCGTCTTCGCGTCGTTCCGCACATTCCGCTTGTCCTCGACGTACTTCGCGATTGCAATCAGAATGCGCGCATTCCCCTGCCACATAAAAATCCGGTCAATGTCCGTCACCGGATTCCGCGCAATAAAATTCTTCACCTCGCGATAGTCATACGCCAGCACCACCACCGGAATATCGCGCCCCAGATTCTTCACCTCGCGTGCCAGTTGAGCCGCATTCATGTCGCCCACGGCTAGGTTCGTAACAATCAGGTTGAACCGCTCCTGCGAGCGCGCCAGGTCTAGCGCTTGCGAGCAGCTCGAGACATGGCTGATTCCAGGAATTTGTTGCAGGTTAAGTTCGCGCGATTCGCCGATCAGCAGCTCATTCAGCCGCCCATCTTCGCGCAGAATAAAAGAGTCATACAGGTTTGAGACCAGCAGGATGTCTTGCACGCGGAACGGCATCAGCCGTTCGAATCCCTCAAACGTATCCTCGGCGTCCAGCATCAGGTCAATCTCGCCAGGAGCAGCCATGTCTCCAACTTTCGGCAGCGAATTCCGCAGGCCGCAAACCTGGGCATTCTAGCAAGATCGATAGCAACAGAGCGGTGACCTGTGACCGCTGCGCCTGGGCCCTAAGACCTAACACCTGAGACCTAACACCTGTCTATTGCCCCGGCTTCTTGATCGAATTCGTATGGCTCGCCGCGCACATCCACTGTCCACCCGACGAAATCCAGGTATCCGTGAATCGTCCATAGTGGTCAAAGGGCTTCCCGTGATTCATGCCCTTCGCGTGATACCGCCCGATCACCACGGCCATTCCGGGATAGATAAAAACACTCACATCGTCATTGGCCACCGAACTCGTCTGCGTACTCATATCCTTGATGTCCGCCATGAACCGCTGCTTATTCATCACTGTCCCGTCCGTGTCCGTATAAACAAAATTGTCGGTAACCAACCGGTTGAGCGCCTCCCCGTCACGATGGATCTGTGCCTGGTTCCATGCATTCTCCAGTGCAATGAGTCGCGCCTTGTCGTCTTTTTCACGGGAAACCTGCGCGCCAGCCAGGCACGCCCCCAGCACCACTACCACGCACCCAATGAATCTTCTCCCTACCCTCATAGCGGAACCTCCGCCCCGATTAACCCACTGCTTCCAACATCATGCTCTTCACGACTTTGAACGCCTCCGATGCCGGATCGATCAGTTCGAAATGCCCTGCACCTGCAATTTCAACCAACTCAACATTTTCCTTCATAGATTTCTTCGCGTGCACATATTCCCGGCTGAACTCTGGCGGCACAACCTCGTCGTCTTTCCCAACAATCATCCACTGCCGCGCCTTCGAAATCGTCAACTCCATCGGATCCGCCTCCCGGTAGTGCTCCGCCACATCCTCCGGTTTCCCGCCCAGAAATTCCACCACCGCATCGTTGCTCAAGTGGAGCTTGAAAGCCTTCTTCAAATCCAGAACGCCGGCCAATGAAACAACGCGCCGCACCGAACTCTCCCGCGCCGCCAGGCACAAAGCAAGCTCCCCACCAGCGGAATGCCCCATCACCACCATCCGCCCCGCGTCCACATGAAACGACGCAGCCCGCTGCGAGATAAAACGGTAGGCCGCCCGAATATCCTCAAATGTCCCGGGCCATCCCCCGCCCGCATTCCCCACCCGCCGGTATTCGACATTGAACGTAGCCATGCCCGCCCCGCGCAAGGCCTCACAAAGATGCCCAGCATGAGCAAGATCGTACTTGGCCCGCCAAAATCCCCCGTGAATATTGATCAAACCAGCATGCGTCCCCGAGGCCCGAGGCAAGCGCACCTCAATAAATTGATTAGGATCGTCGCCATACCGGACCCGCTCATCCGGCGACGGCTGCGGCTTGGAAAGTATTTCCTCAGCAGACACGGTTCACCACATGCCAGGCGTGGTCGAATACATGATTGGGTTGCTCGAAGCTACGGGCTCCAATCTCGCGACTCGCAACTCGTAGCTAGCTACTCCTTCAGCTTCAGCTTGCTCTTGTTCTCTTCCAGAAACGCCTTCAACTCTTCCGCCGCCCCCAGCAGCCGCGACCATTGCTCGTAATACAACGTCACCGGAAACCGTCCCAGCCCGTACACGCTCACCCCACCCTTCTCGCTCACCTTGAACTGCATCGTCCCGCTGCGTTTCCCAGCGCCCTGCTTTTCCAGTTCCGCCACCTTTGCTTTCAACTCCTCGTAAGTCGGTTCTGCCATAAATGCTCCTCGATATGAATTTTCTCCATCATAGGGTCCGGCCCGCCTCCGAGTCGAGCCAACAAAATGATCTCTCGCCTGCGCCATACCTTGTGCCACCCTGTGTACCCTGAAGCTGCATCTTTTTTGTCGCGAGTCCGTCCCGAAGCTCGCAGTGAATCCATCCCTCGCCCTATCAGTAACTTACAAGACCACTTCCAAGTCCGATCTGGAACCGCGAATGCTATGATGAGAACTAGGAGTTCGCTACCAGAAGGGGAATACTGTGAAACACAACAAGTCAATCCTGGAAAACGTGTTCGTGCTGATCATCATTGGAGTGGTTGCCGGAGCTATCGGCGGCCTCGGCGTCGGCGCTCTCCAGCTCCGCTCCATGGCGCAAGCCTCCTCTGCCGCAGCCGGCAAGTGAAGCTCGTTCTACTCGCACGCCTGTTCGTCCCGTTAAGGGAAGTTTTCTCGATCTCAAGGGATTCGAGCTTAAGGCGGGGATTGGAGCGGGCGACCGGGATCGAACCGGTGACATCCAGCTTGGGAAGCTGGCGTTCTACCGCTGAACTACGCCCGCTCAACTCACGTAGACTACCACCCAGTCCCACTCAAAAACAATCGCACCTCGTGGCTCGTGTACCGCGGGGCGCCCTCGCCCGGGCAATTTTCGAACCCTCAACCAATGAGGGTGCCCCATTCTAAAATCGCGCCTTTTGCGATTTTAGAGTGGGACAGATGAAAGCCGAAACCTGGGAGATTTTGATAGCACCCGCGACAAATCATCGCCGCTGAGGCGACAACGCATCGACACTCGTGCCCACACTCTGCCCTTTTCGTGCAGGCGCATTGGTGCTCGGCACCACCACCGTCTTCCCCCCAAACAGCGGCTCCGTCAACGACTCTGGAGCCACCGACGCCCCCGCCGGACGAATCCCCTTCGCCTCCACAATCGACCACCGCCAGTCTTCATCCGCTCCCGGCGTCACACCGACAAACTCGCGCAAACTCGCCCGCTCAAACGCCTTCGTCTCCGTCTTCAGATGAAAAAGCAGCGTCACGTCCGAATGCCGTTCCACCACCTGCCCCGCACCGCCATCTGCTGCCGGAACCACGCGCGCCCGCGCCGCCACCTCCGCATCTTCCCCAGGCCGCCGCTCCAGGGTCAGCGCCACCGTAATCTCCCGCAAAGCCCACTCCGTCCCGTTAAAAACATCTACTTGCAAATTGTCATCATGAATCGCCGCCGGCCCATCCAGCTTCACCAGCTCCTCCAGCGGCAAGTTCTCCACCAAAACCGGCCGCACCACCAGCGAACTCCCTCGCGAATTAAACGACATGCTGCAAGTCACATCCGGAGACGACACCGTCATCATGTTCCCCGAAGCGCTCAGCGAAATCACCGTCTTATCCGCAGGCACGGGCTTGATTTTGCTGGCATCCTCCATAACCTGCTTCAAGTTGTCATTGTCGACAACCGTCACCGTAGGTGGCGGAGCCGGTGCCGACGCCTGTTGCTCCGCCTTCTCCCGCCGCATATTCCGCGCAATATCGCCAAGCGACTGCTCGTCCTCCTGCGCAAAGGCCGACGCGGAAAGAGTAAGCACCAAAGCCAACCCGAAAATAGATGTCTTCCCCGGCATGAACCGTGTGGCGCGGACACTCCGGTCCGCGCAGCCCTCGCTATCGGACTCAAGTGTCACATCACTACCTACATAAATTCTCAGCTGGAACGTAACAGGAAGAAAGTTACCGAAGGCACATCGACGCGACGGGCGCCTCGCCCGTCCACAGCGACGTTTGAGAAAAGGAAAAGGGCAGGACGCGCTCGAACAAAGCGACGCGCAACGGGGCGCGATCCTGCCCTTCATCTCACCGCAAGCTTACAGCAGGCCAGAACTGCGGAGTCTTACTACGGGATCCACCTCAACCGCGACCGCCTGGCGTTTGTATACCCACCGCGCCACCGCAATGCCCAGCGCTGCGTACCAAAGATGCCAAAGCTTCATAGTTCGCCCCCCACACGCCGGAACCGACATCGGGGAGCAACCAGGCCCGTCCCGTCGTATGCAGCCACGTTACTGTGGACCCGTCCCACGGTCCAGCCCACGAATGTGCCATCACCCCGCCCAAAAGGTCACCCGCAGGTCACCAATAGGCAATGACCAAAGAGACGGTGCCCCATTCTAAAATTGCGCACTTTGCAATTTTAGAGTGGGGACTTTGAACTCCCCGGAACTCCCTACTCAACCCGCGGGCCACGCGTCCGGACCAGGAGTGAATATCGATCCCTTATCTTCATCGGCAATTTCCCCGAGTTTCCGAGGTCTACCGGCAAGACGAATGGGCTTTCACCACTGTGGCCCAAACCCGTGGCCCGCGACTGCTCAATCACTCATTAACAGCCGTGGTCCGCAGTCGAATCGCAACCCCACGTGCGCCTCTGTAGGATGCGGAACGAACCAAAATGTTTGCTGGATACCAAGAGAATGGTCCGAAAACTTAGGGTTCAGCTCGAGACTCGCGACTCGTGACTCGCAGCTATGAAATCCACCCACCACCCACAACTACGTCCCCCTCATAAAACACTGCCGCCTGCCCCGGCGTCACCGCCCGCTGCGCCTCATCAAACGTCACCAGCACTTCATCCGGCCCAGCCATCTCCATCACCGCCCCAGCCGGCGCATGCTTATGCCGAATCTTCACCGCCACCCGCATCGGCGCATCAATTGACGCCACAGAAATCAAATTCACCCGCCGAGCCCGCAAACTCCGCGTATAAAGCTCTTCATCCGGACCCACCACCACCTGCCGTGTCTCATTGTTGATCTGTATTACATAAAGAGGCGAACCGGTGGCCACGCCAAGCCCCTTCCTCTGCCCCACAGTAAAGTTGTGCACGCCCGAGTGCTCGCCAATCACCTCGCCCGAAGCTGTCACCATCTCCCCGCCCACATCCAGACGAGCCTCCGCGCCCTGCTCCTCCAGATAAGCATCCAGAAACTTCTTATAATCCCCGCCCGGAACAAAGCAAATCTCCTGCGAGTCCGGCTTCTCCGCAATCACAAGATTGTACGTACGAGCCAGCTCCCGAACCTCCGGCTTCGTCATCCCGCCGAGGGGAAACAAAGTCCGCGAAAGCTGCTCCTGTGTCAGCCCAAACAAAAAGTAAGTCTGATCCTTCGACCGGTCCACGGGCCGCTTCAACCACCACCGCCCAGCCGTCTCGTCAAACGAAACCTGCGCATAGTGCCCGGTAGCGATCCGTTCCGCCCCAATCGACCGCGCCACCACCAGCAACTGATCGAACTTCAAATGGTTATTGCAAAGGCTGCAAGGAATCGGCGTCCGCCCCGCCAGGTACTCCTCGACAAACGGCCGCACCACATCCCGCTCAAACCGCTCCTCATGATTGACAACGTAATGAGGAATCCCGATCGTCTCCGCCACGCGCCGCGCATCATAAACATCGTCCAGCGAACAGCACCGCCCACTAACCGACTCCGGCATCCCAGAATGCCCAGCCAGCCGCCGCTGATTCCAAAGCTGCATGGTCAAGCCGATGACAGCATGCCCCTCCGCGCGTAGCATCGCGGCCACAGTAGAGGAATCGACTCCACCCGACATAGCCACGGCGATCGTCTCTGCAACCAACTCGCTCACCTCTGACCTCTGACCTCTGACCTCTGACCTCCCACCCACACCGGCGACAACTCCCGCAATCGCCCCACCGTCTCCGGCACCACAGCCAAAGCAAACTCCACATCCTCCGCCGAATTCATCTTCCCCAGACTAAACCTCACACTCCC
>Ga0335071_10005303_pt1 | contig 13398 bp, 7 predicted proteins | sample Lox_Sample_15_FD_206724 | JGI IMG/M metagenome (GOLD analysis project Ga0335071, IMG submission 206724) | Soil microbial communities from Loxahatchee National Wildlife Refuge, Florida, United States - Lox_Sample_1.5 | ecosystem: Environmental > Terrestrial > Soil > Wetlands | place: USA: Florida... | reverse complement strand
TCCAGTCGATGTAAAAATATCCTCCCGAGCGACCAGCGCTGATGCAGCCCGCCGAAAAGGCTCCGCCGTTCCAGAAATCGATCAGGAACATTTTCCGGCCGAAAATAAGCTCGGATTCCCGCTGCAGCATCCGCTGTCTTTGTTCGGGGGTTATCGTCATTTCCAGCGTGCTGCTGCGCCCGATCGGCATGTAGTGAAAGATCCACCCATATATCGCGCCCTTGAGGTCGAAGCAAAAATTCATGAGCTCATCCGAAAGAATGACTTCGGCATTCTGTCTCGTTGCGGTGACAGAAATGCCGAAAACCACGCCATGCTTCTTGAGGTTATCCATTGCCTTGTCTATCTTTTGGAATACTCCCTTGCCGCGCCGCGCATCCGTTTCCTTTTCCCAGCCTTCCAGCGAAATCGCCGGGGAAATGTTTCCGAGTTCGGCCATACGAGCAGCCATTGCGTCATCGACCAGGGTTCCGTTTGTATAGATCAAGAAATAGCAATCGTTGAATTCCTTCGCGATATCCAGAAGACTCTTGCCGTCGCTCCGGTACATGAGCGGTTCGCCGCCGGAAATAATGGTCAGATGGGATCCCCATTGTTCCTTTTTGTCCTTCAGAATTCGGCGAAAGATGTCATAGGAAAGAGTTGCATGATCGGCGGAGGAACTCGACGCATAGCAACCCTTGCACAGCAGATTGCATTTCCGGGTGGGGCTGATGGTCAGAAAGGATGGGGGCTCGAATCCGTGTTCATCCTTGAACGGGCGCATGCGCTCGGTTTCGCCCGTAAGCACCTGGCTGAGCAGAACACGGATCAATCCGCGCCGGGCTCCGGCCGAGATACGACCCTCATCGATCGCTCTCGACAATGAATGGAGCAGATTGCCGCTCACAACGCTGCGCATTTCCTGGACTTTTCGTGGAATAGTGCGACCGGTTTGATTGACGAAAAAATCGTAGAGTTTTGTGTCGCTTTTATCCAACGACCAGTGACGTATCGGCTTATTGCGCAGGGCGAAATCCAGAGCCGCTATCGAAGCCTTGTCCCGCAGTGCATCGAATGAAATCTTCATTTTCCCTTCTCCAAATCAACCGGTGAAGGATACGAAGTCCAAGCTGCATTCGTGCGCAGTCCTTTGGAGGGATATCCAAATTTAGTTCCAATAGATTGGCCTGAAGCACACTATGAGCCGCCATCGCGATGACTCAGACGGAGCAAACACCCGGAAAGTAAGAATTATTTTGCGAACGGGATGATTATACTTTGAAAAACGGCCGGGAAAGCAAGAAATAGCAAATCGCTCTCCAGATGTGTCGGCGAGATAGACCGGGTGAACGACTAGATTTTCCCAGGCATCCTCACAAGCGGAATATCACATAATCCCTGCCTTCTGCGGCGATGGGCAGGTTCGCAGCCAGGTAGGCGGCAGATTCTCCGTCCCTCTCAAGGGTTTCTTTCGAAGTTATCAGAAACCGGACGCCCTTCGCGCGGTATCCGGCCAGGATATTCCGAATATCCGCGCCACGGACAGGCTTGGTATACCCGTTCCTGTGTATATGATAGAGATAAAGTGGCAGATTGTCGGTATTGCAGAGAAACAGGTCGTCCTTTCCGCTGATGGCGGCGACCTTTTCCCTTGCGTCGAGGAGAAATGTGTCGTGCAGGCTATACCAGTGGCGTATGCGGACTGCAGTGTTGACCGGGATGGCGATGAGCAGAACCAGAGCCAACTTGCACATCCACGGCTTGCCGGAATGCAGGGTTGAAAAGCCGATCGCAATGAAGACTGCCGCCGGCGCGGCCAGAGGCAGCAGCGTATATTCATGCACGAAGGTATAATCTCCGCCTGCGATCAGATATACCACGCTGCATGCAAACCAGATGGAGAAGAACCACCCTGCCCAACGAAAGCTCCTGAAGACGCCTATGGCAAATAGCAGAAGCCCTGTATAGGTTGTGACAGTTTCGGGAAAGCGGGAGACAAACTGCTTCCTGTAGAATTCAGCGGACAGCCACACCGCATTCCGTGAGATCAGCGCGACCAGACCCGAGCCAGTGGAAGGCACTACCTGCACCGGTGCGGAAGCCGCGTCGAGCGCATACCACGCGAAAACCGCCGCGGCCGGGAATATGAAGACGCTCAATGCGCGGCATCCGGCGCGTCTGAACGCGAGCCAGCCCGCCGGCAGCCATATATAAGAGTAAGGCAGCTTGACCAGCGGCGCGAGCGCGAGAAAAACTGAAGCCGCAGCGAAATTCTTCCATCCGCTCTTGTTGGCGTGATATAGGCCGGCCATCATGCACATGAAACCGAAAGCCTCAGGCTGCACGGTATGTGTGAAATAAACTGTGACCGGAAGCACCGCGGATATCAGCCCCGCAACCAAAGCCGTTCTTTCGTCCAACCATTCACGCGCGAGCAAATACAGGTAAGCCGCCGCCAGCGCTGCGAAAACCGCAGACAGGATCCGGCCCCACAAATCGCCCAACCCGCCGACAGGCCAGAGCATGGCCATCATGTAATTGTATATTGGGAATTCGGTCGCCACTCTGCCGGCTGAAGCTCCCTCCCAATTAATCTCCGGCGAGAAGAAACGATAGCCGTTCTCATAATAATTGCGGGCAATCGCGGCCGTCTGGGTCTGCCGCCATGAGTGGAAATCCAGCAACGGGCTGGACAAACCCCATGCATGCGCCGTCAGAGACAGGAGACATATGAGAATAGCGCCGGCTTTTCGGTTCAACACCATGCGATTACTGTCTCCGGAAATATTGCTCCACGTCCCGATAGTTTCGGCACAGCGTGGTCAGGTAGGCCGTTACCTCGATCAGTTTTTTTTCGCTATCCGCCAGCTTGAGAAATCGCTCTGTCGCCCGGGCCCGGATAGCGAGCTTGTCAATCAAGTCGGACACGACAAAATCCTCCACGCCCACCCAGTAACTCACGCGATTGATCAGCAGTCGTTTGTAAGTGCGGAGAAAGCGGGCTCCGCGGCGATACTCGCGGCGGAAGCGATGGAGCGGAAGGTTGCGCGGCGATCCCTGGAACAGCTCCCGCAGGTCGCCGTCCACGTAACTCGTTGCGCGCCGGCGATACGTCTTCATCTGCGCCGTCTTAGCTCCCAAAAACTGGGCTACGGTCATGGACAGTTGCTCCACCGGCATATCGAGCGTGTTGCTGCCGCCATTGTTGAGCAGAGTGCCCTGTCGCCCGAAATCGCTGACGACCCGCTCCACGTAACTCAGTTTCTTCAATGCGCCGGGCTTGGAACGGAACTGATCTTGCCAGTCGACCTCCGGCGTCAGCCACACGGAAAACGTCTCGGCAAAATCCTCGTCCGGGTGTTTCTGGGCATAATAATCGCCGGCTGGATTTACAAAATCCGCGCTCCATGGATTGGCACGGCCGCCCAGGTGCTCCGTGTATGTGTTAAAGAAATGTCCCTTGACCTTGAACAGGCGGCGAAATTCCTTGGTGCGATAAAGTTTGTAGGCGTAGCAGAAGGCATGACCGACTTCATGGCGTATGATCTGCAAAATATCCGCCGGGTCATAGAGCCAGTTTCGGATTTCCTTATTGAGCTGCCGCAGATATTCGCTGCAGTCATAGAAGCCGACGGCGATATTGGTCGTGCCTGCAACGCAGCCGTAGCTGTTCGAAAGATAGAAGTTTGGATTGAGCTGGGTGATGCCGACACGCGCCATATCCTCACGCACCCGGCGAATGGCTTCGTCAATCAGCGTTCCCTTGAGCGCAAGACCAAGCTTGTTGACGGCAGTGTGCAGGATTTCGAACTTAAGTGTATCGGGGCTGTAGAGTAACTCGCGCGTTTTCCGTTTTTGCATGGTGCGTCCGGTGGATTTATAAAATGGATTAAAGCGCAGCCTAGGGGCAAAGACTTTTTAATGCACCGCTATTGGCAGCTTGATGATATCGGCCACATTCTGGTCCCGGCCGTTTGTTTCAGCAAAGCATTATTGCGAACTTGGAGATTTTTCTTCATTTTTCGCAGCTTTGATGGCTAAAGGGACCGCGACTGCTGCCCCGCCTATGCCGATTAGAATCGCGGCGTTGCGTCCGGCATGGCTTTCCTTGGCCGGTGTAGTACCAAATACCGCCAGCGTGACCGCGTGCTTCGCCGAAAACTTTGCTGCGCCTGCTCAAATCATCGATTCCTCGGTGCAATCGACGACTTTGTAAGCATATTTCCCCGTCGAAAGCTTCCAGAATCCGTCGATTGTGACGACGTCCTTGGAATTGCCTTTTACCGGATGCGCTTCACTCTTCACCACAATACACTTTTGATTCAGCTCGTCGGGGTTCAGCGTCAACGATGTGTCGGTGAGAGTCCGGCCGTTATTGGACAGAATGCCCTGACCGCCTTGGGCTATCACTACCAATGGTTTCTTCGGATTCACTTCCGTCTGCGCGCCCGTGTCCTGGTTCAGCACGGCAAACGCGCCCTCGCTGACATCCATCGCGATTTGCCCCCTGCGATTGAGTCCCAATTCACCTGTGTGCCGCGAATCGCCGACCGCAGTGACGTCATATCGGCCGGCAGTAATTTCTACTTCTTCACCCGCCTTGAAGCTGAAGCGGAGCAAGCCCTGATCGGTCTGGATAACCAGCCGCTTGTTCTGGCGGGAAAAACCGGCCGCGGCCTTTATAAGCTCGATTCTGCTGCCGTTGTCGATTTCGATCAAAACCTGCTCGTCGGAGGATACGCGGTCTCCGGAAAAAAACGTGGTACCCGTCGGAGCCTTGGTGTTGCCGATCATGGCATGATCCGAAGCCAGGATCGTTCCCAGAGGATGAAGAGAGACGGATTCAGCCGGGGAAAATGGCATGGTGGTAAAAAGAACCAGCGTGAGGATCCCCACCGCCGCCAATTTCACCCAGAACGGCCTGCGGGTCATTTCGATGGTTCCTTTCAGCATAATATTATCTCCTCACGATACATCGTGATCTTTTCAAATCCCCTTTCTTCTATTATATACACATTTTCGATCCCCACGCCGCCGCGATTCGGGAAAAACACCTTCGGCTCGATGGCCAGTACCATCCCGGGTTCAAGCTCTAAGTTGTTTCCGGACGCAAGCACGGGAAGCTCATCCAATTCGAGACCCACACCGTGGCCGATGTAGCGCATGCGATTGTCCCCGATGCCCATGAAAGTATCGGCGTAACGGCTATGCTCGGCCTTTTCGAAAGCCTTGTCGCAGATAGCGCCGCATCCGGCGCCCGGCTTTAACATCGATTCGATTTCATGATTCAGTTCCAGCGTCCACGCGTGAGCTTCCTGCAGATCGGATGGCAGGCTGCCGATGGCGAAGGTGCGTGCGGCATCGGCAACATAGCCCCCATACCCTCCGCAGATGTCGACGAGAATGGGTTCGCCTGCCTCGATGCGATGATGACTCCCGGTGTTGGAAATAGCCGGATAGAGTCCGATGAAACCGGTAGATCCTGGGAAGGATGTGGGAATACAGGCATCGGGGCCTGCGGAAAAGGCTCCATATCCGACCTCGTAGTTAAAACCGCGCGTGCGCTGTATTCCCTGATGTCCCTGAAGGCGAAGATCGTGCTCCATCTGCGACAGAGCCTCGATCTCTGTCATTCCCGGGTGAATCCAGAGAGGAAGCCTCTCCCATGCGTTGATGAGCATCCGGGCCGCATTTTTGATTTGGCCGATTTCGTAAGGAGATTTGACCATTCGGATGGCGCGAATGGCTCCGGAAGCGTCAACCCATTCGACGCCGGGGAACAAATTGGCGAACCTCAGGTAGAATGCCGCGGGGAGGACATCCATCTCCAGCCCTATCCTTCTGAGTCGCCGGATTCCTTCGGATTGCAGAATTCCCGGAGTCTCTTCCATCCTGAACAAGGGAATGATGCGATCCCATGCGCATTCCTGTTTCGCACGAGCCGGACTTTTTTTAGCCAGATAGATGGGATCCCCTTCGGAGGGAATGCACAATAATCCGCTCTGAATGGTGCCTGAGAAGTAATACAGGTCGGCATTCTGGAGAACAAAAACTGCATCAACGGATGATGCGCGCATCCATTGTTGCAGGCGCATCACGCGATCGGCCGCTTCGCTGCGTGGCAGAAGATCCATAGGCATATCCTACAACGGAAGGAGGGGGAAGAAGTAGAAGCAAAGAAAACACAAGACAGGAGACAGAATGAGGGCGGGCTTTAAGGCGAGTCCGGATGCGGCAGTTGCCGCATTCTGTTGTTTCCCGTATGATAGGCGCAAAAAGGGGAGGGATTAAGATGCCGGGAACTTTCAAGAAAATCGAAATAGTAGGGACTTCGCTCGTGAGCTTTTCTGACGCCGTGCAGGCTGCGATCGCCGATGCTGCGAATACGGTTCGACAAATTGCCTGGTTTGAGGTGGTAGAGCAACGGGGCAGTGTGAAGAACGACAAGGTTGCCGAGTACCAGGTCGTGCTGAAAGTCGGGTTTAAGATCGAGAAGTAGGAAACTGGAGTCGGGGTTCAGAATCCAGAATAAATCGGGGTCGGTATCGGGGTCGAAGATCGAAATAACGGTCCTGATGCAGACTCCGACGCCGCAGAAGCGGCGGAATGAGCTGTGCTTTCTGGGCTATGATAAATATTTGCGCATGAAGAGGATTGCCCATGGGACATAGTCCTGATACCGCTCCGGAGTCAGTTGGAAAAGGGCAACTGGCGATAGGCCTGAGGTTGTTCGATGCCAGCACCATCATCATCGGCAGCATGATCGGCTCCGGAATTTTCATTGTATCTGCGGATATGGCTCGTGTGCTTGGATCCCCCGGGCTTCTTCTTGTCTCGTGGATCATCGCGGCCGTCATGACGATTCTCGCTGCGTTAAGCTACGGAGAATTGGCTGCGGCCATGCCCCGCGCCGGCGGCCAGTATGTATTTCTCCGCGAAGCTTTCGGGCCCCTGTTCGGTTTCCTCTACGGGTGGACTCTGTTTCTGGTGATTCAGACGGGAACCATCGCGGCTGTTGTGGTGGCCTTCGCTAAATTCTCCGGGTTGTTTGTTCCCTGGATTTCTGCGTCCAGAGTCCTCGTGCCTTTGCCCTTCGGCTACCATGTGTCGAGCCAGCACTTGGCGGCCATCGTTGTTCTTGCCTTCCTCACGTGGGTGAATTGCGCAGGATTGAGGGAAGGTGCGACGGTCCAGAATATATTCACGGTGGCAAAAGTGGGCGGCCTGCTTGTGCTGGTGGTGATAGGGCTTTTGCTCCCCGCCAATCCTTCTGCCGCCAAAGCCAATTTTAGCCAGCTGTTTCCAGGTTCGATAAACCTTGCCGTGCTGGCCGCATTGGGAGGAACGCTGGTCGGATCTCTGTTTGCCTCCGATGCATGGAACAACGTGACGTTTACCGGCAGCGAGGTTATGAATCCCCGGCGCAATCTTCCGCTTGCTCTGCTGATAGGAACGGGTACGGTATCGCTGGTTTATATTTGCACGAACATCGTGTACCTGAAGGTCCTGCCGCTGACGGCGATCGCCTCGGCGCCGGAAGATCGCGTCGGAACGCTCGTCGCGCAGAGCCTGATGGGGCCGTGGGGTTTGACGTTCATTAATCTCGCGGTCCTCGTTTCGACGTTCGGGTGTGCCAATGGCATGATCCTCGCGGGCGCGCGCGTGTACTATGCGATGGCATCGGATGGATTATTTTTCAGGAAGGTCGCGCGAATTTCTCCGCGCAGGCGAACCCCGGTTTTCTCGCTCGTGATCCAGGCGATTTGGACGTCGTTCCTCGTGCTGAGCGGAACCTACAGCGAACTGCTGGATTATGTCATTTTTGCGGCGCTTCTTTTTTATGTTCTGACCGTGATCGGCCTTTTTGTGCTGAGAAAGAAGCGGCCGGATCTGGAGCGGCCGTACAAAGCGTTCGGCTATCCCGTATTGCCTGCAATTTACGTTATCCTTGCATCTCTTGTGATGATAGACCTCCTGTGGGTCAAACCGAAATTCACCTGGCCGGGATTGATCATCGTGCTTACCGGTGTCCCGGTCTATTTCTACTGGAGTGCCAGACGACAGAAGCATTTTGTGGAAGAACTGAAGGCTAGGCTTTTCACGATATGGTGCTGGTCGGCGTGCGCATTCAGCACCGCTTTCTGGGGTACGTTGTCCATCCTGGGCAGTCTTGTCTCGGGCAGCGGCAAGTTCCAGCATTACTGCATGTATCGATGGTCGAAAGACAATCTCTGGGTGAGTCGCACGCGCGTACAGATTGAGGGACTGGAGCATATTGACCCTAATCATCCGCAGATCCTGGTCGCCAATCACAGCGGGTTGCACGACATCCTCTCGCTGGCCGCGAATCTCCCCATCCAGTTCCGCTGGGTGGCGAAAAAATCGCTGTTCAGCGTTCCATTCATGGGATGGCATATGCGGCGTGCGGGCTACTTCGCCATCGACTACGAGAATCCGAGGGGCACGGCGAAAAGCATCGGCGAGGCGGCCCGGGCGATCCAAAGCGGTATGAGCGCCATCGTGTTCCCGGAAGGAAGCCGGAGCGTCGATGGCGTTTTGAATAAGTTTTATAGCGGCGCGTTTTCTCTCGCGCTGCGCACGGGAGTGCCTCTGGTCCCGGTCAGCCTCGACGGAAGCTATCGTGTGATCGTGCCCATGACGCGGCGAGTCAATCCGGGCGTCATCCTGCGCATCAAAATCGGTCGTCCCGTCGATCTGTCGGCGTACACGAAGGTGGACAGACCCCGTCTCATGGAGGACGTATTTCAGATCATGAGTCGGAACCTTGAAGAGATTCGCGGCAGAAGACAGGCCGGGGAAGAAAGCCAGGATCCGGTATTTCGCTGGGTCCACCCCGATGCATCCAATTGATTCTATAAGGCGGGTGAGCCATGTCAGCTAACAACGGGACTGAAAAGGTGCTCAGGAACTCGGACCGATTTGCCCGACGGCATATCGGTCCGCGGCCGGAGGACGGCCGGAAGATGCTTGCGGCTCTGGGGCTCGACGGATTGGACGCACTGGTTAAAAAGACCGTGCCCGGCTCGATCCGCATGTCAGGCTCGCTCGGGATTGGGGAGCCACAGAGCGAATATTCTGTTCTTCGCGAGTTGCGGGAGCTCGCTTCCCAAAACAGGATTTTCCGCTCCTACATCGGGATGGGATATCACGATTGCATCACGCCCGCGGTCATCCAACGCAACATTTTGGAAAACCCAGGCTGGTATACGCAGTACACGCCGTATCAGTCTGAAATCGCGCAGGGGCGCCTCGAAGCCCTGCTGGTCTTCCAGACAATGGTCGCGGATTTGACCGGGCTGGATACCGCAAACGCGTCTCTTCTGGACGAAGGGACCGCAGCCGCGGAAGCCATGAACATGAGTCACAGCCTCTGCAAAAGCGATGCCAATGTGTTTTTTGTTTCGGAAAACTGCCATCCGCAGACCATCGCCGTGGTCAAGACGCGGGCAGAGGCCCGTGGCATCGAGCTGGTCATCGGAAATTGCGGGACGTTTGAATTGACCGATGCCGTCTTCGGCGCTCTCGTGCAATATCCCGCAAGCGACGGAACCGTTCACGACATTTCCAATTTCGTGCAGCGCGCGCATCAGGCCGGAGCTCTCGTTACCGTCGCCACGGATCTGCTCGCTCTAACGCTGCTGCGATCGCCCGGGGAATGCGGCGCCGACATCGCCGTAGGCAACTCGCAGCGTTTCGGTGTCCCGATGGGGTACGGCGGCCCGCATGCCGGTTTTTTCGCGACGCGCGATGCTTTCAAGCGGCAAATGCCTGGACGCATCGTCGGCATCTCCAAAGATTCTTCCGGCAAGCCGGCCTATCGCCTGGCGCTTCAAACCCGGGAACAGCATATCCGTCGGGACAAAGCCACCAGCAACATTTGCACGGCACAGGTTCTGCCAGCCGTCCTGGCCGCCATGTATGCGGTCTATCACGGGCCGGACGGGCTGCAGAATATCGCGCGGCGCATTCACCTGTTGACCGGTGCGCTGCACGAAGGACTGCGACGGCTCGGCTATGATGCCGGTCCGGACGTATTCTTCGACACGCTCCGCGTCCACTTGGATGTGTCGCGGGCCTCCGAAATCATGGCTCTTGGACGTGAGCGGGGAATCAATCTGCGCCGCCTGAGCGATACCGCGATCGGTATCAGCCTCGATGAAACGACGACGGCAGACGATCTCATGAATCTGTTTTCGATTTTCACGTTCCAGAACGGCATCCCTTTCAACCTCGAAGAGCTGATCGAATCCGTTCCGGGCGACTATGCCGCGCCCTTCGCGCGATCGAGCAAGTATCTCACACATCCGGTTTTTCATCGGTACCGCTCGGAGACGGAGTTCCTGCGGTATATGCATCGGCTGGAAAACAAGGACCTGGCCTTGAATACGTCGATGATTGCTCTCGGATCCTGCACCATGAAGCTGAATGCCGCAGTGGAGATGGTTCCTATCACGTGGCCCGAGTTTAGCGAGATTCATCCATTCGCGCCGCTGGAGCAGGCTGGCGGTTACCACACGCTCTTCCTCCAGCTTCAGGATTGGCTCGCGAAAATCACGGGCCTCGCTGCGGTATCGCTGCAACCGAACGCCGGATCGCAAGGGGAATACTCGGGGTTGCTCGTAATCCGCAAATATCACAACCGTCGCGGCCAGGGGAATCGGGATATCTGCCTGATTCCCGAGTCGGCGCACGGCACGAATCCGGCAAGCGCAGTGATGGCCGGACTCAGGGTTGTGGTGGTGGCCTGCAACGAGAGCGGCGATATCGACGTGGGCGACCTTAGAAAAAAAGCGGAACAGCACAAAGATCAATTAGCCGCATTAATGGTGACTTATCCGTCCACGCACGGCGTCTTTGAGGAGTCTATCCAGGACATTTGCCGGATTATTCACGACAGCGGGGGCCAGGTGTATATGGATGGCGCGAATTTGAATGCGCAGGTCGGCATCTGCCGGCCCGCTGAAATCGGTGCGGATGTTTGCCACCTGAATCTGCACAAGACCTTCTGCATCCCGCATGGGGGCGGCGGGCCCGGAGTCGGACCTATTGCGGTTGCGTCCCACCTGGCTGAGTTCTTGCCCGGACACGTGGTGGTCCGAACTGGGGGCCGTGAAGCCATCAGCTCTGTATCTTCGGCACCCTGGGGGTCTGCGAGCATCCTGCCGATTTCCTGGGCGTATATTCGCCTGATGGGTTCAGAGGCGCTGCGCGAAGCCTCCTGCTATGCCATATTGAATGCCAACTACATTGCCAGGAAACTGGATCCTTATTACCCCGTGCTCTACAAAGGCGCTCAGGGCTTCGTTGCTCATGAATGCATTCTGGATCTGCGCGGTTTGAAAAAGAGCGCCGGCATTGAAGTGGATGACGTTGCAAAGCGGTTGATGGATTACGGCTTCCACGCTCCGACAGTTTCTTTCCCCGTTCCGGGAACGGTCATGATCGAGCCGACCGAGAGCGAATCTCTCGAAGAACTGGATCGGTTCTGCGAGGCGATGATCGCCATCCGGCGCGAAATTGCCGCAATCGAGGAGGGAAGAGCAGATCCACAGGACAACCCTTTGAAAAATGCGCCGCACACGATAGATGCGCTCCTGACTGCAGAGTGGCGTCATCCCTACACACGTGAAGATGCGGCATTCCCGCTCCCCTGGACAAGGGAGCGCAAATTCTGGCCTAGCGTCGGACGCATCGACAATGTCTTTGGCGACCGGAACCCGGTGTGCGTACTCGTGTAAATCTGGGAGCCTGTCCGAGTAATAGGTGCGGCCCCTCCTATTACTCGGGCAGGCTCCTAAAGGCGGCGGGCGATAATTTCGATTTCGTCCATGATCCTGTTCATGCGGGCTATCGTGGCGTCGAGCGATTTGGACGTCGTCATGTCCACCCCAAATTTTTTCAGCAGTTCGATGGGGTAATCCGATCCGCCGGCCGCAAGAAGGTCCAGATATTTCGCGATTGCGCCATCTTCCCCGGCCAGCACGCGCTCCAGGATCGCCGTGGAGGCCGTAAAGGACGTAGCGTACTGGTAGACGTAGAAGTTGTAATAAAAATGAGGAATATAGGTCCACTCGGCCTGAATGTCGTCGTCCACGATACAGACGCCCTTGTCGTGGCCGCAATACTCACGTGTAATCGCCGCATATAGGGAATGCAGCAGGTCTCCGGTCAGGGCAGTGCCCTCTTCGGCGATTTTGTGAATTTTCAACTCGAATTCGGCAAACTGCACCTGGCGGAATACGGTCGCCCGGGCGTTGTCGAGGTAATTGCCCAGCAACGATAGCCGGACCTCGTCCCGGGTCTCGACCCCGAGCATATGCTCCAGCAGCAACGACTCGTTGAACGTCGAAGCGACCTCTGCTACGAAAATCGAGTAGTGCGACAACGCATAGGGCTGCGCCTTGTTCGCAAGGTAGCTGTGCATCGTGTGCCCCAGTTCATGCGCCAGCGTGCTCACATCATCGTACTTGCCGTTGTAGTTCAACAGAATGTAAGGGTGCGCGTCGTACACGGATCCGTTCGAATACGCACCCGACCGCTTCCCGTCGTTGTGGTACACATCGATCCATCGGTTCGACAAAGCCTGGCGCGCGACCTTTTGATACTCTTCCCCCAGCGGACGAAGCGAGGCCAGCACCAGATCGACTGCCTCTTCATACGTGTATTTCAGATCGACATCTTTCACGACCGGTGCGTACAAATCGTAGTAATGCAGTTCTTCGAGCCCCAGGAGCTTTTTGCGCAAACGAAGGTAGCGATGCAGAGTGTCCAGATGCGCGCGGGCGCCCGCAATCAGGCTCTCATATACGGCGACCGGAATGTTGCCGGCGTCCAGAGCGCGCTCCAGGCAAGACTGGTAGGCCCGGGCCCTGGTGAAGAATATGTTTTTGCGGACTTCTGCGGCCAGTTGCGCGCCGAACGTCCTGCGGAACTCGCTCATCTTACCCATGTAAGCCGCGAAAACTTTTTTCCGGTTTTCCCGAACAGGAGAACGGCGATGAAGGCTGAACGCGGCCGGATCGAGGCGTACCGACTGCCCGTCTTCCAGCTTGATTTCAGGATATGGAAAATCGGCATTCGTGAAGACGTTATTGATGCTGACCGGCGAATCCGCCATCAGGTTCGCTTCGGCGATGATTTTCTCTTCGCCTTTCGTGCCCGTGTGCTTTTTCTTCCTCAGGATGTCATCGAAGATGTGGCGATACGTCACGAGTTTCGGTTCCTGCTCCATGAAGCGGCCGATGGTTTTTTTGCCGATTTTTAGGATTTCCGGTTCAATGAAAGAGCATAACGAAGAGAGATCCGACCCGATCTGGCCCATTTCCTGATCCATGGCCAGATATCTGGAATTGCGTGTGTCCAGATCGGATATCATGCTCGCATAGCAGGCCAGCC
>Ga0335071_10005302_pt1 | contig 13399 bp, 11 predicted proteins | sample Lox_Sample_15_FD_206724 | JGI IMG/M metagenome (GOLD analysis project Ga0335071, IMG submission 206724) | Soil microbial communities from Loxahatchee National Wildlife Refuge, Florida, United States - Lox_Sample_1.5 | ecosystem: Environmental > Terrestrial > Soil > Wetlands | place: USA... | reverse complement strand
TGTACGCAGCGCCCATGTCCGTGATGAAGCCGGTCGGCGAGTGCGTCGGGCGGCCGCTCAGCGCCGGGTTGTCGCTCCCGCGCGGCGAGACGGCGCCCCCGATCACCTCGACGTCCGGGCTCGCCGCCTTCAGCGCGTCGTACGTCTTCGCGAGGAGGCTCTCGTACGCCGGTGCGGCGGCGTCGCTCCCGTCGGCGTTGAACTGCGGCAGCCAGTAGCGGTTCAGGTTCGGCTCGTTGCCGACGGTGATCTGCGTCAGCTGCGGCACGGCCGTGACGACGGACGCGGCGTACGACGCGAAGTCGGACTGGTCCTGGGCGCTGAGGGGCGTCGTCGCGCTGCCGAAGTTCATGACCGTCGTGAGGACGGTGAGCCCGTCGAGCTTCGCCGCGGCGGCGACGTTGCGCAGGACTGTCGTCTCCGCGGGGGAGACCGCGTCCGCGCCGGGCTTCCAGATCGTCGTGATCCGGACCGCCTTGAACCCGGCCAGCCGCGCGAGATCCATCTGCGCCTTCGTCTCGACGAGGCTCGAGGAGCGCACGGCGTCCTCGGTCGCGCCCACGACGAGGCCCGGGCCGCCGGCGTGCGCCGCGGGGGCGACGACGAGCGCGGCCGCAACGGCGAGGAGCGTGCGTCTCGTCAACGACATGCGCTCGGCTACGGTAGCCGTGGCCGTGGCGGACAGGGTCGAACAGCAGCTGAAGGCGCTTCCGGCGAAGCCCGGCGTCTACCTCTTCCGCGACGACGCGGGCGACCTCCTCTACGTCGGGAAGGCGAAGACGCTCCGGTCGCGCGTCCGGTCGTACTTCCAGAGGACGGGGGACGGACGGGCCCAGATCGCGTCGCTGCCCGGCCGGGTCGCCGACATCGAGGTGATCGTCACCGGCTCCGAGGTCGAGGCGCTTCACCTCGAGCAGAACCTCGTGAAGCGCCACCGGCCGCCGTTCAACGTCCGCCTTCGCGACGACAAGTCGTTCCCGTATATCGCCGTGACGGTCGAGGACGAGTTCCCGCGCGTCATGTTCACGCGGGAGCGGCACCGGCCGGGCGTCGTCTACTTCGGGCCGTACGCGAACGCGAAGAAGGTGCGCGAGACGCTCGACGTGCTGAACCGGGTCTTTCCGTACCGGCCGTGCGAGGGGCCGAAGCCGGGGCGGCACTCCGGGATCCCGTGCCTCGACTACCACATCGACCGGTGCCTGGCACCGTGCGTCGGCTACGTGTCGAAGGAGGACTACGGCGCGATCGTCGACTCGGTGATCGAGTTCCTCTCCGGCGAGACGAAGCCGATCCAGCGCGAGCTCGAGCGGAAGATGCACGACGCGGCGGCCGACGAGCGCTACGAGGACGCGGCGCGCTACCGCAACCGGCTGTTCGCCGTGCAGCACCTCGTCGAGCGGCAGTCCGCCGACCGGCAGTCGGTCGGCACCGCGGACATCGTCGGCTTCGCGGCCGACGGCGACCGCGCGACCGTCCAGATCTTCCCGCTCCGCGGCGGCAAGATGGTCGACCGGCACTCGTTCCATCTCGAGAACGTCGCGGGCCAGGACGTGACGACGATCCTCGAGTCGTTCGGGCTCGAGTACTACGGCAGCGCGCCGAGCGTCCCGCCGCAGATCATCGTCCCGAACGACTCCGGCGACCTGTCGGCGCTCGCGGAGCTGTTGACGGAGAAGCGCGGCGCGCGCGTCGAGATCCGCGTCGCCGAGCGCGGCGAGAAGCGGCGGCTCCAGCAGCTCGCCGACGAGAACGCGCGCCACGCGCTCGTCACCGAGCAGGCGCAGACGGAGCAGAAGCGGCTGCGCCGGATCGAGGCCTTGGAGGAGCTGCGCGAGGCGCTGAACCTCGAGTCGCTCCCGATCCGGATCGAGTGCTTCGACATCTCGACCGCGATGGGGCAGGACAACGTCGGCTCGATGGTCGTGTTCCAGGACGCGCAGCCGAAGAAGTCGGACTACCGCAAGTTCGGCATCCGCGACCAGGAGGGGATGGACGACTTCGCCGCGATGGCGGAGATGGTCTCGCGCCGGTTCGCGCGACTGTCGGACGGAACGGGGGAGACGCACGACGCGTCGTTCGCGACGGCGCCGAACCTCGTCGTCATCGACGGCGGCAAGGGCCAGCTCGCGGCGGCGCTCGACGCGATGAAGGCGTACGACCTGCCGCGCGTCGCGGTGATCGCGCTCGCAAAGCGGATCGAGGAGGTGTTCCTCCCGGGGCAGCCCGAGCCGATCGTCCTGTCGCGCCATTCGGCAGGGCTGCAACTGCTGCAGCGGATCCGCGACGAGGCGCACCGCTTCGCGATCGGGTTCCACCGGCAGCGCCGGGACGCGCGCGGGTTCTCGTCGATCTTCGACGACCTCCAGGGCGTCGGCCCGGCGCGGCGGCGCGCGCTGCTCCAGCACTTCGGCTCGGTCGACGAGATGCTCGCCGCGACGCCGGAGGAGCTGGAGGGCGTGCCGGGCCTGCCGCCTGCGACGGCGCGGCGGATCTACGCGCAGCTGCACAAGGCGGGACGGGCGTAGAGCCGCGGCCGGCAACCGGCCCACGCGCGGCGCTGCGTCTGATCGGCCACCGCAACTTCGGGCCGTTCTTCTTCGGCAATGCGGCGTCCGCGACGGGGACGTGGTTCCAGAATCTCGCGGCGGGGATCTTCGTCTACCGGGAGACGCACTCGCCGCTCCTGCTCGGCGTGCTCGCGTTCTCGAACTTCATTCCCGTGCTCGTGCTCGTCCCGTGGACCGGGAGCGCGGCCGACCGCTTCGACCGGCGTCGCCTGCTCATCGTCACGCAGCTCGCCGCCGTCGCGCTGACGGGGACGCTCGCGGCCCTGACGTGGGCCGGTCTCGCGCAGGTGTGGACCGTGATGGTGTTCGCGCTCGGGCTCGGCGTCGTCTCCGCGTTCGCGACGCCGGCCGCGTTCTCGCTGATCGGCGGGCTCGTGCCGCGCGAGGAGCTCGGCTCCGCGGTCGCCCTGAACTCGATGACGTACAACCTCGCGCGCGCGATCGGTCCCGTCCTCGCCGGCGTCGTGATCCAGGAGCTCGGGATCGCCGCCGCGTTCGCGATCAACTCGCTCTCCTATCTCGCGCTCGTCGTCGGCGCGTTCGTCGTGCAGCCGGCGGCGCGCGAGCTCGTCGGCCGCGGCAGGACGCAGCTGCGCGAGAGCCTGCGACTCGTTCGTGCGCGGCCGGGGCTGCTCGCGTCGCTGCTCATCGTCGCGGCCGTCGGCTTCGCCTCGGACCCGATCAACACGGAGTCGCCGGCCTTCGCGCATGCGTTCGGGAAGCCGGACGTGTACTCGGGCTTCATCGTCGGCGCGTTCGGCGCTGGTGCGGTGGGCGCGGCGTTCCTGATCGCGGGTCGCGTCGTCGGGCCGTGGCGGCGGATGGCGCAGACGCTCGCGCTGATGGGGCTCGGGCTCGTCGCGTTCTGCCTCGTGCGGGAGTTCGGGGTCGCGCTCGGCCTTCTCGTCGTCGCGGGCTTCGGCTACCTGTCGTCGAACACGTCGGCGACGAGCCGGCTCCAGCTCGGCGTCGAGGAGCACCAGCGTGGCCGGATGATGGCGCTGTGGAGCGTCGCGTTCCTCGGTCTGCGCCCCTTCGCGTCGCTCGTCGACGGCGCGATTGCGGAGGCGTTCGGCGTGCGCGTCGCCGGGATCTGCCTCGCGCTGCCGGTGCTCGTGTGCGCTCTCGGGATCGTGCTCGCGGAGCGCGGCGTCGTCAGCGTCGCGCGAGTGACAGGCCGCCGTCGACCCGGAACGTCTGCCCCGTGATCCGCGCCGCCGCGTCGGAGCAGAGGAACGCGACGAGCGGCGCCGAGTCGGCGGGCGCGCCGGCGCCGGGGATCGGCTCCGTCATCCAGCCGGTGTCCGTCGGGCCCGGGTCGATCGCGTTCACCGTGACGCCGCGGTCGCGCAGCTCCGCCGCCGCCGAGAGCACGCTCCACTCGAGCGCGCCCTTCGACGCGGCGTAGGCGATCTCGCCGCGGAGCGGCGGGCCGCTGACGTAGACGACGATCCGGCCGGGCCGCCCGTCGAGACGGCGGACGAGCTCCTGCATCAGCAGCAGCGTCCCGCGCGCGTTCGCGGCGAGGTGCGCGTCGAGCTGCTCGGCGTCGGTCTCGAGCAGGCCGCCGAGCTCGGAGCGGGCGTGGCACGAGACGAGCGCGCTCGGCGCGCCGACCTCGCGCTCCGCCGCGTCGAGCACGCGCGCCGCGGACGCCGGGTCGGCGAGATCGTCCGGGTGGAACGCGGCGCGCACGCCGGTCGCGCGGAGCTCGTCGACGACCGCCGCGGCACCGTCGTCAGGCAGCCCCGTCGTCAGGACGTCCCAGCCGTCGCGCGCGAGCGCGAGCGCGACCTCGGCCGCGATCCCGGTGCGCCGGCTCGCGCCGCTGACGACGGCGGCTCTCAGCCCTGGTCCGGATCGAGGAACGGGTAGCGGTAGCCGAAGCACGGGGGAAACCATGTTTCCCCCGTGTGCCCCCTTCTTGAGGACTCGTGGCCGACAGAGCGTGACGGCCGCGAGAGCGCGGTCTCGCGACCGTCAACGGCAGTTGCCCCGTGTTGCGACACGGTCAGCCCTGGTCCGGATCGAGGAACGGGTAGCGGTAGTCGGTGGGCGGCACGAACGTCTCCTTCAGCGTGCGCGGCGAGACCCAGCGGATCAGGTTCCACATCGAGCCGGCCTTGTCGTTCGTCCCGGACGCGCGCGCGCCGCCGAACGGCTGCTGGCCGACGACCGCGCCGGTCGGCTTGTCGTTGACGTAGAAGTTGCCCGCCGCGTAGCGGAGCTTCTCGGCCGCGGTCTCGACCGCCGAACGGTCGCGTGCGAACACGGCTCCGGTGAGCCCGTACGGCGCGCCGCGGTCGATCAGGTCGAGCGTGTCGTCGTAGCGCTTCTCGTCGTAGACGAACGCCGTGACGACAGGCCCGAACAGTTCCTCGCGCATCGTCCGGAACCCGGGGTCGGTCGTCTCGATCACGGTCGGCTCGACGAAGAATCCCTCCGAGTCGTCCGTGCCGCCGCCGACGAGCACCGACGCGGTGCCGTTCGACGCGCGCGCCTCCTCGATCGCCGCCCTCTGCGTCGCGAACGAGCCGCCGTCGATCACGGCGCCCATGAAGTTCGAGAAGTCCGAGACGTCGCCCATGCGCAGCGTCTCGACCTCGGCGACGAGCCGCTCGCGCAGTTCCGGCCACAGATTCGACGGCGCGAAGACGCGCGACGCGGCGGAGCACTTCTGCCCCTGGTACTCGAACGAGCCGCGGACGATCGCCGTCGCGACCTCGTCGACGTCGGCGGACCGGTGCGCGACGATGAAGTCCTTGCCGCCGGTCTCGCCGACGATGCGCGGATAGTTGCGGTAGCGGCCGAGGTTCGACGCGACGGTGCTCCACATCCCGTTGAAGACGTCCGTCGAGCCCGTGAAGTGGATGCCGGCGAGCTCCGGGCTCGCGAGCGCCGGGTCGCCGATCGCCGCGCCCGATCCGTAGACGAGGTTGATCACGCCCGGCGGGAGGCCGGCCTCCTCGTACAGCTTCATCAGCCACCACGCCGAGTACGCGGCGGTCGACGCGGGCTTCCAGACGACGGTGTTCCCCATCAGCGCGGCCGACGTGGGGAGGTTGCCGCCGATCGCCGTGAAGTTGAACGGCGTGACCGCGAAGACGAAGCCCTCGAGCGGCCGGTACTCGATTCGGTTCCAGACGCCGGGCGACGAGACCGGCTGCTCGGCGTAGATGCGCGTCATGTATTCGACGTTGAAGCGCCAGAAGTCGACGAGCTCGCAGGCAGCGTCGATCTCCGCCTGGTGCGCGGTCTTCGACTGGCCGAGCATCGTCGCCGCGTTCAGCGTCGAGCGCCACGGGCCGGCGAGGAGCTCGGACGCACGGAGGATGACTGCGGCGCGCTCCTCCCACGGCGTGCGCGACCAGTCGTGCCACGCGTCGCGGGCGGCGGCGATCGCGCGCTCGACCTCGGGCGCGCCGCCCTTGTGGACGCTCGCGAGGACGTGCGAGCGGTTGTGCGGCTCGACCGCGTCGAACGTGTCGCCGGTGCGAACCTCCTCGCCGCCGATCACGAGCGGGATGTCGAGCTGCTGCGACTCGAGCTCGCGGAGGCGGCCGCGCAGCTCGTCGCGCTCGGGCGTGCCGGGCGCGTAGGAACGGACGGGCTCGTTGTACGGCTCGGGCGCACGGAAGATCGCGTGGGTGCTCATGCGGTCGATTCTAGGATGAGGGCCATGGCCGTGACGCACGTGCCCTACGAGGCCGACGGCTGGGGCGTGGGCGAGCTGTGGGTCGCCGACGGCCGCGTCGTCTGGCACGACCTCCCCCGGCCGCGCAAGCCGGGCACCGGGGAGGAGCCGGGACGGAGCGGTTCCCCGTCACCATCCCTAACCCCCACCCACCCGGGGAAGGCAAGGAAGAGCGTGCCACGCGAAAGCGCACGCGAGGCTGGAGACTTCGTGCCAGATCTCGTCCGGCGGCTGCAGCGGTACTTCGACGGGAACGCCGTGTCGTTCGCCGACGTCCCACTCGACCTCGAGTACGAGACGCCGTTCCTCGAGGCGTGCGCGCGCGAGCTGCGGAAGATCCCCCGCGGCGAGGTCGTCACCTACGGCGAGCTCGCGGCGCTCGCCGGCGCGCCCGGCGCCGCGCGGGCAGCCGGGAGCTTCTGCGCGCGCAACCGGCTCGGGCTCTTCGTCCCGTGCCACCGCGTCGTCGCGTCGAACGGGCTCGGCTCGTACGGCTCGCACGGGCTCGCCTACAAGACCCGTCTCCTCCGGCTCGAGGGGTACACCGGTGCTTAGCGAGGACCTCCGCGACGAGCTCGCGCAGATCGCGCCCGACGCCGACTGCGACCGGCTCGCCGAGCTCTCCGGCCTGTTCCACGTCGCCGGCAGCGCGCACCTCCGCGGCCGCGGCAACGTCGCGGTCCACCTCGACCTCGCGAGCGGCGCCGTCGCGCGCCGCGCGTTCGCGCTCCTCCGCGCGTTCGACGTCGAGTCCGAGATCCGCACGTACCAGCGCGCCGCCTTCGACAAGGCGACGCGCTACCAGCTCCACGTCGAGGGGACGCCGAAGGCGTACGACGCGCTTCGCCGGGCCGGCGTCCTCGACGCGTCCCACCGCCCGGTCGACCACCCGCCGAAGCGCGTGCTCGCGAAGCACTGCTGCCGCCGCTCGTACCTCCGCGGCGCGATCCTCGGCGCGGGCTCGCTGAGCGGCCCGCGCGACCCGCACCTCGAGATCCGCACCGCCGAGATCGAGGGCGCGCGCTTCCTCGCCGACGTCGCGGAGCGCGAGGGCGCGCACCTCGGCGTCCTCGACCGCGGCCGCCACGCCGTCGCGTACGCGAAGGGGGCGGAGACGATCGCCGACGTCCTCGTCGCGGCCGGCGCGGTCGACGTCGTGCTCGTCCTCGAGGAGCGCTCGATCGTCGCCGCGTCGAAGGCCGACGCGAACCGGCTCGCGAACGCGGACCACGCGAACCTCGTCCGCACGAGCCGCGCCGCGCACGCGCAGCTCGCGGCGGTCCGCCGGCTCGAGGCGGACGGCGTGCTCGACACGCTTCCGCCCGACCTGCAGGAGCTCGCGCAGCTCCGCATCCGCCACCCGACGCTCTCGATCGCCGAGCTCGCGGGCCGCTGCAGGCCGCCGGCGACGAAGGCCGCCGCGTACCGCCGCCTGCGCCGCCTCCAGGCGCTCGCGGAGCAGTGAGCGCGCGATACCACTTGCAAGTCGCCTAGCGGACTTCGTGAGGACTGAGTCATACTCGCCTCGGCGGGTCCGCGCTCGTCCGGCGGCGGATTCAGACCCCGTCCGTCGCCACGGTCTCGGGTGTGGTTGAACCGGAGGGGAGGGTCGTCCTCGGAGCTTCCCCTCCGGCCCGCCCTGCGGCCTGCGCCGGCCGGGAAAACCCGTGCAACGTACGGAGTTGTCCCGATTTCCGCCCTCCGGCGCCTGGCTAGACTCGAAGGTGCGAACTCACACGAACGAAAGGCTCGAGACGATGGCAACCAGGGTCGGGATCAACGGATTCGGGAGGATCGGGCGCAACTTCCTGCGCGCCCAGCTGGAGCGCGGCGGCGACTTCGAGGTCGTCGCGGCGAACGACATCGGCGACACGAAGACGATGGCGCACCTGCTGAAGCACGACTCGGTGCTCGGGCCGCTGGGCGTGCCGGTCGAGGCCGGCGACGGCTGGATCAAGGTGAACGGGAACGAGATCAAGTTCATCTCCGAGAAGGACCCCGCGGATCTCCCGTGGGGCGAGCTCGGCGTCGACATCGCGATCGAGTCGACCGGCCACTTCACGAAGCGCGACGCCGCGCAGAAGCATCTCGACGCGGGCGCGAAGAAGGTCGTCATCTCCGCGCCGGCGACCGATCCCGACATCACGCTCGTGCTCGGCGTCAACGACCGCGAGTACGACCCGGAGCACCACAACATCATCTCCAACGCGTCGTGCACGACGAACTGCATCGCCCCGGTCGCGAAGATCCTGCACGAGGCGTACACGATCGAGCGCGGGTTCATGACGACGATCCACGCGTACACGAACGACCAGCGCACGCTCGACCTGCCGCACAAGGACCTGCGGCGCGCCCGCGCGGCGGCGATCAACCTGATCCCGACCTCGACGGGCGCCGCCCGCGCGATCGGGATCGTGCTCCCCGACCTCAAGGGAAAGGTCGACGGGATGTCGATGCGCGCGCCGGTCCCGACCGGCTCGATCGTCGACCTCGTCGTCCAGGTGGCGCGCGAGACGAGCGCGGACGGCGTGAACGAGCTGTTCCGCTCGAAGGCGGACACCGGCGACCTCGAGGGCATCCTCCAGTACACGGACGAGCCCATCGTGTCGACCGACATCGTCCACTCGCCGTACTCGTCGATCTTCGACAGCGATCTGACGATGGTGAACGGCAACCTCGTGAAGGTCTTCAGCTGGTACGACAACGAGTGGGGCTACAGCTGCCGGCTCGTCGACCTCGTGGAGAAGATCGCCGAGACGCTGCCCGCCGCCGTCGCGGCGTAAGGAGGGCGACCGATGCGCATGCCGCGTTCCGTCCGCGACGCCGACGTCGTGGGGAAGACGGTGCTGGTCCGGGCCGATCTCAACGTGCCGCTGAAGGACGGCCGCGTCGCCGACGACACCCGCATCCGGGCGTCGCTGCCGACGCTCCGGTACATCCTCGACAACGGCGCGATCGACGTCCGCGTCTGCTCGCACCTCGGCCGCCCGAAGACCGAGGAGGACCGCGAGCGCTACGCGATGCGGCCCGTGAAGGAGCGGCTGCTCCAGCTGCTGCCCGATACGCGGGTCCACCTGCTCGAGAACACGCGCTTCAACCCCGGCGAGACGGCGAACGACCCCGCGTTCGCGCGCGAGCTCGCCGAGGGCTGTGACGTCTACGTGAACGACGCGTTCGGGTCGGCGCACCGGGCGCACGCGTCGACCGAGGGCGTCGCGCGGCTTCTGCCCGCGTACGCCGGCCTGTTGCTCGAGGCCGAGCTCGAGAACCTCTCGAAGCTGCTCGGCGAGGTCGAGCGGCCGTTCGTCCTGATCTCCGGCGGGGCGAAGGTCGAGGACAAGCTCGGCGTGCTGAAGCATCTCGGCGGCCGCGCCGACGCCGTGCTGATCGGTGGGAAGATGGCCGAGGAGGTGCGCGACGAGAACCCGCTCGACTTCCCGGTCGACCTGCCGGTCGACGTCGTCGGCGCGGCCGAGTTCGCGGAGGACGCCGAGTCGGCCGAGTTCCCGTACGACGGGCTCCCGGACGGCTGGCTCGGGCTCGACATCGGTCCCGAGACGCGGCGCGCCTTCGCGGCGCGGATCGCCGCGGCGAAGACGATCTTCTGGAACGGGCCGATGGGCGTCTTCGAGTGGCCGCGGTTCGCCGAGGGGACGAAGGCCGTCGCCGAGGCGGTCGCGTCGAACACCGGCGCGTTCTCCGTCGTCGGCGGCGCCGACTCCGTCCGCGCGCTGAACGAGCTCGGGCTCGCCGAGAAGATCAGCTGGGTCTCGACCGGAGGCGGCGCGAGCCTCGAGCTGCTCGAAGGGCGCGAGCTGCCCGGCGTCGCCGCGATCCCGTCGTCCGTCGGGTCGCCGGCGTGATCGTCGCCGGCAACTGGAAGATGTACCCGGGCCCCGACCCGGGCGCGCTCGCCGCGAAGCTCGCGGCCCTCGACAGCGTCGAGGCGATCGTCTGCCCGCCGTACACGCGGCTCGCCGCGTGCGTCGAGGCCGGGCTGACGACGTTCGCGCAGAACGTCCACTGGGAGAACGAGGGCGCCTTCACCGGCGAGATCTCGCCGCCGATGCTCCAGGCGCTCGGCGTGACGGGCGCGATCGTCGGCCACTCGGAGCGGCGCCGGTACTTCGGCGAGACCGACGAGGGCGTCGCGCGGCGCGCGAAGGCGGCGCTCGACGCGGGCCTCCGGGTGATCGCATGCGTCGGCGAGACGCAGGAGGAGCGCGACGCGGGGGAGACCGAGACGGTGCTCCGCGTCCAGGTCGGGGCGATCGCCGCGGCCTGCGGCCCGCACGACGACCTCCTGATCGCGTACGAGCCGGTGTGGGCGATCGGCACCGGCCGCACCGCGACGCCGGCGATCGCGCAGGACGCGCACCGGATCGTGAAGTCGGTCCTCGACCGGCCGGTGCTCTACGGCGGCTCCGCGAAGCCGGAGAACGTCGAGGAGCTCTTCCGCGAGCCCGACGTCGACGGCGCGCTCGTCGGCGGGGCCTCGCTCGTCGTCGACACCTTCGCCGCGATCTGCGCGCTCGCGGCCGCCGCGGCGCGATGACGACGTTCCCGCTCGTCGCACTCGTGATCCTCGACGGCTACGGGATCGCGCCGCCGGGTCCCGGCAACGCGGTCGAGCTCGCGGACACGCCGGTCTTCGACCGGCTGTGGGCCGAGTACCCGCATACGCAGCTCGTCGCCTCCGGCGAGGCGGTCGGCCTCCCGGCGGGCCAGATGGGGAACTCCGAGGTCGGCCACCTGACGATCGGCTCCGGCCGCATCCTCGACCAGGACTTCCAGCGCGTGAACCGCGCCGTCCGCGACGGGAGCCTCTTCGAGAACGAGGCGCTCGTCTCCGCGTTCCGGCGGGCGCGCGACCGCGGCGGCGCCGTGCACCTGCTCGGGCTCGTCTCCACCGGCGGCGTCCACTCGCACATCGAGCACCTCCGCGCGCTGCTCGAGCTCGCCCGGCGCGAGGGGATGGACGACCGCGTCTGGATCGACGCCTTCACCGACGGCCGCGACGTCTCGCCGCACAGCGCCGTCCGCGACCTCGCGACGCTCCCCGTGGAGAAGATCGCGACCGTCGCGGGCCGCTACTACGCGATGGACCGCGACAAGCGCTGGGACCGCACCGAGCTCGCGCTCGCGGCGATCGTCGAGGGAAAGGGCCCGCACGCGGCCGACCCGGTCGCGGCGGTCCAGGCGAGCTACGACGCCGACGTGACGGACGAGTTCATCGTCCCGGTCGTCGTCGACGGCCGCCCGCGCCTCGACCCGGCCGTCGACTCGGCGATCTTCTTCAACTTCCGCCCCGACCGGGCGCGCCAGCTCTCCGAGCGGCTCGGCGCCCTCGGCGTCGACCTGACGACGATGACGCACTACCGCGACGACTTCACGTTCCCCGTCGCCTTCCCCGAGCAGACGGTCGACCACGTGCTGGCCGAGGTGCTCGCCGACGCAGGGCTCCGCCAGCTCCACATCGCCGAGACCGAGAAGTACGCCCACGTGACGTACTTCTTCAACGGCGGCCGGGAGGAGGAGTTCCCGGGCGAGACGCGCATCCTCGTCCCGTCGCCGCGGGACGTCCCGAGCTACGACCACAAGCCGTCGATGTCGGCCGTGGAGGTCACCGACCGCTTCGTCGAGGAGGTCGGGACCGGCGCCTACGCCTTCGCAGTCCTCAACTTCGCGAACCCCGACATGGTCGGCCACACGGGCGTGATCCCGGCCGTGATCGAGGCGGTCGAGACGACGGACGCCTGCCTCGGCCGGGTCGTCGAGGCGGTCTCCCGGGCCGGGGGCGTCTGCCTCGTGACAGCCGACCACGGGAACGCCGAGAAGCTCCTCGAGGACGACGGCGTGAGCCCGCACACCGCCCACACGACGAACCCGGTGCCCTTGATTTGCACCGCGAATGGACTCACATTGAGACCCGGCGAGCTGTCCGACCTGGCCCCGACGATCCTCGCCCTGCTCGGCGTCCGGGCGCCATCCGATATGACCGGTCAAGATTTGGTAAATCCTCGCTGAGGCTACTGCGATTTCTGATACCGCGGCTATAGTGGTGCACCTTGTCGCTGCCTCAGCCTGACTTCGGCGTCCTGCGGAAGGCCCAGCGTGGTGATGAGCGCGCGTTCTCGATCATCGTCCGCGCGTACCAGGTGCCTGTCTACAACTACGTGCTGCGCCTCGTCGGCGACCGGGCGCTCGCCGAGGACCTGACGCAGGAGGTCTTCCTCCGCGTCTACCAGGGGCTGCCGCGCTTCTCGCTCCGGTCGAAGTTCACGACCTGGCTCTTCCAGGTGACGAAGAACCGGGTGCTCGACGAGCTTCGCGCGTCCGAGCGCCGGCCGCGCTCGGTGATGGACATCGAGGACGCGCCGCAGCTTGTGGTGCTCGACGCGCCGTTCGAGCGGCTCGAGGCGATCGACGCCGTCTGGCGCGCGGTCGGGAACCTGAGCGTCGACCTCAAGATGGCGCTGCTCCTCCGGGACATCGTCGGGCTCTCGTACACCGAGATCGCCGACTCGCTCGAGGTCACGCTCGCCACGGTCAAGTGGCGGATCTACAAGGCTCGTGAGGACGTGCAGGTCGCGCTCGCGCGCGAGGGCATCGTCTTCTACGCCGACGCTGAGGCCGAGCCCGCGCCGGCCGCCGAGACCGCGCCCTAGAGCCCGTCCGCTAGCCGGATCGCCAATAGCTCCGGCAGCCCGGCCGCTCTGATTTCCGTCTGGGTCCGCTCGATGTCGTAGGCGACGCGGCGGAAGCCCGCCGCCTGCGCGTCCGTGTCGAGGAGGAGCCAGGCGGCGCGCGGGTCGCCGTCGCGCGGCTGGCCGACCGAGCCGGGGTTGAGCAGGACGCGGCCGCCGGCGAGGTCGACCTCGGTCCCGGCCGGGGCGAGGCCGCCGTCGAGCGAGCCGTCGTCCCGGAACGCGACCCGGAGCGCGGCATGACTGTGGCCGACGAGGACGAGCCGCGTCCCCGCGAGCTCGAGCGTCGCCTCGGCGACGTCGTCGGAGAGGACGTACTCCCAGACCGGGTCGCGGGCGCTCGCGTGGAAGAGGGCGATGCCGTCCCGCTTCCCGGCCGGCTCGAGCCCGTCGAGGTAGTCGCGCGCCACATCCGTGAGCACCCCGCGCGT
>Ga0335071_10005300_pt1 | contig 13401 bp, 15 predicted proteins | sample Lox_Sample_15_FD_206724 | JGI IMG/M metagenome (GOLD analysis project Ga0335071, IMG submission 206724) | Soil microbial communities from Loxahatchee National Wildlife Refuge, Florida, United States - Lox_Sample_1.5 | ecosystem: Environmental > Terrestrial > Soil > Wetlands | place: USA... | reverse complement strand
GCCGCGGCCGGCGGCCGCCGGTTCGCGGCGGGCGTCATCATCTACGACGGCGAGGCTACTGTGAGCTTCGGAGACCGGCTGCACGCCGTGCCCATCAGCGCGCTTTGGGACAGCTGACGTTCAGCCGATGTCCTTGGCCGCCTCCCGCAGCTCGTGTATGAGCTCTTCCAGGTGCTCCCAGCGCGTGAGGTAGCTGATCACCATCACGCGGATCGCCCGCTTGCCTACCGTCGTCGTGGGCGAGATCCAGTGCCGTCTCGATGCCAGCACCCGGCGGACGATCTCGTCCTGCTTCCTGTCCACCTCACCACCCACTCGCAACTCAGCGTCTCGCAACTTCCCCGTCCACCTGACCGCTGCAATCGCCGTATCTACCGGCGTCACGGACTCCCACTGCCCATCGGCCGTCAGCTCGCGCACGAACCGCTCTGCTAACTCGACCTGTTGCTCGGCCATGACGCCGTATGCTCGTCGTCCTACCATCTTCATCCCCATCCACAGCTTGAGCGCGCTGAACGGCCTCGACCCCGCGAGCCCGTGGTCGCGGAACTCCACGGCGTCGTCCGTCTGCGGGATGTAGACCGCCTCGGACCAGAACGCGCGGCGTCCCGCCTCGCCGTCCCTGGTGAGGATCGCGCCGCACGGGTAGGGCATGTACCACCACTTGTGCGGGTCCATCGTGATCGAGTCGGCGCGTTCGATCCCCTTGAAGCGGGCCCGGAGCTTCTCGCTCATCAGGCCGCCGGCCGCGTACGCCGCGTCCACGTGGTACCAGAGGCCGAGGTCCCGGGCGGCGTCGGCGATCGCGTCCAGCGGGTCGATCACGCCGTTGCTGGTGACGCCCGCGATGCCGACGACGCAGAACGGGTCGAGCCCTGCGACGCGGTCCTCGGCGACCATCCGGCGCAGGGCGGCGACGTCGAGCCGGGAGTTCCCGTCCACCGGTACCTTCCGCATCCCGGCCTCGCTGCCCAGGCCGAGGATGTTCGCGCTCTTGGCGATCGAGAAATGCGCCTCGGCGGATGCATACAGCACCGGCCGCCTGGCGAGGCCCCAGAGCCCGGAGCGGGTCGTCTCGGGGAACCTGGCCGCGAGCCCGATCTTGAGGCCCGTCGTGTTGGCGAGCGAGCCGCCGGGCGTGAGGCTGCCGAACGACGAGGCCGGGTAGCCGGCCAGGTCGCACAGCCACCGGATGACCGTCTGCTCGACGGCCGTGCCGGCGGGGCTGTGGTGCCAGGCGCCCAGGTTCTGGTTCAGGGCGGCACCAAGCGCTTCCGCGAACACGGCGATCGGCAGGGGCGTCGGGTTCATCAGCCCGAAGTACCGCGGGCTCGGCAGGTGGAAGCTGAGTGGCACCACGTCGCGCTCGAACCGCTCGAGCAGGGCGGGCCACGGGGTCGGCTCTTCGGGCAGCGGCTCGGCGAACCGCGCGAACGTCTGGGCGGGCGTCGTGTCGGGGATGACGGGCAGCCGGCCCAGCTCGGCGTAGTGCCTGGCGATCCAGTCGGCGGCGGCCCTGCCGAGGGCCTGGACGTCGGACGCGGTCGGGTCGAATGAAGTCGGGGTGTCGCTCGTCATGGGTGTCGCAAGCTACGCGGGCGCGGCGCCCCGGCAAGCCGTTCAGCCGCGATGAGGCCTAGGCCGCCACCTCCACATACGTGGCGTACGTATGGGGCGCCGGGACCTGGGCGCCCTCCTCGCGCAGGCCTTCCAGATGGAACTCGATGGCCTCGCGCATCACGCGCTCGACCTCTTCGCGGGTCGCGCCGGTGGCGCCGCAGCCCGGCACGTCCGGCGAGTATGCGGAGAAGCCGGTCGCGGTCTGCTCCACGATGATGAGAAGCTTCACTGCTTCAATCCCGCCTGCTCCGGGCGATGCTCGAGCCGATACCCGTCCTTGTCCTTCGCCGGCGGGACTGTTTGCATGTCAGACACCGAGGTACGGGATCTGGGCGGCGGCTGCCGGAGTGAACTGCAGGAGCGCGCGGAACGCGTCGCGGTGCTCTGCGGGCGACGGGTCGGGGGAGATATACAGAGCCGCGATCAGATCGCGCCAGCGCAGCAGCTCGCGACGGAAGTTCTTGCGGGACTGGATCGCAACCGTGAGATCCGTCAGACGCAGCACCCGCTCGTAGCCGTTGCGCAGCCGCTCGCGGTCCTCGGCTCCGAAGAGCTTGGACGCACGATTCATCTCGTTGGCGATCATCAGGATCTGCTGATCGAGCGAGAAAGCCCCCCAGCGCTCCGGTGTCAACGAGGCGTGCTGATCAGACCCCTCCTTCACGGCAACCGGAATGGCGTGCGGAGGCCGTAGAAGAAGTCGGTGTTGGTCGTCCTGGTGTGCTGGAGGATCGCCCGCCCGTCGACACGCACGTAAGCCACCTTCCTCTGTACTGAGTAGAGCCCTTCCGGGTTGTAGCCGAGCGAGTTGGCGCCGATTGGCCCGAAGCGGCCCCTGTAGCGATCGAAGTTGGGGTGGACGAGTCGCGGGCAGGGGGCAGCGGAACCCTGGAAGGACGAGAGAAGCGCCACGACATCCAGAACCCTCGCACGCGGGACACGCTCATACCGGTGATCTGCGTCGGCCCACCTGGGCAGAGCCGCCGTATCCACCGGCAACGATATGAACGCCACCTCCTCAAGCACCTCGTTTAGGATCAGGCCGTGGCCCCCGTAGGCTGCGCAGCAGTCCTCCAGCCCGATGCTGACCGCATTGGGAACGTTCGGGTTGTCCACGTCGGCACTGCCGATGAACTCAAAGTCGGCATGGCTCAGGTCCAGCCCATCAGGGGATATGGCCGTGTGGTTGACTGCATCCGTCGCGATGACGGCCACCGCCCCCGGCGCCAGGGGATGGTCTCTTCCCGTCCCGGGCAGCGAGTCCAAGTACCGAGCCCACAAACCATCTGGGTCGTTGGTCTGGCTCTCGTATGCCTCACAGGCACCGGAGAAGTTCTCGAAACCGATTGCAAAGGCCTCTCCCACCACGAGCCCATCGAGGTAGACTGTCGTATCCGAATTGTTCGCCAGCTCGAGATACCCGCCGAAGTGGTACCACGCATTCGCGGTGGGCACCCACTGCGGCTGGAACGCCCACTCGCTGATGACGATCGAGCGGCGGCGGCTGGCGGGCACGCGGATGGTCGCCGCGCCGCGCTGCGCCATCTCTCGCTCCATGAAGCCCACGACCTCCTCGCCCGCCGCGAGCTTGGCCATCTCCGCGGAGCCGAGGAGTCGCCGCACCTCCACGAGGTACTTGCCATCGCGCAGGTCGGGGACGGTCACGTTGCCGTCTGAGTCGGACTGCAGGGTCGCGATGGGCGGTCCCGTGGCCGTGTCGCCGGCGCCGGGGCTGATGACGACGTCGGCGTTGGGGATGCCGGCGGTCCAGCCCAACGCACGCGCGACCGCGCTGTCCTCGGGATCCACCTGGATGGAGAGCGTCAGCGGGCCGCGCCCGGCGGCGGCGGGCTGGACGACGACAACCTCTCCATAGTTGCAGGTAAGGCAGGCCAGCAACCCGGCAGCCAGCGCGGCGAGAGAAGCTGCGCGCGGAGCGGGAATCCAACGCGGCGTCGCCATCACTCTACCCTATGACCCGTGGCCCTTGGGCGCAAACGGTCACGCTCACGCCACAGGCGGCCCTATGACAAAGTACAGGGGGAGTTGGAGTCGGGATTCGCGGACCTTGACGCGTGTCGCATTGGGCTTAGGTGTTGAGCGATGGTAGGGTGGTCGGCGCGGGAGGCGCGGTCGAAGTGACGCGGGGAGTGCGGGGCCTGGTGCTGGCGGCCAGCGTGATCGCGGCGGCCGGGGTCACGGCGCTGTCCGCGACGTGCAACTACGGCGAGGTGGTCGTCGTCCAACCCGCGGCTGCGGCCCACGGGCCGTTCCATCTCGTGCTCGTCCCCGATCCCGAGGATTCGGCGGATGCGCGGACGCTCGGATGGAGCGGTCGCATCCCGGGCGCCGACGTGACGATCAGTCCCGCGAACGCTGACACTGCCGTTGGCCCGCCCGTCGCCAGCCTTCAAACGGGTGGCGCCGGCACCACGAGTGTCGCCGATCTCCCGGACGGTGACTACCTCGTCGAGGCGCGGCGGCTCCTCACCGCCGCTGAAGCAGTGAGGCTCGGCCCCGGCGATGACATCGTCGGCTTCATGGCCTATGCCGTCGTCCGCCGCGGCGAGGACACCGTGCGGGTGTTCGCGAGCCGGCGCCACTCGCTGGTCATCAGCGAGTGGTCGTTCAACGGTATATGGAATGCAGCTGCGAGGACCTCCTACGACCTCGGCGGCTACCTCGAGTTGGCGAACAATTCCGACACCACTATCTACCTCGACGGCCTCGTGGTCGGCATGGGCTACGCGATGGAGGGCGCCTATGCGTCGCTATCCTGCGCCGACGCAGAGAGCTTCAGCAACGATCCCGAGGGTATCTGGACGCGCCACTTCGACTCGCTGCCCGGGACGGGGCATACCTACCCCCTCGCCCCGGGCGAGACCGCGGTGATCGCCACCGACGCCATTGATCACACGGTGATGCAGGTGGGGGCTCTCGATCTGAGCCGCGCCGACTTCGAATTCGTCGGCCTCGCGGACGCCGATAACCCCGGCGTGCCGAACACGATCAGCATTGGGTTGAGCCCGGACGGCTCCGGCCATGGGCTCATCATGTCGGGTAACGCCGTCGTTGCCTTCGCCGCTCTCCCCCTCGATGTGGCGGCCCTGCCGCGCCAGCGGACGCGAACGACGGGGAACGAGTACGCGCGAGTGCCACGCGCCAGAATACTCGACGTCGTCGCCTTGCTGTCCACGCTTCCGTTCACCCCATGCCCGCACCTCGTGCATGACAACTTCGACCGGCACGCCGCTCGACTCGTGTCAGGCGATGTCTGGGATGCTCCTGCTTCCGTTGGTCGCAGGGTGGCGTACACACGGGCGGACGGGCGGAAGATCCTGCAGCACACGCGTGCAGCCGCGGCGGACTTCTTCCGCGGCCCGCGCTCCCCGGGCTGGCTGCCGTGAACACACGAGGGGCCCCCGGGTGATGCGGTCCGGGGGCCCCGGCCCAGCTCACCGGAGGAAGCAGACGCAGCAACCCGGCAGGCCTGGCGTGTCGCACCGGCCACGCGAGTCCGGGTCTCCGCTGATCGAGTCACAGCTTCGGTCGCACGCCGCTTGCCCGCCAGGCTCGACGCAGGCGCCTAACCACGTCGGGGGGTCGTACGGACAGGTCGCGTATGCAGAGCGGCCGAAGCCCTGGCTGGCGCCGAACGTCAACGCACCCACGACGCCGAGCGCGTACAGGGCGATGGAGATCCTTCGGGCAATCCGTTGCATAGGCCCTCCTCGACAGGGGTCCAGGAGGCGCCGCGCGCGAGGATGGATCGCGCGGTCATGGCTCGAGTGTTGTGTGCTGATGGCCGGCGCGCAATCTGGAACTTCGTCAGACTGACTCTGTCACGGGCTGTTGGAAGTCGGGATTAGCCCGGCTTCCGTCGGGCCGGAAGCCGGAGGCCCGTTGCAGACCGGCCGTCGTCGGCGCCAGCGACTCCGAGCGCGCGGAAGCCCACACGGCCATCCCGCCCCGCACCCGCCAGCGTACTGCGAGGGACAGCGCCGTCACCGCAGCCTATGTCCCGTGGACGCTGGGCGCTAGAGGGCGAGGCTCAGGCCACAGGCGGCCCTATGACAAAGTACAGGGGGAGTTGGAGTCGGGATTCGCGGACCTTGACGCGTGTCGCATAGGGCTTAGGTGTTGAGCGGTGGCAGGGTGGTCGGCGCGGGAGGCGCGGTCGAAGTGACAGGGGGAGTGCGGGCCTTGGTGCGGGCGGCCGGCGTGATCGCAGCGGCCGGGGTCGCGGCGCTGTCCACGACGTGCAAGTACGGCGAGGTCACGGTCGTCCAACCCGCCGCCAAGGGCAGCGGCGCGCTCGTCCTCAGCATTCAGACTGACGGCGAGGACGCCGCGGTCGCGCAGCAGCTGGGCTGGAGCGCCGGCATCCCTGGCGCCGACGTCACCATCGCGCCCGGGGACGGCGACACGGCGGTGGGGCCACCCATCGCGACGCTTGTCACTGACAGCGCGGGCAAGGTCAGCGTCGCCGACCTGCCGGACGGCAAGTACTTCGTCCAAGTGCGACGCCTGCTCACCTCGGCTGAGTTGGCGCAGCTCGCGCCCGGCGAGGACGCGGTCGGGTTCATGACGCAGACCGTGTTGGACCGCGGCAGCGCGAGCTTGTCCGTACCCGCCAGTCACCGGCGTTCGATTGTCATCAGCGAGTGGTCGTTCGTCCCTCTGGCAATACCGAATGTGGGCGGCTACACGTACGGCGGGTATCTGGAGCTGGCCAACAACTCAGATACGACCGTGTACCTCGATGGGCTTGTGGTCGGCTCCGGCCTTCTCACCTGGGTTGACCCGCGCGTCCCCTGCGAGGCTCTCGAGCCCGTCGGCAACGATCCGGACGGAGTCTGGGCGGATCGTTTCGATTCTCTGCCCGGCACCGGTCACACCTATCCCCTCGCGCCCGGCGCCGTGGCGGTGATCGCCACGGACGCGATTGACCACTCCGCGATTACCCCAGAAGGACTCGACCTTACCCAAGCCGACTTCGAAGGTATCGGCACCGCGGACGTGGACAACCCCAGCGTCCCGAATACCGTCACGATCGGGCCGCGTGCCTGGTTCCTCGACCACGGGCTCCTGTTCTGGGGCGGTCTGGTGCAGGTGGTGTTCGTCGCGCTCCCGGTAGATACTGCCGCTCTCCCCAAGCAAGTCTTGTTCGCCACGGCGTGGCCTTTCGACCGTGTACCGCGGGGCAAGATCCTCGATGTCGTGACGTTGGCGGCCAACTGGGGCCCGTTCCCTGGGCTCTGCCCCTGGGGCCTCGTGAACCGGAACTTCGATCGGCGCAGCGCACAGATCCTGCAGTTTCAGGTCGGCAAGGGTCAGTACTCAATTCAACGCCTGGTGGCCTTTACGCGGCCTGACGGGCGGAAGGTCCTCCAAGACACGCGGACATCGAACGTCGACCTCTTCGTCGGCCCGCGCACGCCCTTCCGGCTGCCGTAGGGATCTGGGCTCAAGGGCCCGCGCCGCGCTCGATCGTCCGAGCCTCCACAGCCGCTGTGTTGCGGAAGAGATCCGGTCCGCGCCCTGCTTTGAGGGGAGCCCCGCCGGGACTGGTCTAGCCGACGGGGCTCCACCTCACCTGCGACTCAGGCTACGTGGGCATGCGCGGCATCGGACCGCGCCTATCGCGCGAAGCACTCGCAGCAGTTGTCCACCACGCAGTTGCCCTCATAGCCTGGGCCGCAGCGCGCATCGCACTCTTGGACCGAGTCGGGCAGCGTGGTGCAGTAGCCGAGTAAAGCCGGTGGCTTGTAGAGGCAGGGGTCGGACACCGTCCGTCCGAGGGCCTCGTTTGCGCCGAAGGCGAGCGCGCCGACAATGCCCAGTCCGTAGACGATCGCTGAGATCCTGCGAATCGTGCGTGGCATACGTCCTCCTTCACACTGAGGCCGACAACTACCCGAGCGGGCGCTTACCCGCCGGGCTCCTTCACCACCTGCGTCGCCGGGATCCATGGCACATCGCGGGCGCCGCGCGGAGGTGCCGTCGCCGCATCGAGGATCGAGTCCACAACGGCCGGGCTGTCGAGCAAGCCGGTCCGCGCGTACTGCACGCGTCCGCCACCGTCCAGCACCACCGTCTCGGGTGTTGCCACCGCCCGATACAGGCCGATGAGCTTTCGTTCCGGGAACGTGAGCACCGGGTACGAAAGGTGGTTGGTACGGACGTAGGCCCGGGTGGAATCGGCGCCATCCAGCGAGATCGCGTACAACTCGATCCTCGGCGTCGCGACGCGCCGCAGAGAATCGGCAATGCGCCCCCAGACGGGAAGGGTCGCCTGGCAGTACGGACACGTCGTCCGCAGAATGAACAGCACCTGCCGCGTCGTCGGTGCGGCTGCGGCTCCGATCGTGACGCGGGACCCGTCGAGTGTGGAGGTGGTGAAGGCGGGGACCTCGAGGCCGGCGTGAGGCAACGTTGCCCACACGCGGAGTCGGTCGTACGCGCGGCTCAGGTCGCGATATCGCGCGGCAAGGACCGCGACGAGCGCCGCGGACACGGCGAGCGCGATCCACGGCGCGCGGCGCACCAGATTTGGACGAGCGTCCACGCGCCGAGTGTTGTGCGCTGACGGCCGGCGCGCAATCTGGAACTTCGTCAGACTGACTCTGTCACGGGCTGTTGGGAGTCGGGATTAGCCAGGCTCACTCGAGGAATGAGGCTCGGACTCGTCTACCGACCTCCGGAGCAACACGGCGTACACCAGCAGTTCCTCATGAGATGCCAGGCCGAGCTTCCGCATTGCCCTCGTGAGATGAAACGAGACGGTCTGCTTGCGCACGTGGATGCGGCGCGCGATCTCCGCGGGTCGGTGTCCCTCGCCCAACAGCATGAGTACCGCGCGCTGCCGCGGAGTGAGCAAGCGTAGCCTGCCACGAATGGCTTCCAGCTCTTCGGGTCTGAAGCGCGGAAGGTCCGCTCGGGGTGAATCTGCTGTCCCGCACCTGCCAGCGCGCTAAGAGGGACAGCGCCGTCGCCGCCGCCCGTGCCCCGTGGCCGCTGGGCTCCGAAAGTGACGCTCAGGCGACAGGCGGCCCTATGACAAAGTACGGGGGGAGTTGGGGTCGGGATTCGCGGACCTTGACGCGTGTCGCTTAGGGCTTAGGTGTTGAGCGATGGCAGGGTGGTCGGCGCGGGAGGCGCGGTCGAAGTGACAGGGGGAGTGCGGGACCTGGTGCGGGCGGCCAGCGTGATCGCGACGGTCGGGTGCGGCGCGCTCTGCACCACCTGCAACTACGGCGAGGTGGTCGTCGTCCAACCCGCGGCTGCGGCCCACGGGCCGTTCCATCTCGTGCTCGTCCCCGACCCCGAGGACTCGGCCGTCGCCCGGAAACTGGGATGGAGCGGCCGCGTCCCCCGCGCGGAGGTGACGATCAGTCCGGCGAATTCGGATACGGCGGTGGGCCCGCCCGTCGCCAGCCTTCTCACGGACGGCGAAGGCGCGGCGAGCGTTGCCGACCTCCCGGACGGCGACTACGTCGTCGAAGTGCGGCGTGTGCTCACGGCCGGCGAGGCGGCGGCACTCGCTCCCACCGACGACGTGGTGGGCTTCATGGCGTACGCGGTCGTCAATCGGGGCGAGGACACGGTGTTCGTGCCCGGGAGCCACCGGCATTCCATCGTCATCAGCGAGTGGGCGTTCAATGACGGCTGGATCCCGGGTACGGGAGAGTACTACTTCGGCGGTTACCTGGAACTGGCGAATAACTCCGACACCACGGTGTACCTCGACGGCCTTGTCGTGGGTGATGCCTTCGCGCTAGCGTTTGACACGTGGGCGGGTGCGTGTGCGGAGTACGAGGCGATGACCAATGACCCGGACGGCGTGTGGGCACGTTACTTCGACTCGGTGCCGGGGAGCGGGCACACGTACCCGCTGGCCCCTGGGCGGACCGCGGTGTTGGCCACTGACGCTATCGATCACTCAGCGGTCGTACCCGGAGGTCTGGACCTGAGCCACGCCGACTTCGAGTTCATAGGCGAGGCCGACGTGGACAACCCAAGCGTGCCGAACCTGGTGGACATCGGCGTTGCCAGCTTCCCCTGGTTCGGCCACGGGCCGATCTTTGCTCTGAACGCTGAGGCAGTTCCTTTCGTCGCGCTTCCAATCGACGTCCAGGCTCTCCCCAGGCAGCGCATACCCACGGGCGAGGAATACGTAAGGGTTCCCCGTGACCGGTTGCTGGACGTCGTCGCCGGAAACCCGACCTTCCAGTTCCAGTGGGTCCCCTGTCCGCACCTGGTCCATGGCAACTTCGACCGGCACCCAGCGCGGATGCTCACGTTGGCCTACAAGGTCGTTGAAGTGCTGTCGGCCCACCGCAAGGCGGCCGTTGTGCGGCCCGACGGGCGAGTAGTTCTTCAACACACGCGCAGCGGGATAGCTGACTTCTACCTCGCCCCGCGGACGCCCTGGAGCCTGCCTTCAGCGCGGTAGGGGCCCCCGCGCTGCTTCGCACGGGGGCCCCGTCTCGTGTTCACCGCATCATGCACACGCAGCAGCCCGGAAGCGAGCCCATGTCGCAGGTCCCGCGGGTACCCGGATCGTGGCTGATGTCCTGGCAGCGCTGTGTGCACTCGGTGTTCCACCCGGGTTCGACGCACGCGCCCAGGTACGTGTAGCCGTCGTACGGGCACGTAGACTGCGCGAAGCGCCCGAACGCCTGGCTGGCGCCGAACGTCAGCGCGCAGACGATTGCGAGCGCGTAGACGACGGCGGGTGACCTGCGGAACGCCTGTCTCATGACGCCTCCTTAGAGAGGGTTTGCGAGCGAGAGGGGCCGCCTGCCGGAGCGGCCTTCTCGCTGGGCGCGCGAGTTGCTCGTCGCGGCCCGGTAGATCGAGTCCACCACGGCCACGCTGTCGATCAAGCCGGTGTGTGCGTACAGCACCCGGCCCTCGGCGTTCAGCACGAGCGTCTGCGGCGTGGCTGCGACGCGGTACAAGCGGACGAGCTTCCGCTCCGGGAAGAGCAGGGTCGGGTACGTGAGCGCGTGGGCGCGGACGTACGCTCGGGTTGCATCCGCGGAATCCAACGAGACGACGAGCACCTGGATCGGGGGAGTGCTCACGAGACGCAGCGAATCGGCCAGGCGCCGCCATACGGGGAGCGTGGCCACGCAGTAGGGACACGTAGTCCGGAGGATAAAGAGCACCTGGCGGGTGTCCGGCGATGCTGTGCTGCCCACGGTGATCGCTGCGCCATCGAGGGTGGTGGCAGTGAATGTCGGCACGATGTCGCCGGTGCGGAGGAACGTGGTGCTCCGCCGGAGCTCCGAGTAGGCCCGGGTCAATTCACGATGCCTCTGGGCGAGCAGGAGAATCAGGGCCGCGCAGACCGCGACGATGGTCCACGGCAGCAGGCGCTGGAGCGAGTGTGGTGTGTTCATGAGTCCAGTGTTGGATGTTCGAGGCGGGCGCGCAATGCTGTTCTTCGTGAGCCTCGTACGTTGTCACGGGGCGCCAGCGCTCGAGATTCCGGAGCCGTCGGGCGAACGACGGGCAGGGTATATGACGAAGTACAGGCGCGTTCGGAGTCGGGATTCACGGCCTTGACGTGCGATCAGCGCGAGCTACCTGTTGAACCTGTGGTCGGCATGCGTGCAGGCGGTGGATCGCGGCGTGGAGCCCAGCCGCTGACGCGAACGGCTGCGGCGCTCGCTGCAGGCGTCTGGCTGGTGGGCGCGTCCTGCAGGTACGGCGAGGTGGTCGTGGTCCAGCCCGCTGCCGCAGGGCATGGGCCGCTCGAACTCTCCATCCAGCCCGATCCCGAAGACAGCGCCGTTGCCAGAGAGCTTGGTTGGACCCGCGGCATCCCCGGTGCCGAGGTGACGATCAGCCCGGGTGTCGAGGACACGACCATGCACGCGACCGGGGTTCCGGTGGCGGTTCTCCAGACCGACAGCGCCGGCCGGGTCAGCGTCTCGGACCTGCCGGACGGCACCTACCTCATTGAGGTGCGGAGGCCGTTGAGTTTGGACGAATCGGCGGGCCTTGGTTCTGGGCAGGATGTGGCTGGATTCGTGGCAAAGTCCTTGGTGGCGCGTGGCAGCGGCGCGGTGTTCGTGCCAGCGAGCCACCGGCGCTCGGTCGTTATCAGCGAGTGGGCGTTTTCACCCATCTGGGTCCCGGACGCTGGGTACTGGTACTACTGGGCTGGGTATCTTGAGCTGACCAACAACTCCGACACCACGGTGTACCTCGACGGACTGGTGATCGGCGAGGCGTACGCGCTGGCCTCAGAGATCCGGCCCGGAGCGTGCGCCGCCTCGGAAACGGCGACCAACGATCCGGACGGGCTTTGGAGCAAGTACATGGACTCGCTGCCGGGGACCGGGCATGACCACCCCCTGGCGCCCGGTGCCACGGCAGTGATCGCCACGGACGCGATCGATCACTCAGGCATCAGCCCCCAAGGTCTCGACCTCAGTCACGCCGACTTCGAGTTCATCGGAACCGGGGACGTGGACAACCCAAGCGTGCCGAACACTGTCGGCATCGGGTTGGAGGCCTATCGTGATGGCCATGGGCTCTATCTGAACGAGATCTTGGAGGAAGTGACGTTTGTGGCGCTTCCCCTCGATGTCTCCGCGCTGCCGATGGCTCCGGGGCACGACTATGTGCGCGTGCCCCGCTCGAAGGTCCTGGACGTCGTCGCTCAGTTGTCGTCATACGCGTTTTCAAGGCCCACCTGTCCACACCTCGTGAACCAGAACTTCGACAGGGCCCGTGGACGCTTTGGGCCACTGGGTGGGAGCACAGGCGGGAACCCCCAGGGCCTGTACTCGGTCCAGCGCAAGGTCGTGTATACACGCCCGGACGGCAGGATCATCCTGCAGCACACACGTTCAACGGAGGCCGACTTCTTTCGCGGTGTCCGCTCGCCACGAGCGCTCCCATGAGGCGGCGAAGGGCCCCCGCGCGGAGGACGCGCGGGGGCCCCGACCAGGCGTCACCGCATCATGCAGACGCAGCAGCCGTACCAGGCACCCATGTGACAGGACCCGACGGACTCGCTGTCGCCGCTGATGGCTTGGCATCGCTCCGTGCACTCTTGCTCGTCCATGTTGATGCACGCTCCCAGCCACGTGTACCCGTCATACGGACACGTGGACTGCACCGTGCGTCCGAGCGCCTCGCTGGCGCCGAACGTCAGTGCACCGACGACCACGACCGCGTACGCCGCAGCCGAGATCCTGCTTATCAGCCGTCTCATCGTCCCTCCTCGATACTGGTTGAGGATCGAGGCGCGCCGGGCCCCCGCGCGCCGCTCCACTCTCGGAGGGTCCCCCGTAAGGCGCAATACTGCTCTTCGTGACACTCGTACTCCGTCACGGGTCGAGTGCAGTCGGGATTACGTCGCTCGCACCGGAGGGTGAGGAGGAGGCTCTTCCTCCGCTCTCTTCAGAAGCACCGCGTAGACGAGCAGGATGCGTCGGTCCCGCACGCCCAGCTTGCGCATCACGCGCTTCAGATGGAATCCGACCGTGTTCTTGCTCACGTGTAGCAGGCGTCCGATCTCGGCCGGCCGCATGCCATCGCCCAGCAGCATCATGGCCTTGTGCTGTCGCAGCGTGAGCGAGCCGAGCTTGCGACGCAGCGCGTCCAGCTCGTCTGGGCTGATGTGCGGGGTTTCCGGTTGCGAGGGATCAGATGTGTTACTCATGGTCGCCTCCCAAAGGCCCCCGGGGGGGGGGGGCGTCAGTGACTGTTCACGATGCCCGCCGGGCGTCTGCCTGGCGTGAGGCACACGCCGCGCCGGCC
>Ga0335071_10005299_pt1 | contig 13401 bp, 6 predicted proteins | sample Lox_Sample_15_FD_206724 | JGI IMG/M metagenome (GOLD analysis project Ga0335071, IMG submission 206724) | Soil microbial communities from Loxahatchee National Wildlife Refuge, Florida, United States - Lox_Sample_1.5 | ecosystem: Environmental > Terrestrial > Soil > Wetlands | place: USA: Florida... | reverse complement strand
AAGTGTGTTGCCCCATCGCAATGGGACACCATATGATTGCGCCGATGGCAGCCTCATCTACCGATATCTATGAGGCGGTTATCGCCCTATCGCGTTCTCTCGCGGGGCGTACCGACCTGAGAAGCCTGCTCGCGGGCGTGGCCGACTCTCTTCGGCGAATTGTCGACTTTGATCATATTGGGCTGACCCTCCACGATCCCAACGGTAATGCGATGCAGGGATACATCCTGAGTGAGCCTGGAAATCCGGCCATCACGGACCTTAGGCTCCCTGTTGATCAGGATCCGGCCGGGTGGGTCTGGCTCAACCAGCAGCCGCTCGTGATCTCACCTCTCGACACCGAGACTCGCTGGACCGAATTCGTGCGACGCGCCCGCGCGTTCGAGATCAGCACCCTAGCGCTGGTCCCACTCACTGCTGGTGATAACCGGCTCGGGGCGTTCGGCTTCAGCTCGGTGGCGCCTTATGAGCCTAGTCCGGCAGAACTGACCTTCCTGGAACGAGTCGCGAACGAGTTCGCGGTCGCAGTCGATGCCTTCCTCGCGAAGCAGAGAGCCGTCCAAGAGCGGGATCGGCTGCGAACGCTGTTCGATATCACGAATGCGCTTGTATCAAAGCTATCTCCCGACGAATTATTTCCTGCAATATCCAACCAGCTTTCCAAGGTCGTCGGTCACGATCACGCCCTGCTGACGTTGTGCAAGGAAGAGGCCGGAACCCTAGATGTATATGCGTTGCACTCCACGGATCCGAAGCTTCTAGAGTCAGCCAAGGGGCCGTTCAATCCCGTGGGCATGCCCGCCGAGGAGGTGCTCGCTACCGGCAAGCCGGTAGTAGCCTATGATACCGATATTGACCGCTATCGGAACCCGAATTTTCGGCGGTTTGTAGAACTAGGACTTAAATCGATTTGCTCGGTTCCTTTGATCTCACGAGACCGCATCCGGGGAACGCTGGCACTCTCTCGACTGGCGAATAATAATGCGTGGTCTCCCGAGGATGTAGAGTTCCTTGCGCAAGTCGCAAACCAGATTGCAATCGCTGTGGAGAATTCGCTCTCTTACCGCGAACTCTCGGAGATGAAAGAGCGGCTGGCTACCGAGAAGCTCTACCTGGAAGATGAGATCCGAATCGACCATAACATCGGGAATATGGTCGGTGGAAGTGCGGCTTTTCAATCCGTTCTAAAGAGCGTTCAGATTGTTGCGCCGACCGACTCGACGGTCCTCATTCTCGGCGAAACAGGGACGGGAAAGGAACTCGTCGCCCGGGCCATCCACGAATTGAGCGGCCGCGGCAAGGGCACCTTTGTCAAAGTAAACTGCGCGGCGATCCCGGCTAGCCTGCTCGAAAGTGAGCTGTTTGGGCACGAGAAAGGCTCATTCACCGGAGCGGTGGCGCAAAAGCTCGGACGGTTTGAGCTGGCGCATAATGGGACTCTCTTCCTCGACGAGATCGGTGAAATGCCGCTCGAACTTCAGCCGAAGCTGCTCCGCGCCATCCAGGACCAGGAGTTCGAGCGTGTCGGTGGCACTCGCACGATCCGGACGAACGCGAGGTTGGTCGCAGCAACTAACCGGGACCTCAAGGCAATGGCCGATGAGAGCAAATTCCGGAGCGACCTCTACTATCGGCTGCACGTCTTCCCGCTGGACGTTCCTCCCTTGCGCGAGCGCCGTGAGGATATCCCCCTGCTTGTTCGCTACTTCGTGCAAAAGCATGCCCAACGCATGGGCCGGGCAATTGAAACTATCCCGAGTCAGGCGTTGGAGGCGCTCACGAACTACGATTGGCCAGGCAACATTCGCGAACTCCAGAATGTGATTGAGCGATCGGTGATCTTGACCAATGGGCGTGAACTCCGCGTCGCCATGCCGGAGTTTAACGGCAAGTCGCCCGGAGGGGCGCCTCATGGCCCGGCTTCAAACCTCTCGGGCGCTAGCGAACGAGCGCGCATCCTGCAGGCGTTGAAAGAAGCAAACGGACAGGTTGGCGGCGAGAACGGAGCAGCCGCCCGGCTTGGCATGAAGCGTACGACGCTGCAATCACGCATGCGCAAATACAACATCGCTCGCCAGTTTCAATGAACCGACGCCGGCGGCCCGACAGCGCCTTGAGAACTCGGCATATTGAATTCGGAACCCTTATAAGACTCTGCGTCACGGTCAGGTCACCGCCGCCGACCGCAGCTTCAGCTAGCAGTACTCGCGCTTAATGTTGAGTTTTTTCATTCGCGCCTGAAGAGTTGTTCGCGGCAGCCCTAGGCGCGCCGCAGCGCCCCGAGTTCCTCCAACCTTTCCACCTGATTCGACCAAGGCTCGCAGAACTTGTTCCCGCTCCGTTGCCTCAATTGCCTCATCGAGTGAGCTTGATTGAATGACACCAGTTTGAGTCGATTGCGGAATCGCTACATGCAGTACGTGGCCTGAGGTGAGAATCACAGAGCGTTCGATAATATGCTGCAATTCCCGGATGTTGCCCGGCCAATCGTATTTCGTTAGAGCCTCGATGGTAGCGGTTGGAATCTCCTCGATCTCGTGGTTCAGTCGCTTAGCGTACTTCTGTGCGAAGTACCGGATGAGCAGTGGAATGTCACGTTGGCGCTCTCTCAAGGGCGGTACGGTCAACGGAAACACGTGCAGCCGATAATACAGGTCGCTGCGAAATTTACGTTCGTCGACCATCTCCTTCAGATTCCTGTTCGTGGCGGCCACCAGCCGGATGTCGACGTGGATAGTGCGATTCCCACCCAACCGTTCGAACTCCTGCTCCTGGATAGCCCTGAGCAGCTTGGATTGCAATTCCAACGGGATTTCGCCGATCTCATCGAGGAACAGAGTGCCCTTGTGCGCTAACTCGAACCGGCCCAATTTTTGGGCGAACGCGCCCGTAAACGAGCCTTTCTCATGGCCGAATAACTCGCTTTCCAGCAAAGTAGCCGGAATCGCGGCGCAATTGACTTTGATAAACGGGTGGGTGCTTCGTCCACTAAGGTCGTGGATCGCCCGAGCGATTAACTCCTTGCCCGTGCCCGTTTCGCCGTGCACTAGTACTGTCGCATCCGTCGGGGCAACGAGGCGGATATTCCTAAGGACTTCTTTAAATGCCGCGGATTCGCCGATCATCCCGCAGACGTTCTGATCGAATCGGATCTCATCCTCGGAACTGAGCCTTTCAGTCGCGACGTCTTCCCTTATCTCAGGCAGGTTACCGTCCGTGCCGTCCCCGGACGGGTCAGTGCCAACGCTTGGGATGAACGGAAGGGGCTGTCCGCGGAAAGCCCAGAGGCCTGCGTGATTAGTTTCCCTGGCAATTACCGCGCCCGCCGCTGGACGCATAGTTCCCATGCCTGTCGCTGTCATGACTTTGCTCCCTTCCTTTGCAAAACATTCAACCCGTCGTCTGGTTCTATGTTTCTTGCTCCAATTGTCGTTTGATTCCGCCCTGGGGACAAACCTCTAACGGGGAACTGTGGGCTGATTAGATCGTGGAAGCTGCGTCTCCCCTTTTGAGGGGTATCGGATTACTCTAAAGGTCCGACAGATCGATCTGCTTCCGACCAAAGAGGCGTGCATCGATAGACCAGACGCCGGGTCCGATCATGGCAAGGCTGAGGCCCAGACCCGCGAGCCCGACTTGCGGCCAAGGATATCCCGGATGGGAAAACGCAATCCAGGCCTCAACTGCGGCCGCCATAATTCCTGCGAAGGGTGTGAACAAGCCCACGACAAGCATGGCCCCGAATGCCGCGGCGAGGACGGGCGGTACCATCTGCGCAGTATCAAAAGCGGACCGCGCCGACACGAAGCCGTCATGGAGCAGGTCAATCCCGGCTAGCAGCCGGAGCAGCAGAAGGCCTGCGCCAGGCCAACCGTCGGCGAAACTGGAAAACAGCCGTTGCACATTCCCCCTGATAGTGTAAAAGACTCGCAAAGGGAATGAAACAATCGAAACTGGCATTCGCCCATCCCACTTTAGTGGGACTCACAGTTCGAGGATTCCCCGTTTCAGCCCAATCGTCACCGCATGGGTGCGGTCGTTGGCCTGCAGCTTGGCCAGTATGTTCGTCACGTGCCGTTTAACGGTATCCTCGCCGATGGAGAGTTGAGCCGCGATCTCTTTGTTGGCGTTTCCGCTTGCAATCAGGCGCAGTACTTGGATTTCTCGCTCGGTCAGATCCTCTTCGCCGGTATGCTCCGCCAAATTTGCAGCGACCTCGCCCGAAATTCGCTTCTGCCCGGCGTGTACCGCGCGGATCGTATCGAGTAATTCCGTGCTGATATTCCCTTTCAGCAAGTAGCCGCGCGCACCCGCATTCAATGCGCGGGCGACTTGTACGTCGCCCATATAGGTTGTCAGCACGATGACTCGCGCATTCGGAAACTCTCCGCGGATAGCGATGATGGCCTCGACTCCGCTCATCCCGGGCATCTGCAAGTCCATGATCGTAATGTCGGGCCGATGCGTTCGAAACTCCTTCAGGGCTTCGCTGCCCGTCGAAGCTTCGGCTACCAGTTGCATGTCGGATTCTGCGCTAATAAGCAGGCGGACGCCTTTGCGCAGGAGCGAGTGGTCATCCACTGCAAGAATACGAATCGGTCTCGGATCTCGAGTCACGTTCAGGTCCATCGGCTAATGTCGACCACCGGTGCGGGTCGGACTCACCTCGTTCCGATGATCTACGGTAACTTTATTATCGTATTTATGCAGGTTCGCGCGAGGAGCCGACATCACTCTTCCCTATTGGGCGCGACCAACCCCAAACGACGGACTAGCTTGGCCCACCGGCCACCACTCTTCGAAAACCTCGCATACGCAATGCGGGCGGGAACGGTCAACTGCGCTTCGGTGCCGGCGCCGGATTCACTCCAGATCCTGAAGCGCCCACCGATGCGTTTGGCACGTTCCCGCATCCCGGGGAGACCCCAATGCGCCTCCCGCGTGCCTTGCTTCAGAACGCTCGCGTCGATCCCCTTGCCGTCATCGCGAACCCGCAGCCGCAACATGCTGTTGTCGTACCGGATCTCCACCTCGATGCGAGAAGCGCGGGCGTGCCGGAAAGCGTTGCGCAGCATCTCGCGGCCAATCCGGTACACCTCGTCCTGAACGAGCGGTACCAGCGGCTGCCGCGATCCTTCAATCACAACGCGGAATGCGGGCGCGCTTCCGTCTGCTTCAGGCGAGGCGGCCAGCTCTTGCCCTGCCAAAGTGAGCAACGCGTCCAGGTCGTGATCGATCGCTGGATTAGCCCGCAGATTCTGAATTGCATTCCTGCCCTCAACAATCGCGTCAGTGACCTCCTTGAGGCCATCATCGAGCACTTCCGCCGCGCGATCGGCTCGCCCGGGAAGCAGATTGCGCGCTGCTTGGAAGACGGGAATCAGCCCCTGAAAGCTCTGCAAGAGCGTATCGTGCAACTCGCGAGCCACGCGCAGGCGCTCATCCACTTGCCCCTCGATATGCGCCGTGACTTCCCGCGCGAGTTGATGCACGCGCAAGCGGTATAACACCCACATCGCGAGCAAGAAAGCCGCGACCAGCGCGGCGCGAAACCAGTTGGTCTGGTAATACGCGCTGTCGATGGAGAATTGCACCGTATCGCCAGCCTCATTCCATACACCGTCGCTACTGCAGGCGATGACACGGAAGGTGTAGCTGCCGGGCCGGAGGTCGGTGTAGTAGGCCTGCCGACGGGTTCCCGGCTGCTGCCAATCCGATTCCCGGCCTTCCAGCCGATAGCGAAAGTAGACCTTTTGAGGAGCTCCGAGACTGAGCGCTGTGTAGTCGATTTCGAGATCGCGCGTCAGGGCAGGCAGGCGCATACTCTCCTTCAGCGAGTATGTCTTGTGGTCGGCGGTCACCGATTCGATGTGAACCGGCGGCGGCACGCCCTTTTCCCCGAGGCGGGCTGGATCCACCTCTCCGACGGAAAACCCGCTCGCGAACCAAATGCGTCCGTCATTTGACAACGCCACGGGTGAAAATGGCGCTCGTCCGGTACGGACACCGTCGAAGACGTCCAGAACTTTCGGATTCACATTCGTCGCCGGATCCTGCAACCAGCTGCGGAGCTCGGAATCGCTGATTCTTGCCAATCCGCATGCCATGTAAATCCAGAACCCTCCTTGCCGGTCCCCCGTGAACCCCATCGCGTCGTCGCAAGGCAAGCCGTTTCGCGAAGAAAGGATGCGGGGCTTCCCGTCTATGATTCCAATCAGCCCGGATGGCGAAGACGCCAGCACGGTGCCGTTCTGATCCACCGAAATCTGGGTGGGGTATCGCTGCACCGTGGTGGGAATCTTCACCAGGTCGAGCTTCCCATCGACGAAACGGGCGAGGTTGCCATCCACTAAGCCGAGCCAGATTCCGCCGCGAGGATCCGGCGCGATGGAGCGCGCGGCAGGCACTTGCGATGTTGAGAACGCTTCCTGCACACGCCCGTTCTGAATGCGGATGAGGCGTTTCGCGCTGACTGACGTGGTGAGCCAGATGTTGTCCGCAATGTCTTCCGCGATCGCGGAGACTAAACCCGTGTTGCTGCCATCCGGCATTCGTATCGGGTTGAATTTTCCGTTCTCGAAGGTGTACAGACCGTCATCGAGGCCGATCCAGAGACGTCCTCGATGGTCCTCCAGAAGAGCGGCAACCAGTCGTCCGGGCAGCCCCTCTCCGAACCGTAGCGACCTGACTTTGCCGTCGTGAATCGAATCCAGAGACATGTAGCCCGAGAGGAGGACATCGCCGTTTCTCAGCGCAACGACGCCGTCCACTTCGGTGCTCGCCAGGCCTTCCGCCTTTGAATATCGGGCCGCCTTCAGGTCTCGCAGGCAATCCAGTCCGTCGCTGGTTCCGATCCACAGGTTGCCCTCGCGATCCTCATAGACTGCAATGACGGTGTCGCCGGAAAGGCCGTCGCTTTTTCCAAAATGATCGACACGATCGCCGGTAATCCTGTAGAGACCGTCACGCGTTCCCACCCACACGGAATCCTCGCGGTCCACGTAGACGCAATTGGCATTGACACGGCTGCCATCGAATCCGGAGATACGGACGGGTTCCAGCGAATCATGGACCAGACGTTGCAGCCCCAAGCCTTCGCCCGGGCCCGTCATCGCCACCCATACCGTGCCGTCTTTACTGAGGGCGATGTTGTGAATACCCGATTGTCCTCCATTCGACTGAAGCTCTTTGGTGGTGTAGGTCTTGAATGAATTGGACATCCAATGCGTCAGGGTGACGTCTCCTGCAAACCACAAGCTTCCGTCCCGATCGGGATGGATGAAGCCCAGATTTGCCGGCGGCGGCAATCCGTCCTGGGGCCCCAAACATCGCACGGTCGAATCCTTGATGCGGCATACTTTTTCTTCTTGGGAGCTAGGAGAGCTGTCCGCCCACAGCACGCCCTCGCTATCTTCCATCTCCTGGGTCACGCGAGGAACGTCGAAATTGACTGTCCGTCCGTCGGGGAGAATATGCGTCAGCACGCTATCGCGTCCAATCCAGAGACTCCCATCCTTGGTGGAGAACGGGGCATACGTCCTATCCTGCCTCCCGTCCGGAGCGCGCCAGGGTGTTAGACGAACGCCATCGAACCGGAATAAACCAGTACGCGTGGAAATCCATAGATACCCGTCTCCCGTTTGCGCAAGGCCGAACTGTTGCGCCGGACCGGGAAGAAAGCCGTCCTGAATGCGCCACGCGTTGTGGCCGTACTGCGACAACTTGCGATTCGGGTCTAGCGCAAAGCCCTGACGCGCGGCAATCGCCAGAACCAGGAGCGCGCACCTCCGCATCATGTTCCCCTATTGCCTTCGCGAGGCTGTGTTATACGCCGCAGCTTTGGATCTCATATTATCGCGATTCATCAAGTTCGGGCGTTTTTTCCTTTGGTGCAGAACCCCACTGGCCACCGCTCCCGAAGACCTTTGCATAAGCCATGCGGGCGGGGACGGTCAACTCAGCTTCGGTGCCGGCGCCGGATTCACTCCAGATCCTGAAGCGCCCACCGATGCGTTTGGCACGTTCCCGCATCCCGGGGATACCCCAATGCGCCTCCCGCGTGCCTTGCTTCAGAACGCTCGAGTCAATCCCCTTGCCGTCATCGCGAACCCGCAGCCGCAACATGCTGTCTTCGTACCGGATTTCCACCTCGATCCGGCTCGCGTGCGCGTGCTGGAAGGCGTTGCGCAGCATCTCGCGCCCGATCCGGTAGACCTCGTCCTGAACGAGCGGAGCGAGCGGCTGCCGCAATCCTTCAACCACCACGCGGAATGTGGGCGCGCTTCCGACTACCTCGGGCGAGCCTGCCAGTTCCTGCCCCGCCGCAGTGAGCAAAGCATCCAGGTCGCGATCGATCCCGGGATTACCCCGCAAGTTCTGAATTGCATTCCTGCCCTCGACGATCGCGTCCGCCGCCTCCTTGAGACCATCGTCGAGCACTTCCGCAGCGCGATCGGCTCGCCCGGGAAGCAGATTGCGCGCCGCTTGGAAGACGGGAATCAGCCCCTGAAAGCTCTGCAAGAGCGTATCGTGCAACTCGCGAGCCACGCGCATGCGCTCATCCACTTGTCCTTCGACGTGTGCGTTGAATTCTCGCGCGAGCTGATGCAGGCGCAAGCGGTACGCCGCCCACAAGGCAAGCAAGAATGCCGCGACCACGGACGCGCGAAACCAATCCGTCTGGTAAAACGCCGGGTCAAGGGAAAACTCCATCGTATCGCCGGTCTCGTTCCACACGCCGCTATTGTTGGAGGCGATGACGCGAAATCGATAGCTGCGCGGCGGGAGGTTCGTATAGAACGCCTGGCGGCGATTGCCGGCGTCCTGCCAGTCACGATCGTAACCTTCGAGCTTATATTTGAACCGGTTCTTCTCCGGCGCTACGAAGCTGAGAGCGGTGTAGTCGATCTGCAGATCGCGCGTTAGTGCGGGTAGATGGGGGTTCGAGACGACGTTGCGGTCGGCGACGATTTGCTGGATATGCACCGGCGGCGAGAGTTTGTTGAAAGCAAGATGATGGGGATCGACCACTTGGACGCCTTCTCCCGTCACGAACCACAGCTTTCCATCCGTGGACTTCGCGACGGGAGGACCGTATTCGCCGTTCGGAAGCGAGCGGAGCCTGACACCGTCCGCCGCATCCCAAACGGTGGTTTCGATCCTGCGCTTTGGGTCGGCGATCCACGCGTCCAGTTCGGTCCGCTTGATGCGAACCAGGCCGCAACCCGTGTACAACCAGAACGCACCATCGTCGTCCTCCACCGTCCAATGAACCTTGTCGCAGGGCAAACCACACCCGGTTGTGAGTGTAGCCATGCGGCCGTCTTTGATCCGGGTGAGACCTCCATCCTGGGTTGCCGCCCACAACGCCCCATCCCTATCGAGCTGAAGATCGGTGACAGGGCCCCTGCCCACTCCATCAGCGGCTGTATACGACCCGCGAACCTGGCCATCCTTGAGATAAAGCACGCCCCCGTCGATCCAGAACGAAAGCCAAACTCCTCCTTGGTCAGAAAGTACAACCTTGGCTTGTTGGCGACGTCCCAGCGCCGACCAGGGGAAATGTTCGACCAAATGTCCCTCCAGCATGCGCGAAAGACCCCGATTCCCTGAAAGCCAGAGGTTGCCTGTCTTGTCCCCCGTGATGGAATACACTTCTTCGCCGGGTACGCTAGCTGTGGCAACAAACCTGCCGTCCTTGAAATAAGCAAGTCCGCGACGCGTGGACACCCAGATTCGCCCGCGATCATCCTGAAACAGAGACTGCGGCGTATCATCAGGCAGGCCATTTGCCTTCCGGTAGATTGTGGTTTGTCCATCCTTCCACCTGGTCAAACCATCGTGAGCGCCAACCCAGATGCTCCCATCTGTGGCTGCGAGCACGGATTGAGTCGCGTCGCTGGACAAACCTTGTTTTACAGAAACAGTAGAGATGGGTAGCTCTCGAAACCGGTCGAGTCCTCCGGTGCTCGCCGACCAGACATTGCCTTCACGGTCCTCGAAGAGACTCAGGATGACGTCGCCTGAGAGACCATCTGATCGCCTAAACAGATCCGCGCGGCCGTGATGTATATGGATAAGCCCCCGCTCTACGGTTCCGATCCAGAGACCTCCATCGCGGTCCCGCAGCAGTTTATTCGAATTGACATCGCGGTCCTGGAGCAGCCCGCTCGGATTGATTGCGCTTCGAATCGGATACGATTCGACCTTGTCGCCGGCGAACTGCAAGAGCCCTGCGCCATGCATCGCGGTTAACAGCCGTCCATCGTCGCCCTTACTCAGACCAACGAGCTCGGTCGGTGTCGGATATCGCCTCGGAGGACCCGGCTTCATTCGCCAAAGTCCGGACTGTGCAGCGGCCCAGAGATCGCCTGAAAGGTCTTCATACAAGGCCCAGACGGCTCTGCCGAACGCGCCGTCCTCGCCGTAGCACTGCGCCCCGTTGCTTCGAATTGCGCAGAGCCGGCCGGTAGGAGTCTCCAGAGACCCGGCCCACACCGTTCCCTCACGATCCTCGAACAGCGATGCAATAAACTGTCGACCAAGCTCTGGGCGCGTGACTAGCTTGCCATCGCTCCACGTTGCAAGGCCGGCGAAGGTGCCCATCCAGAGAGTGCCATCGCGCGTGACGAGCAGGCTGTTGATATTTCTGTCAGGGAGCTGTTGGCCCGCAGGCGGTCGCCAGGGGACACTACGAACGCCATCGAAACGAAACAAGCCGAATTCCGTGCCGAGCCAAAGATACCCATCGGGCGTCTGGGCCATCGCGTAGATGTTGCCCAGCGAGAACCCGTCCCGCACGGCCCACGCGGTGTGCCCGTACTGACTGACGTCGAGCGAAGGATTTAGCGCGAAAACAGGTGGAGACCAAAGCAAAGCGGCGAGGCTGCCAAGCGTGATGCGCGCTAGTGCCGGCTTCCACTGCGAAATCGCTCGTTTCATGCGGGCCTTCGCCATGATCCAGTATCTCCCGTGGTCGCTATTATCTACCGTATGGCCGCCACAGGAGCGTTCTGAACTGAGAGTCCATTATGTCATTCCTGCCTCGGAGTTGGCCGTCACTAGTAGCAACCAATATTCCAAAACGGATTTGGTGATCGAAGTGCTTCACAGGGTATGTACTCCGGAAGCGGAGTTCGCGTAACGATCGGCAAATAATAAAGAAGAGACGCAAGGCAGTACGCGAACTCCGCATCGGAACATCCGACGGCGAATCGATGCGCTGCGGATCGAAATTGCGCGCGATTTGACTGGAGCGGTGTGAGCGGTATCGAACACGCCTTTCGGACCGCAAAGTCGATCCTGGCTGGCCGCCCAATTATCGTCGGGCTGTCGGCAGTTGCCGAGGCAGATGCCGACGGCCGTACCTTAGCCGAAAGAATTTTGTGAACATCGGTCCTGGTGCCTCCCGCGAAGTCGGATTGGCGGCAGCGGTTCAGTGATTTTCCTCCGACGCCGGGTTCCGCTCTTTAGCGGCCCGCGAGATGAATAAGAATTCAAAGCGGCACTCTTCAATGGCGATGGCGGGGCAACCATGCTGCGGCCATGAACTTTGATGTAAGCCGAAATGAAGGGGCCCATCAGCCAAGGCCATACGGTGCGCGGCTAAGTCCGGCCAGGTCGGGCGCCTCGAACGCGCCTGATTGGCCTCGCGCGCGCGAGAATCACATATACATCTATTCTTAGAAAGCCGCGGAAAAGCTACAGAGCCGACAAACTACTCTTAGAAACAATCACTTAGCTTGTATAGCAATCCGAGGCCACAAAGGCACGCCGTCGGCAACGCAAAACGCCCGTCGACGATCTCTGGTCTGCGCGGAGACTTACCGCGAAGGGGAACAGAAAACGGTTTTGAACGCGCATCTCCAACCTTAGCGGCTCCGAGCGCGGTCCATGGGCAGTGTAGGTTTTTATTCAGGCACCATTACCACCACACAAAACAGATGCGACAACTCAACCGCTGAATAATTCCCGCGCTCCTGAATCTGACGATTCTCTCCTCCTCAACGTGTCACGCCTCCGGTTACGGCAACGCGAACGCGATGTAGGCACTGCCACTTGGGTCGCTCGGACGCGCCTTGCCTCCGGTCGCATGGACGACGACAAACTCCCGCCCGCCGACTTCATAAATCGCCGGAGTCGCATTTCCCGACATGGGCAGCGTCGTTTCCCACAGCAGCTTACCCGTCGCCTTATCGAACGCCCGGAATTTCCGGTCGAAGTTGGTTGCGGCGATGAAGACCAGTCCGCCCGCAGTGACCACCGGTCCGCCGTAGTTCTCAGTCCCGGTATCCCTCATCCCCTGAGCGGCCAACTCCGGATACTCGCCAAACGGAATCTTCCACGCATATTCTCCCGTGTTCAAATTGATCGCATTCAAGGTTCCCCAAGGCGGGGCGACAGCGGGATAGCCGTCCGGATCGGTGAACTTGTGGTAGCCCGTGAAGCGGAACGTCGGGACGTTCGCGGAAGACGAAGCCGATTCCAATTCTTTGCTCTCGGGATTCATCACGTACTGCACGATCGCCCGCATGTCTGGTCCCGCAAAATTAGGGAAGCTCGGCATGCGCCCAGCACCCTGACGAATAATCGACGTAATCTGCTCTGCGGTCTTTGTGGAGGAAACGCGCGTCAGGGCTGGGATTTGAGGTGGCGCGCCTGCCATGGTCTCGCCATGACAACTTCCGCAATTGCGCAAATAGAGTTGTTTGGGAGAGCCCCCACCCTGATTCCGCGCAAGGCTCGACGTCCAAGGGATGTCGTTGGCGTTGACGTAGAGCAGTCCCGTCTCGGGATCGAACGCTGAGCCTCCCCATTCCGCTCCACCATCGAAGCCAGGAAAGATCACCGTTTCCCGGCCAACCGTGAAGGGGACGAACTGGCCGTTGCTGACGAAATTCCGGAATTGCTCGATGGCCCAGGCGTGAGCCTCTGGCGTCCGCTTCGTCAGTATGTCCTCGGTGAGCGATTGACGCGCGAATGGTGCCGGCTTGGTCGGCAAGGGCTGAGTCTTTGAGCTGACCTCACCTTGCACGTTGCTCGAAGCGTACTCGCGCTCCGCGATGGGAAACAGAGGCTTGCCGGTCACACGATCAAACAAATACACCCAACCTTGCTTCGTCGTCTGCGCGACCGCGTCCACTTGTTTCCCTCCGTTCGACACTGTGACCAGCGACGGAGGCGAAGGAAAGTCGCGGTCCCATATGTCATGGTGGACGGCCTGGAAATGCCAGATCCGTTTCCCGGTCGCGGCATCGAGAGCGAGCAGCGTATTCGCAAACAGGTCGTCTCCGGCCCGGTCGAACCCATAGAAGTCGGACGCCGCTGAACCGGTCGGAACGTAGACGATGCCGCGCCGCAGATCCAGGGCCATGCCGGCCCAGTTATTCGCGGCGCCCGAGT
>Ga0335071_10005298_pt1 | contig 13402 bp, 14 predicted proteins | sample Lox_Sample_15_FD_206724 | JGI IMG/M metagenome (GOLD analysis project Ga0335071, IMG submission 206724) | Soil microbial communities from Loxahatchee National Wildlife Refuge, Florida, United States - Lox_Sample_1.5 | ecosystem: Environmental > Terrestrial > Soil > Wetlands | place: USA... | reverse complement strand
GCTGGTGCTGGTATCCCGGTCCTGTATTTGTTCCGACGGTTTGGAGTCCGGCGCTGGTGGCGTTTTTCGGCTTCGGTGGCGCAGGCTTCGGCTGGGTGCCGCTAGGTCCATTCGAAGTCGTGCACCCCTGGTGGGGGCCTGGATTCTATGGCGGCGCCGGTTTCCACGGCACGCTGGTAGCGAATGCCAATGTATATGGCGCTTATCGGAACGCCCGTGTTGCGGGTGGCGTAACGGCGGTGAGTGAGCACGATTTCGCCAGCGGCCATTTCACCAACACGATGCACGTCAGCGCGGAGCAACTTCGTTCCGCAAGCCTGGTGAGGGGACAAGTGCCGATCGCGCCAACCAACGCCAGCTTGCGATATTCGAATCGAGCCGTCACAGCGCCCGTACATGCCGCGAATTTCAGTAATACGCATTTCTTTACGCACACGCAGCCGGCAGCGATCAATCGGGTGCCGTTTACGCAGCAGCAGCGTAGCCTGAGCCAGGCCAGCCGGACGGCGGGACAATCCACGGGCGGGTGGCGTCCTGCGGGCGAGACGGCATCGAGGGGAACCGCCGGTACGCCGGCGGCCGGGAATTCGACCGGCGGTTGGCGGCGATTCGGAGATTCTCCGGCCAGCTCGGCATCGCGCAGCGCATCCACGCAGCCGAGTTTGAACGGTTCGCAGGCATCGCACACGCAGAGCACGACAGCTGGTTCTTCATGGCAACGGTTCCCGTCGACTAGCGGTACTTCGGCAACGCGTTATGGAAGCACAGGGTACAACAGCCCGCGGTCATTGCAGATTGCGCCGTCCATTGTGCGGGAGCGTTCCTCTACTTCATCGGGCAGCAGCGCTAGCGGGAGCCGTAGCAGTGCGCCTGGTGGATCGAGCGGCAGTTCCCACAGCAGCGGGAGTGCGCCGCACAGCAGCGGAGGCGGTGGTGGCGGCGGCGGAAGTCACGGTCACCGATAGAGCAGGGCATACACAGTTTCTTCCCTTGGCCCGCCAGCCAGTGAGTCGGCCCGGCGGGCCTATTTTTTTTGGTTCGTCACCGGTAGCGTCGAATAAGAATCGTGATCAGTTCCATGTCCCAGCTACAGCGCTTTCTTGAGGTTTCGCCGATACTGTTCAAAGGCCTTGCGGCCTGCGCCGGTGAGGCAGAGCAATGTCTGCGGCACCTTGCCACGGTAGGTCTTTGTCACTGCGACGTAACCAGCCTCCTCCAGTCGAGATAGATGACTGGAAAGCGTACCTTTGTTCATAGCGGTTTCGTGTTGTAGATACAAAAAGTCAGCGCGATCGACGGCGAATAGCAGGGCTGCGATCATGAGCCGCCCCGGTTCGTGAATGACGCGGTCGAGGTCTGCAATGGTGCGGATCTGCTGGTTCATTGGCCTTCCTGCGCTGGAGGCTGAGTATGGCGAAGATAGACCCAAAGACTAACGCCGCCAGAAATCAGCAGCAGGACGCCATAAACCATCAACGAAAGGAGAATGGTCCCGAGGGGTTTGGCACGATCCGGGTGAGCCGGTACCTCGCTGCCCAGGTCGCCCAGAATATCTGCGGGAAGGAAAGCAGTCACAAGTGAGGCGACGGCCATGGTGCCGACGATGACCCACTTCCAGCGCACCGCCCTGGCGAAATAGTAGCCATAGGCCGCTGCAAACGCAAGTCCGGTCAGACAGGCAACCATCGAGATGTCCCAGTGCTGTCGGAAGACCATGGCCATTCCGGCGGTTGCCAGTACGCCCCCTGCAGCGGCGATCACCTGCGTCTGCCTTTTTCGGTACTCGACAAACCCCGTGCGGGGGTATGTGATACGCGTCTTTACAGCCTTGGTGCCGTAGCGAATGAGCAACGCCAATCCAAACATAACCAAGACTGAGATCTGGTGCCAAACGGAGTCCGCGGGCGAGCGCATCAGCAGCCACAGAATGAGCGCAAAACCCAGGCACATGACGCCGCCACCCAAGTCGCCCAAGCCGTCGATGTTGTAGTACAGCCGAGGCCGATCCAAGAGGTTTCGGACCTGATCCATGTTATTCCTCCAATCGACAACAGCGGCAAAACGTTCAGGACCGCCGTTTACGATTCGCCTACTAGTTTGCGCGGCAAACTTGTAGATGTCAATATGGGGAAATTCGACGGCCCTTTCTGCGCGCGTAGTATGCCTTGCGAACATCCAGCGATCCTTCGGCGAAACCCGACGCGGCCTCTGGATGCCTATATCGCCAGCGGTGACTTACCATGGGGCTAAATGCGCCCGGGAGGCATCGTGAATTCCCTATTGCAAGATTGCCGTTACGCGGTGCGCGTGCTGCGCAAGAACCCTGGCGTGACGCTGGTAGTGGTGCTTTCGCTGGCGATTGGGATTGGCGCAAACAGCGCGGTATCCAGCGTGGTGGCCGCATTGCTGCTGCGGCCGCTGCCGTACCCCGAGCCGGAACGGCTGGCGAATATCTGGCTGCATTCGCCGAGGACCGGAATTAATCGCGACTGGCTGTCGCAGTGGCAGTATACGAAGATCCGCGATGAGAATCGCTCGTTTGAGGAAGCCGCGGTTGCCAGGCTGATCGGCTGGTCGCTGACGGGCCGTGCGAGACCGGAGCGGCTGCGAGGGATGCGTTGTTCCTCAAGCCTACTGCGAATGCTAGGAGCGCGGGCGTGCATCGGGCGGCTACTGCTGCCCGAAGAGGACAGACCGGAAGCGCCGCAGGTGGTGATTTTGAGCTACGGGCTGTGGCAGCGGTTGTTCAGCGGCGATCCAAAGGTTCTGGGGAAGAGCATTGTCCTCGAAAACAATACATACACGGTTGTGGGCGTGATGAGCCCGGAGTTCCGGCTGAACACGGAAGTGCTGCCCGCCTTGGGGCGGATCGACCAGATGGAGATCTATCTGCCGTTCCGGTTCGACCCGGCGGACCGCATCCACGAGTGGTGCAACGTGAGTGCGATTGAGGCGCGGCGTCTCGTTGGAACAGGCGCAGGCGGATATTGACGGAATCGCGGCGCGGATTCGCGAGGAGGAAGGTCGCGACCGGACGTTCGGGATGAGGGTAGTGGGATTACAGGAGCAGGTGGTTGGCGATGTGCGGCGGCTGGTGCTCGTGCTGTGGGGGTCGGTGGGGCTGGTTCTATTGATTGCGTGCGCGAACGTCGCGAACCTGCTGCTGGCAAGCGCGGCGCGACGCACCAAGGAGATCGCGGTTCGCACGGCGATGGGGGCGGGCGGCCTGCGGATTGCGCGGCAGTTGCTGACCGAGAGCGTGTTGCTGGCGCTGATAGGCGGGGCCGCCGGACTTGCCATTGCGCGGCTGACGTTGTACGTGGTGCGCGTGATGAATCCTGGCAACCTTCCGCGGCTCGAGGAAATTGGACTGAACGGCCGTGTTCTGGCATTGACCTTCCTTATTTCGCTGGTCAGCGGGGTAATGTTTGGCATGGCGCCAATCTGGCGTGCAATCCGGGTGGACGTAAATAGCTCGTTGAAATCGGGCGGCGGACACGGATCGACGGTGGGTGGGTTGCGGCTGACGCGGCATCCGTTACGCGGGCTACTCGTGGCATCGGAACTGGCGTTCGCCCTCATGCTGTTGGTGGGGGCGGGGCTGCTGGTCCGGAGTTTTGTGCGGCTTCAGAATTCGCCATTGGGATTCAACACGGACCATGTGCTATCGATGACGGTGGTGCCGAGCGGCCCCAAGTATCAGGACCACAACGCGGTGGCACAGTTTTATCGGGAAATTGGAGGGCGGATCGGACACTTGACCGGAGTTGTCAGTCAGGGACGGATTTCAGAACTGCCGTTGACCGGAGAGCGGGGATGGGGCCCGCTGGATGGCGTGGAAGGCTATGTGCCGCGCACGGGTGAGGAAGTGTTGGCGGACGCTCACGAGGTGAGCGCGGACTATTTTCGGACAATGGAAATCCCGCTGATCCGAGGCCGATTCTTTTCAGCGCAAGACGCTGCCGGCAAAGCGCCGCCAGTCGCGATCGTCGATGCCCGATTTGCCCAGCGTTTCTGGCCTCACGAAGATCCCATCGGGAAGCATGTCTGGTCCGACCGGCGAAAACTGGCGACCATTGTGGGTGTGGTGGGAGCAGTGAGGCAATATGGTCTGGCTGACGAGGGTAAGATCACGCTTTATGAGTGTAGGGACTATGCACCTGGTTGTGCGCACGTCAACAGATCCAGCTGGCCTCACGGACGCGATCCGGAACGAAATTCGCGCGGTGGAACCCGATACCGTGATCTACAACGTGGGCACGATGGAGGCGCGGTTGCACGATTCGCTGGCGCGCCAGCGGTTCTCGACGGTGATGCTGGGGGCGTTCGCGGCATTTGCGCTACTTTTGGCGGCGGTCGGGGTGTACGGGGTGATGTCGTATCTGGTGGCGCAGAGTACGCACGATATCGGGGTGCGGATGGCACTGGGCGCGCAGGCAGCAGACATCGCCGGGCTGGTGCTCTGGCAGGGCATGATGCTGGGCGGGATCGGGATTGCGAATGGATTGATCGGCGCTGTGCTGCTGACGCGCGTGATGTCAAGTTTGCTGTTTGGAGTTTCGACGCACGATGCGGTGACGTTCAGTGCGGTGGCAGTGATTCTGGCGGCGGTGGCGCTGACGGCGACGCTGATTCCGGCAACGAGGGCGATGCGCGTGGATCCGATGGTGGCGCTACGAGAGGAGTGATTGGAGGATAAGAAAAAAGGAGGCGCAAAAGTATACATAATCTCCGTTATCGGAAATGAGATATGGGCCACCCTTAGAAGCCATAGAGACGTGCCGGGTTGTCGACGAGGATTGCCTTCCGCAGCGCGGCGTCGGGCACCCAGGCGGCGAACTGGTTGAGCAGGCGGCCGTCGTCGATGGCGAGGTGCGGAGAGATTTCCGCCGCGGGGCGCGAGGAGTTCGAGTTCGTGTGCGGCCAGTCGCTGCCCCAAAGAATGCGATCGGGGTTAGCGGCGACGAGCGCTTTCGCGAACGGCGCGACGTCTGGATAATCCGGCGGCTCGGCGGAAAGCCGGTACGCGGCGGAAAGCTTTACGTAACATTTGCCGGAACGGACCAGGTCGACGAGATTGGCCCAGCCAGGCTGCGCCAAACCGAGCGAGGCGCGCGCGCCGCCGAAATGATCGAACACGACCGGGACCGGCGACGGCGCGACCAGATCCATAATGCCAGCGATCACCGGGAGATCAGCATAGATTTGGATGTGCCACTTGAGGCGGTGGACGCGGTCAACCGCGGACCCAAACAACCGGCGGGCCACCTGCGGATCGGTCTGGCCCACAGTGGCTAGATTGAGGCGGATGCCGCGAACACCGGCGCGGTCCATCGCGTCCAGATCGGCTGCGGGAGTCTTTTCATCAATCACGGCGACGCCGCGCGCATCGCGTCCGCGTGCTTTCATGCCGTAGAGCGTGGCGGAATTGTCGGTGCCATAGAAACTCGGAGTGACGATGACGACACGCTGGATGTGCAAAGTGCGATGGAGCGCGGACATCTCGCCAGGCGAGGCGGGCTCGGGAGTGTAGACACGATTTTGTGTGAATGGGAATTTTGCCGGGTCGCCGATGATGTGCGTGTGACAATCGCAGGCGCCGGGCGGTACGGCGAAGTTGACGGGCGTGGCGGGGAGCGAGGCTTTGGAAGAGCCAGGCTGTGTCGAGAATGCGAGACCTGCGGCGGTTGCAAGGAGATCGCGGCGCGTAAGCATCGGCATGGGTATCGTACATCAGGCTTACGGTAATGGCGATGCAAAATCGGCGTACGCTGCGGTTTATAATCGTTGAATGTTAACCCCTACCGAAAAGATCTGGCACAACGGGCGTTTCATCGCCTGGAATGACGCGCGCATTCACGTGCTGTCGCACGTCGTGAGCTATGGGAGCTCGGTATTCGAGGGCATCCGTTGTTACGACACGCCCTCGGGACCGGCGATTTTCCGGGTTCGCGAGCACATCCGTCGGATGCTGGATTCGGCCAAGATCTATCGGATGGAGAATGTCGGGTTCACGGCCGCGGCGCTCGAACAGGCCATGCTGGAACTGGTGCGGGTGAACCACATGCCTTCGTGCTACATCCGGCCGATTGTTTTGCGCGCTTATGGCGAGATCGGCGTCAATCCGCTAAAGAATCCGATCGATGTTTACATAGCCTGCTGGGAGTGGGGTAAGTATCTGGGCGAGGAAGCGCTGGCGGAAGGCGTGGACGTGTGCGTTTCGAGTTGGAACCGGATCGCGCCCAATACCCTGCCCGCGCTGGCCAAAGCCGGCGCCAACTACATGAACTCGCAGTTGATCAAGATGGAAGCGATCAGCAACGGATATTCGGAAGGCATCGCGCTGGATGCCTCAGGCTACGTGAGCGAAGGGTCGGGCGAGAACATTTTCTTGGTGCGGGACGGAAAAATTCTTACGCCGCCGTTGGGCGCATCGGTGCTGCCGGGAATTACGCGGGATTCGGTTTTGCGGCTGGCTCACGATTTGGACATCCCGGTCACCGAAACCATTGTGCCGCGCGAGATGCTGTACATTGCCGATGAAGTTTTCTTCTCGGGCACGGCGGCGGAGATCACGCCGATCCGCTCGATTGACCGGATACCGATCGGCAAGGGGCGTCGCGGACCAGTGGCGGAGCGCTTGCAGAAGGAGTTTTTCGCGATTGTAAACGGAACCAAGCCGGATCGGCATGGATGGCTCTCGCTGGTGACACAAGCCGAACCGAGCCTGGCGGGAAAGAAATAAAAAACAGCGCAATCCGAGCCGGCCACCTCCCCCGAGATTTACCGCTCGGACTGCGCTGATGAGGAACTCATTCTTTGTAGCGTGCGGCGAACCTTGACGCCAGAAATATTTTTGCATTTTGTGCGTTTTTCAACAGCTTTATCGGTTAAATGGATGTTACATTTGCCGACTTCTAAGTGTGGCAAACCTGTGAATAAAGCAAACAGATGACAATTTGTTCAGGAATTGACGCGTCCAGCGGATCCGGGATCGAGATCCAGTGCGACGGAGAGACCATTGGGCAGGTGCATTCGGTGGCACATGGCCCCGCGAATTGGATCGCTCCGGGTTGGGTGGATATCCAGGTCAATGGCTTCGCTGGAGTGGACTATAACTCACCAAATACTTCCCACGACGAGATTGCGCGGTCGGTGCAAGTGCTCTACTCGGCGGGTGTGACACGGTTTTATCCCACGGTGATCACGGGCGGCCCGGATGACATGCTGGGCGCGCTGCGAAATCTGGCCCGGGCCAAGGATTCCCTGCCCGAAGGCGCGGCGATGGACGGGTTCCACGTGGAGGGGCCGCACATTTCGCCCGACGACGGGCCACGCGGCGCGCATCCCAAGCGCTGGGTACGGCCGCCGAATATTGACGAATTCTGCCGGTGGCAAGATGCGACCGGTGGGCGTGTTCGTCTGGTGACGCTGGCACCCGAGTGGCCCGAGGCGCCGAAGTACATCGAGGCCGTGACGGCGAGGAATGTGGTGGTGAGCATCGGGCATACGAACGCGGAAGCGCGGCACATCGCGGATGCGGTGAGCGCGGGCGCCACGATGTCGACACACATTGGAAATGGGGCGCACGCTGTGATGCGGCGGCATCCGAATTACATTTGGGAGCAATTGGCTGAGGACCGGCTGCGGGCCAGCTTCATTGTGGACGGCATTCATCTGCCGACTTCTTTTCTGAAAGTCGGCTTACGGGCGAAGGGATTAGACAGGGCGGTGCTGGTGACGGATGCGAGTGCGCCGGCGGGAGCGAAGCCAGGAAGGTACCGGCTGGGCGAGCAGGATGTGGACTTGACGCCGGACAATCGCGTGGTGCTGGCGGGTCAGGATCGGCTGGCAGGGTCGGCGCTGCGGATGGATCGGGGCGTGGAGAACCTGATGCGGCTGGGCGAGTTGGGCCTGGCGGACGCGGTGCGTCTCGCGACCGTGAATGCAGCGCGCGCGGGGCGAGTGCCGGCGCGCCAGAGTGGGCTCGTGGCGGGAGATCGCGCGGATTTCGTGCTCTTCGATTTTGATGAAGGGACCAAGTCCATCCAGGTGAAGGCTACGTACGTGGGCGGCGAGAAGGTATGGAGCGCATAGAAGAAGACCGGCCGGACGAACCGAAGCGGACCGGGACACCAGATCAGGAACCGATGCTTTATTGTCCGGTGTGTGCGACGCGCCTCACGCCACGAAAGTGCAAGCTCATTTGCGAGAAGTGCGGGTACTATATGAGCTGCGCGGATTATTACTAGGCTGGGTATCCGGAACGTACCCGAAAACCGGGTGCCCGGCCACTACAGGGAACTATGAGCAATCTGGCGGAAACTTTAGAGAGATTCCGGCGCGGGCCGGAGCTGTTGGCGGTGACGCTGACCGGCGTGCATGGAGACGAGATCGACTTCACTACCGGCCCAGGAAAGTGGAGCATTCGCCAGCTTACGGCGCACCTGGCGGATACGGAACTGGTAGCGGCGCATCGGATGCGGCAGGTGATCGCCGAGGATCAGCCGAAGCTGATGGCTTTCGACCAGGAAGCCTGGGCGCGGAACCTCGACTACGCGCGGCGGACGCCGAAGCAATCGCTCGAGACACTGCGGCGGCTGCGTGCCGAGAACTATGAGTTGCTGAAGGGGCTGCCGGAGAGCGCTTTTGAACACACGGGCATACACTCCGAGCGCGGACCGTTGTCGCTCGCCCAGATCCTCACGACGTTTGCCGATCACGTGGAGAGCCACGCGCGGCAGATGCAGGCGATTCGCGACGCGTACAAGGAAGCCAAGGGGAAGAAATGAAACGGCGCCAGCAGTTGTGGGCCGGCATCCTGTTAGCGGCGGCCGCAGTGGCGGGCGATGCTCCGACGGACGGGCAGCGATGGTGGTCGCATATCGCTTTCCTGGCCGACGACAAACTTGAGGGTCGGAACACAGGGAGCGAAGGATACCGCAAGGCAGCGGCGTATGTGCAGGCCGAGTTCGAGCGTGCGGGATTGCGGCCGGGCGGCACCGACGGCTATTTCCAGCCGGTGAAATTCAATTCACGGCAGATCGTCGAGAGTGATTCCAGCCTAGCGCTAGTGCGCCACGACAAGCCGGAGCCGTTAGCGCTGGGCGAGGATGCCGTAATAGGCTTGCGAGTGAATCCGGCCAAATCCGTTGAGGCGCCACTGGTGTTTGCCGGGTACGGGCTGACCGTGCCGGAACTGAAGTACGACGATTTCGCGGGGCTGGATGTGCGGGGTAAGATCGCGGTGTATGTGAGCGGCGGTCCGTCGTCGGTTCCGGGACCGCTGGGCTCGCACTATCAATCGGCCGCCGAACGGAGAAAGTTTTTGCAGCGCGCCGGGGTGGTGGGCACGTGCGTGATTGCCAACCCGATTGCGATGGACGTGCCATGGGCGCGATCCACGCTGGCACGATTCCAACCGGCGATGTCGCTGGATTATGCGGATCTCGACGAATCGGGTGGATTAAAGCTGGGTGTGACCATCAATCCGGTGCATCTCGACAAATGGCTCGCCGGTTCGGGGCACTCGGCGGACGAGATTCTGGCGCTGGCAAAGGAGCGCAAGGATCTTCCGCATTTCCCGTTGATGGCGGAGCTACGAGCTAAGGTTGAGGTGAAGCGCGCGCAGGTGGAATCACCGAACGTAATCGCGGTGCTGCCGGGGTCGGACGCGCGACTGAAAGATCAATACGTAGTGCTTTCGGCGCACCTGGACCATTTGGGAATCGGCGAGCCGATTAACGGTGACAAGATCTACAACGGCGCGATGGATGATGCTTCGGGCGTGGCGACATTGCTGGATATTGCGGAGCAACTGCACGCGACGAAAGCGAAGCTGCGGCGTTCCCTGCTGTTTGTGATCGTCGCCGGCGAGGAGAAAGGGCTGCTGGGATCGAAGTATTTCGCGGCGCATCCGACAGTGAAACCGGACCAGATGGTTGCGGATTTGAATGTCGATATGTTTCTGCCGCTGTTTCCGCTGCACATTTTGACGGTGTACGGCTTAGATGAATCCGACTTGGGCAAACAGGTGCGCGCCGTGGCGGACCCCATGGGGATCCGGATTCAGCCGGACCAGGAGCCGCAGAGAAACCTGTTCATTCGTAGCGATCAGTACAATTTCATTCGCCGCGGCGTGCCGTCACTGGCGTTCAAGGTCGGATACGAGAAAGGCACACCGCAAGAAGCGACGGCGAAGCTTTGGCTGAAAGAGCGGTACCACGCGCCGTCGGACGATCTTCAGCAGCCGGTGGATTTGAAGGCTGCGGCAGATTTCAACACCGTCATATTGCGACTGGCGGAAGCGGTCGCGAACCAGGACGCGCGGCCAACATGGAATAGCGACAGCTTCTTCCGGCGGTTCGCAAAACAGAGCGAGTGACACAGGACACGGCAAACTGAAGTTCGCCGCGGCGCGCTAAAGCGCACGCCACTTAGCGGAGTTCCTGCTTCACGATGCGCTCGGCTCCCAGAAACGGGCGCAGGGCTTCGGGAACGATCACGCTGCCGTCTTTCTGCTGGTAATTCTCGACGATCGCCACCCAAGTGCGGCCCACGGCGAGTCCGCTGCCGTTCAGCGTGTGCACGAAATCGGCTTTGCCTTTCGGGCTTTTGTAGCGGATGCCTGCACGGCGTGCCTGGAACGCCTCGAAATTGGAGCACGAGGAGATCTCCTTATAGCCGTTCTGACCGGGCAGCCAGACTTCGATGTCGTAAGTTTTGGCGGAAGAGAAACCCATGTCGCCAGTGGAGAGGACGACAGTTCGGAAGGGCAGGCCCAGGCGCTTCAGAATATCTTCGGCATCGCGGGTGAGGTTTTCCAGTCGCTCGTAGCTTTCCTCGGGACGCGTGAATTTCACAAGCTCGACCTTTTGGAACTGGTGCTGGCGAATGATACCGCGCACGTCACGGCCGTAGGAACCGGCCTCGCTGCGGAAACAAGGCGTGTAGGCGCAGAGGCTGATAGGCAGACGATCGGGATCGAGAATTTCGTCACGAAAAAGATTGGTGACGGGAACCTCGGCGGTGGGAATCAGCCAGAAGTCATGTTTCTCACATTTGAAGAGGTCGTCGGCGAACTTGGGCAATTGGCCGGTGCCGAACAGGCTGGCGGAATTGACCATGAAGGGCGGCAGGACCTCGGTGTAGCCGTGCTCACGCGTGTGTACGTCGAGCATGAAGTTGATGAGTGCGCGCTCGAGGCGCGCGCCGATTCCCCAGTAGACGGCGAAACGAGCGCCGGTGATTTTGGCGGCGCGTTCGAGATCGAGGATGCCGAGCTCCGGGCCGAGATCCCAATGAGCCTTGGGCTCGAAATCGAACTGGCGCGGCTCGCCACAGCGGCGGACATCCACGTTGTCATCGGCGCTGCGGCCGACGGGAACGGACTCGTGAGGCAGATTGGGAATGCCGGCGACGAGGTCGCGGAACTGGTCGTCGAGGACCTTGCTTTCGTCGTCGAGCACGGCGATGCGAGCGCCGATTTCGCGGACTTGCTGCTGGCGCTCGCTGGTATCCGCGCCGGCTTTTCGCATTTTAGCGATCTCGGCGCTATCGGCGTTGCGTCGTGCTTTCAGCTCTTCAGCCTCCGTAATGACCGCACGGCGGCGCTTATCGAGGTCGCGAAATTGATCGAGACCCGCGATGGGCCCGCGTGTGGACAGGCGTTCGGCAATCTTTTCGAAGTTGGAGCGGAAAAATCCCAAATCGTGCATCTAGCCTATGCTAGCGCATGGGGGCACAACTACCGTGGGAGCTGGCGGCTGGGACGAGACCGCGAGACCGTTTATTCTTCTTCGTCGTCTTTGTCAACGGTGACGGGTTCGAGATCCTCGGCTTCGAAGACTTGGCGGCAATCCAGACATTCGACATAGTCCACGCCGTCGCGTCGCGCGATGATCACGGTGCGGGTGTGCTCACAGGGCTGCATAAAGACCGATATGGGGTTTATTTTAATGATGGCGGTGCCCTTGTCAAGGGGGATTTTCACGTATCCCATCCATAGATAGTTGTCGGGGGTATGCATTCGATTGCCAACCAATCGGGTTAAAATCCTAGCTAATGCCCTTCCCCATACACCGTATGCGCAGGCTGCGTGCATCGGAACCGATGCGCCGGCTGGTCCGCGAGACCCGGCTCGACCCGGCGCAGTTCATTCTGCCACTGTTCGTTTGTCCGGGTGAACGAGTGCGCCGCGAGATCAGCGCGATGCCCGGCAATTATCAAATGTCCATCGACGAACTGGTACGGGAGTGCCAGGAAGTACAGTCTCTGGGCATCGGCGGCGTGATTCTTTTCGGGCTTCCCGAGACGAAGGATGAAACGGCTTCCGGGGCGTACGCGGATGATGGTATCGTGCAGCGCGCGCTGCGAGCGATCAAACAGACCACTTCCGGGCTGCTGACGCTGACCGACGTCTGTAACTGCGAGTACACCAGCCACGGGCATTGCGGAAAGATTGTCGACGGCGATGTCGACAATGATGAGACGCTGAAGTGGCTGGCGGCGGCGGCCGTTTCGCACGCACGCGCGGGAGCGGACATCGTGGCGCCCTCGGACATGATGGACGGCCGTGTGGGTGCGATCCGCAAAGCGCTGGACGCGGCAGGCTTCCTCAATACGCCCATCCTCTCTTACGCGGCAAAATTCGCATCGGTGTTTTACGGCCCATTCCGCGAGGCGGCGGAATCGGCGCCCCAGTTCGGCGACAGGCGGAGCTATCAGATGGACCCGGCCAATGGCCGTGAAGCGATGCGGGAGATCGAACTCGACCTGGAAGAGGGTGCCGACATGATCATGGTCAAGCCCGCGATGCCGTATCTCGATCTGATCTGGCAGGCTCGCGAGCGATTTGACGTACCGCTGGGAGCATACCAGGTGAGCGGCGAATATTCCATGATTATAGCCGCGGGGCGCAACGGATGGATCGAATGCGAACGCGCCATGATGGAGAGCCTGACGTCGATCCGGCGCGCTGGCGCCGATTTCATCTTGACGTACTTCGCGAAGCCCGCGGCGCGGCTCCTTGCATAGCCGGCCGGCCGTGACCGGCAGCCGCAAGCGTGCGGTAACCGCCGGGCTCGTGGCCGCTGCGTTGGCTCTCGGATGGCAGTTTCTGGTGGTTCGCTACACATTTGGCGGCAACTGGACGGCGTGGTTCTGCACCGGCGGGAATGTGGAGCAACCGAAAGCGCTCGATTTCGAGCACCTCTACCGCTTTCCGCAGAGTGACGGCTATGACGGGCAGTTCTACCACTACATAGCGCACGATCCGTGGTTTCAACGCGGATTCGACCGGTATATCGACGCGCCACGGCTGCGCTATCGGCGCATCCTGAACCCGGGGCTCGCCTTCGTCCTTTCCGCAGGTCAGGACCGCTGGGTTGACGCCGCGCTAGTT
>Ga0335071_10005296_pt1 | contig 13410 bp, 14 predicted proteins | sample Lox_Sample_15_FD_206724 | JGI IMG/M metagenome (GOLD analysis project Ga0335071, IMG submission 206724) | Soil microbial communities from Loxahatchee National Wildlife Refuge, Florida, United States - Lox_Sample_1.5 | ecosystem: Environmental > Terrestrial > Soil > Wetlands | place: USA... | reverse complement strand
GGCGAAGACAACTACCTGACCACCGCCGACGCGGTCGAGCAGGCTCCGGCGGTCCTCGCCTCCCAGTTCATCAACGAGCGGCTGGCGCGCGACGCCGGGCTCGAGAACTGGCAGATCGGCCTCGGCCACGCCTTCGAGATCGACCCCGAGCTCGAGGATGGGCTCCTCTACGAGATCGCCCAGGCCGAGGCCGCACGGGAGATCTTCCCGGACGCGCCGCTGAAGTACATGCCGCCGACCAAGCACATGACGGGCAACGTGTTCCGCGGGTACCAGCAGAACGCCCTGTTCGTCCTGACGTCCGTGGCGACGGGCCAGAGCATTCACCTGCTCGGCATGCTGACCGAGGCACTGCACACGCCCTTCCTGCACGACCGCTGGCTCGCGATCACGCAGGCCGACACCATCCGGCGCAACGCCCGCCATCTCGCCGAGGAGATCGCGTTCCGCCCGGACGGCCGCATCGTGCGCCGCGCGCACGAGGTCCTCTCGGGAGCCGAGGGGATCCTCGCCCGCGTCGCCGAAGGGGGCCTCTTCGCGGCCCTCGCCGACGGGGTGTTCGCCGACACGCGGCGCCCGCGCGACAGGGGCCGCGGGTTCGAGGGCGTCGTGGCGCGCGATCCGGACTACGCGAACCCCTTCCTCGAAGCCTGGAGCGCCGCGCCCGCCGGAGCCACCGCGTGAGCGCCGCGCGGCCCGTGCGGCCCTACGGCGACAAGAAGGGCGACGGCGCCGTGCAGGTTTCCTTCACGCTCCCGGTCGCGAAGACCGCGGCCGCGACCGAGGCGGCCAAGCGGTTCGTCGCGAAGATGGGTCTGCGCGAACCGTACGTGACCCTCGCCGAGGCGATCGCGCCGGCCTTCACCTATTTCGTCGTCTACGGTCGCGCGACCCACGACGTGGACCTCGCGGGGATCGTGGCCGAAGAGGCCCCGGCCGCGGCGCTCGGCCGGGAACAGATCGACGCCGAGCTCGCGAAGCGGTTCGGCCGGCGCCTCGTCGTCCTCGGGTGCGCGCTCGAATCCGACGCGCACACCGTCGGTCTCGACGCGATCTTCAACATGAAGGGCTTCGCCGGCGACTACGGCCTCGAGCGCTACCACGCCCTCGACGCCCGAAATCTCGGCGCGCAGGTTCCCGTCGCCGAAGTCGTGCGGCTCGTGCGCGAAGCGAAGGCCGACGCCGTGCTCGTCTCGGCCACGGTGACGCAGAACGAGATTCACGTCCGGCACCTGACCGACCTCGTCGACATGCTGGAGGCCGAGGGCTTGCGCGACCGCGTCGTCCTGATCGCCGGCGGCGCCCGGGTCGACCACGCGCTGGCGAAGGAGCTCGGCTACGACGCCGGCTTCGGTCCGGGGACCACCGCTTCGCGCGTCGCCGGCTTCCTCCTCGAGGAGCTGACGCGGCGCCGCGAGGCCGGCCAGTGGCGCCCGTGACCGACCGCGTGCTGCTGCGCCTGCGCGTCGGCGCCGAGCAGGCGCACTACGGCGGCGGCCTCGTCGACGGCGCGTTCGTCCTGAAGCTCTTCGGCGACGCGGCGACCGAGCTCCTCGTGCGCCGCGACGGCGACGAAGGGCTCTTCCGCGCGTATTCGTCCGTCGACTTCCTGGCGCCCGTCCACGGCGGCGACTACCTCGAGGTCGAGGCCGAGATCGTCCGGGTCGGGAAGACGTCGCGGGAGATCCGGTTCGAGGCCCGGAAGGTCATCGCTCCCGCCGGGGGATCGGCGGCGCGGATCCTCGATCCGCCGGAGGTCGTGGCCCGCGCCACCGGAACCTGCGTCGTGCCGCTCGAAAAGCAGCGGGGCCGCGTCTGAGCGACGCGCTCCTCGTCACCGTGGCCGGAGTCGGCGCGGAGGTCATGCGGAGCCAGCAGCCGCACCTGCCTCTCCTGCCCGACGAGGTCGGCGAGGAGTACCGCCGCGCCTTCGACGCCGGCGCGACGATCGGCCACGTCCACGGCCGAAAGCCGGACGGCACGCCGACGCAGGACCTCGAGACCTTCCGCGCCTACGCGGCGGCGATCCGGGCGCGCTGTCCCATCATCCAGCAGTTCTCGACGGGCGGGGCCGTCGGCATGGGCGTCGAGGAGCGCATCGCGGCGCTCGCGCTCCGGCCCGACATGGCGACGCTGACCCTGGGAACCTGCAATTTCGGCGAGGAGATCTTCGAGAACTCCCTGCCCACGATCCGGACGATCCTCGAGCGCCTCAAGAAACACGGCATCACGCCCGAACTCGAGATCTTCGACGACGGCATGCTCGCGACCGCCGACGTCCTTTTTGCCAGGGGCCTGCTCCAGCCGCCGGCGCATTTCGACTTCGTCCTCGGCGTCCCCGGCGCCGCGGCAGCGACCGCCGAGAACCTGCTGCACTTTTCGCGCTCGATCCCGGCCGGCTGCACGTGGACCGTCGCCGGCATCGGGCGAAGACAGACGGCGATGGCGACCCTCGCGATCGCGATGGGCGGCCACGTCCGCGTCGGCTTCGAGGACAACATCTTCTACCGCAAGGGCGAGCTCGCCGACTCGAACGCCCGCTTCGTCGAGCGCGTCGTCCGCATCGCCCGCGAGGTCGGCCGCGAGCCCGCCTCGGTCGCCGAAGCCCGGCAGATCCTGCGCCTCCCGGCGGCCGCTTGAGCCCGGCCGACCCTTCGGGCGAGACGGAGCTCGCGCGCGGCCTGAACCTCTGGGACACGTCGCTTCTCGTCCTCGGCCTCGTCATCGGCGGCGGCATCTTCCTGACGCCGACGTCGATCGCGAAAGCGCTCCCGTCCGGACCCTGGATCCTGGGCGCGTGGATCGTCGGCGGGCTCCTCGCCGTCGCGGGCGGGCTCGTGTTCGCGGAGCTCGGCGCGATGCTGCCCCACGCGGGGGGCGTCTACGTCTACATCCGCGACGCGTTCGGCGATCTCCCGGCCTTTCTCTACGCGTGGGTCGCGTTCTGGATCATCATCATCGGCTCCGACGCCGCCGTCGCCGTCGGGTTCTCGACGTACCTCGCGGTCTTCTTCCCCGCGCTCGGCAACGACCACGTCGTCGCGACCCTCGGACCGGTCGCGATCTCGGCGGGCCAGCTCGTGGCCGTCGCGCTCACCCTCGTCCTGTCGGCGACCCACTACGTCGGGGTTCGCGAAGGGGCCCGCATCCAGGGCCTCTTCACGGTGGTGATCGTCGTGGTCCTCGCCGGCATCGCGATCGGCGGCGTCTTCGCCCCGTCGCCCGCGGCCGCCGCCGCTCCGGCTTCGTCCGTTCCGCCGATCGCCCTGGTCGGCTTCGGCACGGCGCTGATCGGCGTCTTCTGGACGTTCTACGGCTGGAACGAGATCGCCGCCGTCGCCGGCGAAGTCTCCAACCCGCGCCGCAATCTGCCCCTCGCCCTCATCCTCGGGACCGGCCTCGTGACCTTTCTCTACGTCGGCGTCAACGCCGCCTTCCTCAAGGCGATCCCCGCGGCCGAGATGGCGGTCGTCGCGCAGCCCGGCGCCGTCGCGGCCACCCGCCTCTTCGGCGCGGGAGCGGCGCTGCTCGTGTCGCTCGCCATCACCGCGGCCGCCGTCGGCTGCGTCTCGGCCGGCCTCGTCCCGGCGCCCCGCGTCGTCTACGCGCTCGCCAAGGACGGCCTCTTTCCGAAGCCGTTCGCCCGCGTGCACCCGCGGTTCCGCACACCCTCTTTCGCGATCGTCGTCCAGGCGATCTGGATGTCCCTGCTCTGTCTCTCCGGACGCTACGACCAGCTCTACACCTATGCCACGTTCTTCGTCATCGTGGCCTACGCGGCCGCCGGGATCGCGCTCTTCGTCTTCCGCCGCCGGCGGCCGGACCTGCCCCGGCCCTACCGATGCTGGGGCTACCCCGTCGTTCCGTTCGTGTTCGTCGCGAGCTCGATCGTGCTCGCCGTCAACACGGTCAAGGAGCAGCCGAAGGAGACCCTGGCGGGCATCGGCATCCTGCTGCTCGGGCTGCCCTTCTACTTTGCCCTGAAGCGCCGCCGCCCACCGGCCGCGGACGCTTCGACCTCGGCCGGTACCCGCGCGCCGGCGACGTCCGACACGATCGCGTAGGTCACCTCGAGCCCGAAGCGCACGTTGTCGAGCGAGACCCGCTCGTCGTCGCCGTGGCTCCGGTCGTCGTCCTCCGACAGCGCGAAGGGCTCGAACCCGTAGACGACGACACCCATCTGGCGAAGGCGCGAGGCGTCCGTCGACGACGTCAGCGGCGGCGTCAGCACCGGGACGCCCGGCGCGAACCGGTCTCGCGCGCGCTCGATCGCGTGAAAAAGGGCCGTGTCGATCGGCGACTCGGTCGCGGTTTCCGAGACGAGCACGTCCCAGGCGAGCCCGTCGTCTCCCGCCACCGCCCGGAGCGTCGCGAGAAACTTCTGCGGATCCTCGCCCGGCAGCAGGCGGCAGTCGAGCGACGCCGTCGCCTCCCCGGGGATCACGTTGATCTTTTCGCTGCCGGACAGGCCCGTGATCGAGATCGTCGTGCGCAGGTCGGCGTCGCGGCCGGGGTCGTCGAGCAGGACCTTGCGCAGCGCCGGGTCGTTCAGCGCGGCACCCGGATCGGCGAGCGCCCGCCGGAGATCTCCCTTGGCGGTCTTTGACAGCGCGCGGAAATAGGCGTTCACCGCGGGAATCAGGCGGGCCGGGGGCTCGTACGCCAGAATCTTCGACAGCGCGCGGATCAGCCGCGCCACCGCCCCGTTCGGCTCCGGTATCGAGGCATGGCCGGCCTTTCCCGTTGCGGTGATGCGCAGCCACAGCGGCGCCTTCTCCGTGACGTCCACGTCCCACGAGACCATGCGGCCGTCTTCGACCGCGATGGTGTTGCCCTCGGTCAGGCAGTACTCGGCGTCGCGCAGGTCGTCGCGGTGCTTCTCGACCATTTCGGCGACGCCGTTCTCCTTGCCGTCCTCTTCGTCCGCGGTGCCGAGGAAGAGGACGTCGCGGTCGAGGACGGCGCCCGAGCGCTTCAGAAGCAGCAGCGTCATCAGCTGACAGACGGCGGTCCCCTTCATGTCGGTCGCCCCGCGGCCCCACACGTACCCGTCGCGGATGTCGCCGGAGAAGGGCGGAACGCTCCAGCGCTCCGGATCGGCGGGAACGACGTCGAGGTGATTGAGCAGCAGGATCGGCCTCGAAAGGCCCTGGCCCGGGAGCCGCGCCAGGATGTTCGCGCGGCCGTTCCCCATGTCGTAAACACGGTTCTCGATTCCCTCCCGGTCGAAGATCTCCTTGAAGAAATCCGCCGCGAGCCGCTCGTGGCCGGGAGGGTTGGTCGTGTCGACCCGCAGGTAGCCCTGCAGGAGCTCGACGGCCTCGCGAGAGGCCGCCTCGAAGTCCGGAGCTGCAGGGGCCGGAGGCGCGGCATCCTGGGCGGAGACCGACACCGCCAGGAACAAGGCGAGCAGCGCCGGAAGCGTCACGGCCGAATCCTATCGAGTCCGCAACCCCGGCGGATCGGCGGCATCCAACGGGGGATGACGCCCGCCCTCCTCCTGCTGGCGACCCTCCTCTTCGGGGACGGCGCGGACCTTTCCCCGGCCGACGAGACCGAATTCGTCGGCTTCGTCACCGACACCGAGTGCGGCCCCGACCACGCCCCCATGATCGCCCGGGGCGACATGGGCTCCGACTCCCGCGAGTGCACCTATCGCTGCGTCGCCCGGGGCGCCACCTTCGGGTTCGTCGAGGCGGGCCGGGCGAAGTTCCTCCAGTTGGACGACCAGGACGCCCCGCGACCTTACGCCGGCTGGAAGGTGCGGATCGTCGGGCGCCTCGAGGGCGACACGATCCACGTAACCTCGATCGCCCGGACGGACTGACCGCCGGCCGCGCGCTACCGGGCGGCCGACAGCTCGGCCGGCTTCCACCAGCCGAGGATCCGGTTCACGTAGGCCAGGGTCTCCCGGTACGGCGGGACGCCGCCGTAGGCCTCGACCGCCCCTTCGCCGGCGTTGTACGCCGCCAGGACGAGATCGGGCCGGTCGCCGAAACGGTCGAGGAGCTCCCGGAGGTAGCGGACGCCGCCTCGCACGTTCGCCACCGGGTCGAAGGGCCGCGCGACCGAGAGTCGGCGCGCCGTCGCCGGCATGAGCTGCATCAGCCCGCGCGCGCCCTTGCGCGACACCGCGCGCGGCTGGTAGTTGGACTCGGCGCGGATCAGGGCCGAGACGAACGACGCGTCGACGTTGTAGCGGCGCGCCTCGTTCTCGATGAGCGCGTCGTACGCCGAGCCGAAGAGGGGTTTGCGGCCGGCCCGGAAAGACAGGTCGTACGCCGCGCCCGGCGGCAGGTCGCCGCCCTCGACGATCACCGAATCCACCACGACTTCGTCGTCCACGATGCGCTCGACCCGGGCGAGATCCACGCGGTAGCTCCCGCCTCCGGGGAGCGAGATCTCGAGGTCTTCCTCGAGCAGGCGGTAGCCGCTCGCTTTGACGACGCGGCCGTCCTCGAAGACGATCAGCTCCGCCGAGGCGGGCACGGCCCCGGCCACGAGCAGGACGGCCGCCGCCGCCGGCCACCAGCGCGTCGTTCGGCTCATGCGCGACGGCCAACCCGGTTCGAGGCTCCCGCATTCCGGGCGGCGCGGTTTTCGGGCCTTTTCACCCCCGTATTTTGCCACGGGGGGCCCGCGCGCGGGGGTGGAACCGGTCGTAGACCTTCTGGAGCCGAGACCGCGACACCAGCGTGTAGATCTGGGTCGTCGCGATGTCGGCGTGGCCGAGCATCATCTGGAGCGCTCGCAGATCCGCCCCGTGCTCGAGCAGGTGCGTCGCGAACGAGTGCCGCAAGCTGTGCGGCGTCAGCTTCCGGCGCAGGCCGGCGGCGCGGCCGTAGCCCTCGACGAGCTGCCAGAACCGCTGCCGCGTCATGGCCGCGCCGCGGGCCGACAGGAAGAGGTGGGGCGAGCGCTTCCGGTCGAGCGCGGGGCGCGCCGCCTCGAGATACCGCGTGAGCCAGCGCGACGCCGACGCGCCGAACGGCACGAGCCGCTCGCGGCCGCCCTTGCCGCGCACTTTCAGGATCCCGGCCTCGAGGTCCACGGCGTCCGAGGCGAGGCCGACGATCTCGGAGACGCGCAGCCCCGAGGCGTAGAGGAGCTCGAGCATCGCGCGGTCGCGCAGGCCGAGAGGCGTCTTCGTGTCGGGGCTGTCGAGCAACGATTCGACCTCGTTCTCCGTCAGGCTCTTCGGCAGGGAGAGTCCCGTCTTGGGGTTGAGCATGTCCGACGTCGGGTCGGCCGAGAAGCCGAGGTGCCCGCCCGCGAAACCGTAGAACCCGCGCACCGCCGACAGCGCCCGCGACGCCGAGCGCGCGGTCAGGCCGCGGGCGCGCAGGCTCGAGAGATAGCGGCCGAGGTCCGCGCGCGTGGCCCGCGCCGCCTCGAGGCCGGACCGCTCGAGCCAGGCGCCGAAGGCCTCGAGGTCCGTCCGGTACGCCGTGACGCTCGCGGCGGCGAGCCCGCGCTCGACCGCGAGGTGGTCGAGATACGTCGGGAGCTCCCGGTCGAGGAACCGGGAGGACGGGCGCGCGCGCCCCGGCGAGGCCGCGGCCCTAGGCGCGGCCGGCGGCGGCCGGCGCAAAGCGGTGCACGACCTCGAGGATCTCGTCGTCGTGCAACACCCGGTCGCTCTCCTTCGCGCGGCGGAAAACGGCCTCGACGAGCTCGGGGCGCGGCTCGATGCCCCTCTCCTCGAGCCAGCACTGGACGTTGGAGAGGCCGCACATCGGCCCGACTTCGATGACCTGGCGCCGGCCGATCATGCCCGCGGGCACGCCGGAGTACACGCGGTCGGCCAGCCACTCGTCGCCCTTCTTCCGGGCCTTGATGATGGCGGCCGCGTGCACGCCGGTGCCCGTCCGAAAGGCATCGCGCCCCACGATCGGATAGTTGTCGGGGATCGGCACGCCCGTGGCTTCGGAGACGGCCGCGCAATAGTCGTGCAGGCTCGTCAGGTCGCGGTCGATCCAGCCGAGCAGCTGGAGGTTGACGAGGAGCTGGTCCATCGGCGTGTTGCCGACGCGCTCGCCGATCCCGAGGGCGCAGGCGTGAACACGGTGGGCGCCGGCCTCGAGGGCCCAGAGCGCGTTGGTGACGCCGAGGCCACGGTCCTGGTGACCGTGCCAGTCGACCTTGACGTTCGGGTCGAGGTCGGCCGCCAGGCGCGCGACGTAACGGACGAGGTTCCGCACGCCGTCGGGCGTGGCATGGCCGACGGTGTCGCACACGCACACGCGGCCGGCGCCGGCGCGGATCGCGGTCGTGTACATCCGCCGGATGTGGTCGGGATGCGCGCGCGTCGTGTCCTCGGTGACGTACATGACCGGCAGCCCCTCGCGCACCGCGAGCGAGACCGCCTCCTCGGAGAGCCGGAGCATCCGGTCGAAGTCCCAGTCCTCGGCGTACTGCCGGATCGGGGAAGACCCGATGAAGCACGACACCTCGATGGGAATGCCGACTTTCTGAGAAATCTCGATGATCGGCTGGATGTCGGCCGCGAGGGTCCGCGCGGCGCAGTTGGGCCGGATCCTCATCCTGCCGCGGACGATCTCCTGCGCCAGGCGCGTCACGGTCTCGACGACATGGGGTCCCGCGCCCGGCAGACCGATGTCGGCCGAGTCGATGCCGAGAGCCTCCATCAGGTGGAGAATCCTGACCTTCTGCTCGATCGACGGGCTCTTGACCGACGGCGACTGGAGCCCGTCCCGGAGGGTTTCGTCGTCGATCTCGACCCGGCCGCGCGACGGGAAGACGGCTCCGCCCACGCGGTTCCAGTCGTAGATCAGGTCGGAGTCCGGGGGGTTCTGCAAGGCGACGTTCTTCCTCGGTCAGTGTAAACCGCAGACTCCGGGAGATCAACCGCGCGCTAGCGGACCGGCGCCGGAGGAGGAGGCGGCGGCGCCCCGATCGCGAAATCCGCGCCGAGAAAGAACGCGGCCTCCGGGGTTCCGATCGACGTGGAGAGCCCGCCGCCGAAGATCCCCCGCCGGTGCACGTCGAGGTCGAGAGGCGGCAGGGCCCCGGTCGGATCGTCGAGCGACACCGTCTCCGCGCCCCACGCGAGCGCCACGTCGAGCCGGATGCGGATCGCGGGCGTGACCGCGTAGCGGACCGCCAGGTCGAAGTAGACCTCGTCGTTGACGGAGTTCGGGTCGTAGCCGCGGTCGAAGGCGGCCTGCTCCGTCCCGGTCACCGCGATCGCGACGAACGGCAGCTTCTGCCGCTCGAACGTCGTCGTGAGGAAGATGTCCGTGCGCGTCCACGAGTAGCCGCCGCCGACGCGGATCGCCGCCAGGGACGCGGGCTCCGACGTGTCGCGCTCGACGAACTCGGGCTCGCTCTCGCGATGGACGTCGAGGTTGCCCCACATGCCCTCGCCGTGCAGGAGGAGGGTCCAGCCGGCGTGCCTCCAGCGCGCCTCCGCCTCGCCGCCCCAGAGCGTTCCCTTACCCTGCTGGAAGGAGCCCAGGGAGGAGTTGTAGCCATTGGGCTCCGCGCCGTGGAGCCCAATCTCGGCCTCGAACCCGGGCCAGCGGTGGCGCCAGCCGAGCGCGAAGTCGGCGCGCGAGGCCGACAGCGATCGCGACGACGAGACGTTGCCGTTATCCGGCCCGATGGTGATGAGGTCCGTGGCGCTCTCCGCGCGCCGATCGACCGCGAACTCGACCGAGTCGCGCTCGTCGAGCTGGACGCGTCCGAGGAGCGCGAAGTTCTCGTAACGGCCGGTGCCCGACGTGAGGATCCGCTCGAGCGGCGGGTCGTCGAGCGCCTTGCGCTCCTGCTGATCGTGCGAGGTGCCGAAGGCGATGCGGGCGCGCCACTCGGAGGCGGGCGTTCCCGCGCCCAGGCCGTCCGGCGCGGGCCAGGCGTTTCCCATTCCGACGAGAACGAATTTCGGCGTGACGTCCGAGGAGTCGACGCGGATCCCGGGAAGGACGTCGAGGCGGCGGGCCATGGTCGCGTAGGAGAAGCCCATCTGCCCGGACAGGCCGTCGCGCGGCGTCAGGTCCATGCCGAGCAGCCACCCGGCGCAGAAGATGCAGGCGCTGACGAGATCCGTGCCCATCGGCGCCCTAGCGTCCGGTGAACCGGGCCGGCCGCTTTTCGAGGAAGGCGGCCATGCCTTCCTTCATGTCGGCCGTGGCGGCGCACAGGCCGAAGAGGGTCGCCTCGAGGAGCTGCCCCTCGGACAGGGTCATCTCCATGCCCCGGCGGACCGCCTCCATCGCGTAGCGGCACGCGACGGGGCCGTTGGCCGTGATCTTTCGCGCCATCGCCAGGGCACCGTCGAGCGCCTGCCCCGCGGGCACGACCTTGTTGACGAGCCCGAGGCGCTCGGCTTCGGCGGCGGTCAGTCCCTTCTCCGAGGTCAGGACGAGCTCGAGCGCCCGGGCCGGGCCGACGATCCGCGCCAGCCGCTGCGTGCCGCCGTAGCCGGGCAGAATGCCGAGCGAGGTCTCCGGCAGACCCATCTTCGCATTCTCCGACGCCACGCGCAGGGTGCACGCCATCGCGAGCTCGAGGCCGCCGCCGTAGGCGAAGCCATTGACCGCGGCAATCGTCGGCACGGGCAGAGCGGCGATCCGGTCGAGGACCGCCTGCCCGCGGCGGGCGTGCTCGCGCCCCTGGATCGGCGAGAGCGTCGAGAGCTCGGCGATGTCCGCGCCGGCGATGAAGGCCTTCTCGCCCGCGCCGGTGACGACGAGGCAGCGCAGGCCCCCGTCGGCCTCCGCCTGACCGACCGCCGCGGCGAGATCGTCGAGCACGGCGCCGTTCAACGCGTTGAGCTTCTCCGGACGCGAGACGGTCAGGACCCGGATCCCGCCGTCGCGATCTTCGACGCGGACGAACTCCCACATGGCCCTACCCTCCGTATTCGTAGAAGCCCCGGCCCGACTTCTTGCCGTACCGGCCCGCGAGCACCAGGCGCTTCAACAGCGGCGGCGGCGCGAAACGCTTCTCGCGGTACTCGTCGTACATGATCTCGGCGATCGCGTACGTCGTGTCGAGCCCGACGAAATCGAGCAGCTTCAACGGCCCCATCGGATGCCCGCAGCCGAGCTCCATGCCCTTGTCGATGTCCTCGCGCGATCCGACGCCTTCCTCGAGCGCCCGCACGGCGTCGAGCAGGTACGGCACGAGCAGGCGGTTGACGATGAATCCCGAGTTGTCGTGCGTCCGGACCGGCTCCTTGCCGAGCGACCTGGCGAACGCGAAGACGGTCTCGGCCGTCGCGTCGGAGGTCGCGATCGTGCGCACGACCTCCACGAGCTTCATCACGGGAACCGGGTTGAAGAAGTGCAGGCCGGCGAAACGGTCGGGCCGCTGCGTGGCCGCCGACATCTCCGTGATCGTCAGCGACGACGTGTTCGAGCAGAAGATCGCCGCGGGCTGGCAGATCCGGTCGAGCGCCGCGTACGTCTCTTTCTTCACGGCGAGGTTCTCGACGATCGCCTCGATGACGACGTCGCACCCGGCCATATCCTCGAGCCGCGTCGTCGACGACAGCCGCTTCCACGCCGCGTCCCGGTCGGGGGCCGGAAGCTTGCCCTTTTCGACGGCCTTGCCGAGGGAGCTCTCGATCCGGCCCATTCCCTTCTTGACCAGCTCCTCGGAAACCTCCCGGACGACCGTGTCGTAGCCCGCCTTGGCGCACACCTCGGCGATGCCCGAGCCCATCAGTCCGGCCCCGAGCACGCCCACTCTACGAATGCTCATCGTCTTGCGACTCCTCCTCGTTCACGAAATCGTCGTCGCGAGCGGCTTCCCCGCAGAATTGCCTCAACCCGATTCCCGGACCGAAGGCCGGCCCGGCGAGCGCCAAGGTCGGCGCGTTCGGCGCGACGACGATCCAGCCGCTCTCCGTCCAGAATTCGACCGCCTCGCGGCAGAGCCCGCCCTCGTTCAACGTCGTCAGGACCCCGTTCAGGTCGCCCTGGCCGTGCGCCCGCAGCTCGCGGAGGAAGTCGTCCACGGCGGCCGCGCGCACGGGGAACTCGAGAATCCTCTCGGTCCAGTTCACGCCCGATCCGCGCCCGCATTCAGGCGGCCGACTCCACCACCAGCGCGATCCCCTGCCCGCCCCCGATGCAGGCGCCGGCCACGCCGTAGCGAGCGCCGCGGCGGCGCATCTCCTTGAGGAGGGTCAGCGTGCACCGCGTGCCCGTGGCCGCCAGCGGATGACCGAGTGCGATCGCGCCGCCGTTGACGTTCAGCTTCGCCTGATCGAGGCCGAGCTCCCGGACGACGCCGAGGATCTGGCCCGCGAACGCCTCGTTGATCTCCCAGAGCGCGACGTCCGAAATCGAGAGACCGGCCTTCGCGAGCGCCGCGCGCGCCGCCGGGGCCGGGCCGAGGCCCATCAGCTCCGGGGCGACGCCGACGACGGCCCAGGACACGAGGCGCCCGAGGGGCTTGCGGTTCTTCGCCTTCGCGTTCGCCGCCGACGTCACGACGACCGCCGCGGCGCCGTCCACGATCCCCGAGGCGTTGCCCGCCGTGACCGAGCCGTCTTTGCCGAACGACGGCGGCAGGGCCGCCAGCCCCTCGAGGGTCGAGTCGGGGCGCAGGTGGTCGTCCCGTTCGACGCGGACCGTCTTCTTGCCCGCGCGGACCTCCACCGGCACGACCTCCTCGGACAACCGGCACTCGCTCCACGCCGCGGCTGCGCGCTGCTGCGACGAGAGCGCGTAGGCGTCCTGCTCGGCGCGCGACACGCCGTACTTGCCCGCCACGCGGTCGGACGTCTGCGCCATGTACAAGCCGCAGTAGGAGTCGAGCAGCGCCACCATCAGGGAATCCTCGAGCTGGCCCTGGCCGAGCCGGAGCCCTTTGCGGGCGCCGCGGATCACGTGCGGCGCCTGCGTCATGTTCTCCATGCCGCCCGCGAGGACCGTCCTGGCCTCGCCGAGCAGGATCCGGTGCGCGCCCTGCACGATCGACTCGAATCCCGAGCCGCAGAGCCGGTTGACCGTGAGCGCCGGGACCTCCTTGGGCACGTCCGCCTTCAGGCCCACGTGGCGGGCGCCGTAGATCGCGTCGCCGGAAGTCTGCAGGGCGTTGCCGAAGATCACGTGGTCGACCTCGCCGGGCTCGGTGCCCGAGCGCCGCAGCGCCTCGCGCGCCGCATGCACCCCGAGGTCGATCGCCGAGACGTCGGCGAAGGAGCCGTTGTACTCGGCCATCGGCGTCCGCGCCCCGTCGAGAATGACGATCTCCGAACCGTTTTCCGCCATAGGACCGTGCAGTCTACCTCACGCAAACGCGGCGTAGACCGCGGCGTGGAAGCGCTGCCGGACCTCGTTGAACGGGATCTCGCGCACCTCGGGGTGGATCCGGTTCGTCAACAGCACGCTGACGAGACCGGCGTCGGGATCGACCCACACGGAACCGCCCGTGAAC
>Ga0335071_10005295_pt1 | contig 13413 bp, 9 predicted proteins | sample Lox_Sample_15_FD_206724 | JGI IMG/M metagenome (GOLD analysis project Ga0335071, IMG submission 206724) | Soil microbial communities from Loxahatchee National Wildlife Refuge, Florida, United States - Lox_Sample_1.5 | ecosystem: Environmental > Terrestrial > Soil > Wetlands | place: USA: Florida... | reverse complement strand
TTATTCTGGTATCTCCGCACCGCTTCGAAGAGTGCTAAGCAGGCAGTTTGATACAAATCTTCCTGCACCTCTTTATATAACCAAGATGCATTCATCTGTTGGCAAGCATCCCAGATGCTCTTATCCAGTAATCCCTTATGCCGCTGCAGGAGGATCTCCTGAGCGTCTTTTGTTTCTTCGCTACCTGTGTTGCCTGTCTGAACGAAAGCGACAAGTTCTTCGGTTGTGAGATTTTCAAGGACAGAATTAAACATAAACGAACCTCCATTTGAATAAGTCTGGCGATTATTAATCACCAGCTAGGGTGGAGGCCCGTTGGGGGGCACGATATTAAGTCTTGATTCGCCTCACAATTTTGGGCAGCTATTTTTAGCTGCCGGAGTCGAACCTCCATATTTATTTATCTAACTATATTATAGTTGGATCTGGGATTTTGGGAACCCCCTATGTACTCATTCCTTATTAAGGCTCTCTTGAAATTTCGTATAAAGGCAATGGTGAGGGTTGACAGTCATACCGAAAAGACTATCAGGGGGCGGTTTTATTCTTTCTTGCCAGATATAGGGAACAGGACTGGCGAAAATACCTTTTTGGGCAACCTTACTCATTTTTACTACCTCATCACCCACACCAAGCTCACCCTCTCCTCCTGCCGCGCCAGCGCCTCCACCCGGTTGCTGATCGGGAAGCGCCCGTACAGCGGGCGGAGTTGTAGGTCACGCTTGAAGCGTGATCTACAGTCTTCCCTTGCTTACTTCATACCGTTTAGCCCGGCATATCTTTTTCTTTCTCCCGCGCTTGACAAATTAGAATAAATGTTCTATCATAACCTTGCAACCCTCCCCGCACCTTGACAACCTCATAAGATAGTGACGACTTTAGTCGTTCGAAAGTATTCGGTAACTTGCTCCGCCTATGCCGCTGGAGGCTAAATTTACCCGGTTAATCGGTGGACTCGCCTTTGGGAGACTGTGAAACGGTTTTAAACCCGCTTTAGCGGGCTTTGTACCCTGAGCTGGGGGCTTCAGCCCCCGGCGGATATGGCAATGAGTTTCCGGATGTCCTCCATCCCTATTTCCTGCCCGGCCTCCCTCCCGGGGCATTCGTTCCTCTTCGTTTTTTTAGGAACGAATGGCCACCTGGGTGGCGCAGCCGTCCCGCCGCAGGCGATTTGTTCCTCTTTTGTTTCCGCGGAACAAATCCTGCCGTCTCGAATTCCGCCTCCCCTTCACGATTTTCGAATATCCGATCACGACGACACAGAATCCCATGAAATCTCCGTGGTCCTCCGTGCCGCTCTGTGTGCTCTGTGAGTCAGGCCTGGAAACCTTCGCTTCGCTCCGGGGGCCTCCCGGGCGCTTCGTGGGCGTCTGGCTCTTTCAAATCGGAAATGAAAGAGCCATCTTCCCAGGCGATCACACCAAACTCACCTTCTCCGCCTGCAAGGCCTTGGCCTCCGCCAGCGCCGCGGCCCGGTTGGTGATCGGGAAGCGCCCGTGCAGCGGGCTGATGCGCGCCCCCACGTCGGAGGCCTTCCAGAACAGCCAGGCCAGGGGCTTCATGAAGCTGGCCAGGCCGGCGGCCTTGCGCACTTCCTCCAGCGTATCCTCGTCCCAGCCGCCGAAGAAGGCGTAAAAGAAGGCGAAGATCGGGAAGGACGGCACGATGGCGATGAAGAAGATCAGCACGCTGGTAAGCTGGTCGTTATGCCAGACCAGCCCGGTCACCCAGCGCAGGATGGCGTAATTCGCCAGCCCCGCCAGGATCGGCGCGAACAGGGACTGCCAGAAATAGTACTTTTGCCGGAAGCAGAAGCGGTTGTTCACGAAATACGATAGGATGTCCTTGGTCATGATGCCCACAAAATACGCCAGGATCAGGGCGTTGATCTGGAAGCGGCTCACCAGCAGGATCGCCAGCGTGATGCGGATGGTCTGCTCGGTCAGCGTCATCATCATCATCAGGTACGGGCGGTTGGAGCCGCGCTGGACCATGTCGCTCACCCACGAGCCGAACTGCACCGCCCCCCATAACAGCAGCGGGATGGCATACACCGCCGCCCGCACGAACTCCGGCCCGCTCGCCCCCAGGATGAAGCGGTCGGCCACCGCCAGCATCATCGACCCGAGCATGGCGCTCAACATGCCGCCCCATTTGTAGGCGATCGCCGAATAATACTGGCCGAGCACCTTCTTGCCGTGCGAGATCGCCTCCGAGATGGACGGCATCAGGCCCTCATACAGGCTGGCGATGGCGTTGAAGCCGTACACAAAATTCTGCGCCAGCACCCAGTTGCCCCACACCTCGGCGTAATTGACCAGGCGGGACTGCGTGATCAGGATCTCGACCGACTGGCCCACCCCCCAGATGCCGGAGCCCAGCATTTCGAACACCCCGAAGCGGAAGGATTTCCAGACCGTGCCCCAGTCGAAATGCGCCAGGAAATAGATCCGGGCGGAATATCCCAGGCGCTTGTAGAGCCACAATCCCAGGCTGAAGGACATGACCTCCACAGCATACGCCGCCAGGCCCATCCCGATCAGCCCGCTCATGGTGGTGCCAAAGGCCGGATGGCTGCGGCCCCACCATAGCGTGAGCCCCACAAAGACCGGCTGGGCGAACATCTGGAACACCAGCGACCAGCCCAGGTCGATCACCTGGGCATAATCGGCGCGCTGCAGGCCGGTCAGGGCATGCCGCATGATCCGGTAGAAGCCGGGAATGTTGATGAACATGTGGATGATGACGCTGTAGGCATAGATGGCGTAGGCCGTGCGCGGCAGCACGGTGCAGGCCAGGATGACCACCAGGGCGGTCTGGAAGGCTCCGGAAAGCGCCTGCCACCACACAAAGACCTGCCCGAACATGATGCCTTTGCGCGGTTCGTTGATGCGGTACTCGGAGAGATACTTGATGAAGGCCGTGCTGGTGCCCATCTCGAAGAAGGTGAAGATCACGGTAAAGAACTGCAGGACGCGCCCCCACATGCCGAGCGCCTGGGCCGAGGGCAGGATGAAGACCGGCAGGACCAGGTTCTGGTAGATGATGATCGGGACGAACAACAGCAGCCCCAGGAAGAGCATCACGAAGAAGCCTCCCAGCGGACGGTGGAAACCGATCTCCTCCCAGGCGGTGTGCGCCTCCTTGGCCGCAAACTCCTCCCGGTTGATCACGATCTTTTCCAGCTCTTCAGGGTGGGCCAGGCTGTAGCGGCGCACCAGCAGGAAGGCCACGATGGCAGTGGCAAGCACCAGCACCATGAGCGTCACCAGGACGGTCTGCTCGATCTGGTGAGGCACCGGGGACGCCGCATAATCGGCAAAAGAAACCGGCTTCTGCCCGGCCGCACGCATGGCCAGGTGGTAGACCAGGTAATTGAAGTAGGGCCATTGCTGTAATTCGTTGTTGGTACTTTTATCGAGGAAGGCCGTCAGAACGAAGACCTGGCCGCTGCCAAGCGTTTGCGAGCCAAGCACCAGCGAATTATCGCCGAAGCCGGTCACCAGCGCGGTCAACTGGCTGCCGCTTAAGACGAAACGCTCGCGCACCTGCGGCGCGCTGTCCCAGATGACGGATTTGACCACGTCATCCTGGCTGCCTGCCATTGGGGCCAGGCTCAGCGCATCGTCTTTCTTCGCCAGGCTGACCGGCGTCCCAAGCAAATCACTGACTGCCGCTCCGCTCAGGTCCGGGCCGAGCACCAGTAGCAGGCCCGCCCCGCCCTGTACATGCGCCCGGATGGCTGCGGCCTGCGCGGCCGGAATCTGCCCGTTCAGGACGAAGACCTCCGCCTGGGCAGGGTCGCTGACGAAACGCACATCCTTATCCAGCGTAAGGGCGGTGTGCAGGCCTCCGTCCGGACCGGCAAAGTAGACATTCAAAGGCTGGCCGGCCGCCCGGGCGGGCAATGCCGGAACGAACATGCAGACGAGCGCCAACAGCAGGATCCATTTTCGCATTATGCCTCCGGGTCGAAACCATTATTGTGGATGACATCCGCATACCACCGGCCGGAATCCTTGATGATGCGCTTCTGGGTGGCATAATCCACGTACACCAGCCCGAAACGCATGCGGTAACCAAAAGCCCATTCGAAATTGTCCATCAGGGTCCAGTGGAAGTATCCTTTGATGGGAACACCGGCCTGGAGGGCGCGTTGCACCTGGACAAGATGGTCCCGCACGTAGCGGATGCGCCGTTCATCCCGCACCCGCCCATCGAAATCCACCCCGTCGGGCACACATACGCCGTTCTCGGTGATGTAGACTTCCCTGGGATGGTAATCAGCCTGGACGCGGGTCAGCATGTCGTACATGCCGGGCGGGTAGATCTCCCACATCTGGGAGTACTCGCTTTCGGGCGGGTAGACCTGCGCGGCCTGCAGGAGCGGCACTTCCGGGTCGGCACGCATGATTGCGCGCATGTAGTAATTCAGGCCGGCGAAATCCAGCGGCGCAGCGATCGTCTGCATATCGCCCGGCTGGACTTCAGGGAAGAGCGGGCCGAACAGCTCCAGCAGGTCGGCTGGGTATTCCGCCCGGAAGAGCGGATCGAGGAACAGGCGGTTGGCGACCCCGTCATAACGCCGGGCGGCCTGGCGGTCCTCTTCCGTATCGGTTGCCGGACAGGTGGGAGTGATGTTCAGGATGATGCCGATCTTGGCAGTCTTGGGCAGCTCGCTGCGCAGCACCGGTACCGCCTGCCCGTGCGCCACCAGCAGGTTATGCGCCACGCGCAGGGCCATTACGGGGTCCTGCAAGCCGGGGGCGTGCTGGCCCAGGAAATTCCCGGCCAGCGCGATGACCATGGGCTCATTGTGCGTCACCCAGGCCGGGATGCGGTCGCCCAGGCGCCTGGCAACGAGGCGGGCATACTCACTATAGGCATCGATGATGGAACGCTCGCCCCAGCCGCCTTTATCCTGCAAAGCCTGCGGCAGATCCCAGTGGTAAAGCATCACATAAGGGGTGATGTTCCTGGCCAGAAGGCCATCGACCAGCCGGTCGTAGAAATCCAGCCCGGCCGGGTTGGCTTTGCCGGTTCCCTCCGGCAGGAGGCGCGGCCAGGAGATCGAGAAACAATAGGCCTGCAGGCCAATTTCCTGCATCAAAGCAATATCTTCGGGATAGCGGTGATAGTGGTCCACGGCCACATCGGCGGTCTCGCCGCGCTCGATCCTGCCGGGCTGGTGTACGAAGGTATCCCAGATGGATGGCCCCTTGCCGGCCTCGTTCCAGGCGCCTTCGATCTGGTAGGCCGCCGTAATGGCGCCCCAAACGAATCCTTCAGGGAACTTGAGCATGCGCATGGCTTTCTCCATTCTTGGAAAGAACCTCGAAAAAATGGTGATGGGAAAAAATACCCAATCACCATTTTTTCGTCTTATTTCACCTCATCCGGCCGGACTTCCTTGCCGGTGGCAGCCGACTGCAGGGCCGCCAGCGTAAACTGCAGCACCGCCTTGCCGGTGGGGCCGTCCAGGCGCGCCTGGCCGCCGGTCTGGAGCTTCTCGATCAGATCCAGCGTGGTGGCGGTAAAGCTGTCGTGCCATTCCACGCCTTCCACGGGGATTGGGGTGGTCTTGCCATCCTTGAAAAGCATCAGGGGCGACAGATCGACCGTCCTGGTGGTGTAGCGGTTGATGAAAATGATGCCCTTATCGCCGATCACTTCGATGCGGTCATCGTCGGCGTAATAGTCCGAAAAGATGCGCATCTTGGGGGTGTACTCGATGTCCAGCTGGCCGTAGCAGTGGCTGGCCTTGTACTGGAACATGATCATGGCCGGGGCGTCGATCTTGACGATGCCGGCGGCTTCCTTGACCGGGGTCTGGTCGATCCAGGCGAAGACTTTCTCCACCGGCCCGCCCAGGTAGTAGCCCAGCGAGAACAGGTGGTAGCCGTGGTCGAAGACCAACGGGCCGCCGCCGCACTGCTTTTCGTTGAAGCGCCACAGCCAGGCCGAGAGCGGCACCTTCCAGGCGGTATCGCCGGTGCCGGTGGAAATATGCATGCGCACGGCATGCACATCCCCGATCTCGCCGGCCTCGATCATCTGCCTGGCGCGTACGGCCGGGGCATAGTGGACAAAGGTCTCATATATGCGCAGGGTAACGCCGGCGCGTTGGGCCGCCGCGATCATTTCATCGGCCTCGGCCGCCGAGAGCGCCATGGGCTTCTGCACCGAGACATGCTTGCCGGCCTGGCAGGCCTGGATGGTCATCGAACAGTGCAGGTGGTGAGGTGTGAGCAGCTCCACCAGATCGATTTCCTTATCGTCGAGCACCTGCTGGTAATCCGTATAGACCTTCTCCACGCCCCATTCTTTGGCCTTCCGGCGCGCAGCCGCTTTATTGGTGTCACAGACTGCCACGATGCGGGCATCCTGGCGTCCCTGGTAGCCCATTTGATGCAGGCCGGAGATACGGCCGCAGCCGACAATGGCAACACGAATAGGATTCATGAGTCTGCTCCTCTTCTATACAGTCCGCACGGGTTCATCATCGTCCCGGGCGGCCCGATCCAGGGCTTCCAATTTGGCGCGCACTTCGGCATGGCTGCGGCGGGTGATCGGGTACTTATACAGGAATGGCAGGGCAATAAAGATGAAAATCGCCGGGACCAGTCCAAAGAACAGGCGGATCCCCAGCAGGGCATGCGGGGTCTGGGCGACATTCGCCACATAACCGAAACCGGTCAGGATCCAGCCCACGGCGGCCAGCGCCAGGGCTTCGGAGAGCTTGGTGGCCAGGCCCCAGACGCCGTAATACATGCCGCTGCGCTGCTGGCCGGTCTCCAGGCGGTCATAATCGCCCACATCGGCCACCATGGCCCACGGGAAGATCCAGTTGGAGGAGAAGCCGAAACCCGCCAGCACCGAAACCAGGTAGATCAAGGGGGTGGCGCCGTGCGGCAGGAAGAAGGTTATCAGCACGGCCAGCGCCCCCACCCCCATGCCGATGGCATACGCCGGGCCCTTATCTATCCTGCGGCTCAGCCATTGCCAGAACGGCAGCGAGATGGTCACACATATCAGCATCAGGCCCATCACCAGGGTGGTCTGGGACTTCATGAGCAACTGGTACTCGATGTAGTAGGCCATCAGGATCTTGATGAATGCAAAAGAAAGGTTAACCGTAAGATAGACCGCACACAGCCAGACGAACGGCTTGTTGCGCAGCGCCGCACCCATCGATTTGAAAGGATTCGGCTCGGGTTTGGATTCTACTGCCACCTTACGCTCGCGAAACCCGGAGGCAGAGATCAGCAGCACCACCGCACAAATCACCCCGTACAGGATTCCGATGAAGCCATAACCGGTGCGTTGGAGGGCAAACAAGCCGACGATGGCCGGAGTAACCGCCGCACCCAGCAGGTAGGCCGGCACGGCCATAACCATGCGGACCGTGGTCAGGCTGGAGCGCTCATCGTAGTCATCCGTCAGCTCGGAAGTCAGGGCGTAATAGGGCACATTGGTCAGTGTCCAGATCGTGTCGAACAGCATGAAGGTCAGGGCTATCCAGACGAAGGTCCAGATGCGGTTGACGGGGGGGACATACCAGAGCAGGGCGACCGCAATTGCCAGCGGGATCGCCCCAAAGATCATGAAGACGCGCCGCTTGCCAAAACGCGACTTGGTCTTATCAGTCAGCCAGCCGAAGAGCGGGTCGTTGATGGCATCCCAGATCTTGCCGATCAGCAGGGCGTTGCCAGCCAGGGCCGGTAGGATCAACGCGCCATCGGTATAGAACTTCATCAGGAAGAACTGGATCGCTGAGTTGACCACGGCGTTGCCCAGGTCGCCAATGCCGTAGAAAACCTTGGTGCGGGTGGGTAGCTTGCTGGTTTTTTCCTGCATACATTCTCCTTTTCTTCCGATTGCTTTCTAGAGGATCCGCTGGAGCGCCGGGCGGAGCTCCGGATTGGCTTGCAGGGCCTGTTCCAGCATGGGCTGGAAGGCTGGGAAGGTGATGGCCGGACGCAGGACCTGCTCCGGCAGGGAGGCCAGAATTTCCATGATGGGCTGGTGCGTCGCGCTGGAAACTTCCTTCAACAGCTCACGCGCCTGGCGCTGAGGCTCGGCCCGCTGGGGAGGGTAACCGCTGCCGGCATCCGGCGTGAACAGGCCATCGAAGATCATGCGCAGGTTGACATCCCCGGCCCAGCCGTAGCCCTGGTTCAAGGCCAGCGAGACACAGTTGCCGGCGTTGATGCGGGCGAACAGGAAGGCATCCAGCGGCGTGAGCAGGTGACCGCAGAACACGCCCGGGTACTGCATGACCGAATTCAGGTACCCCAGCCCGGTGCCGCACCCGCCGACCACGAAATCGACCAGATGGAAGTTCAGCAGGAAGGCGGACATCAGGCCGGTATGGATGTAGAGCAGGCCGGGTGAGTCGCTGCCCGAGCGGTTGCCCAGGTTCAGGATCTCGTGGCCGCGGCCGGCCAGCGCCTTCAGGATGTCGGCGTTCTTATCCGCTGCGCTGATTTCATTGATGACGGCAATCTTCATAAAAGCTCCTTACCAGCGGTAGTAACGACTTAAGTCGTTGCTACTTTTTTCTTCTACATACGCGCCCGGCTGCCGCAACGATTTCCGCCACCGACAGACCGCAGGCATCCATCAGGATATCCAGGTCACGCCCGGTCGGGCAGAACCGGTCATGGATGCCAACCCGCTCCAGCGGGACCGGACAGGCCTCGGCCAGAAGCTCGGCCACCGCGCTGCCCAACCCGCCGATGACGGTATGCTCCTCGGCGGTGACCAGCGCCCCGGTCTCCCGGGCGGCCTGCAGGAGCAGGTCGCGGTCGATCGGCTTGAGCGTATGGATTTCCAGCAGGCGTGCCTCAATGCCCTGCCGGGCCAGTTCCTCGGCGGCCCGGGCGCAACGCCCGACCATCGCGCCGGTCGCGACCAGCGTGAGGTCCTGGCCGCTCCGCAAGGTCAGCCCCTTGCCGATCGCCAGCTCCGTCCCGGCCTGGAACACCGGCAGGGCGCCGGCCCGGCTGATGCGCAGGTAGACCGGCCCGTCGAACTCCGCCACGCGCGGCACCCAGGCGGCCGTTTCGGCAGCATCCGCCGGGACGATCACGGTCATACCGGGCAGGGCGCGCAGGGCTGCCAGGTCGCTGATCGAGTAATGCGAGGCGCCATCCTTGAAATCGGAGAGACCGGCATAGCTGGCCGCAATCTTCACGTTGGTGCGGGCATAGCAGACACAGGAACGGATCTGTTCCAGCGCCCGCAGGGACAGCAAGCTGGCAAAAGCGTTGATGAATGGGATGAACCCGCCCAGTGCCAGGCCGGCGGCTACGTCCACCATGCAAGGCTCGGCAATGCCTATGTTGAAAAAGCGCCCGGGGAAACGCGCCGCAAAAAAGCTGGAGAGGGTGGAAGCGGAGGTATCCACATCCAGGGCCAGCACGTTCGGGTGTTCCTGGCCGTATTCCGCCAGCGCCCGCCCGTAGGCCTCCCGCATCGAAAGTTCAGCCATTCGACGCCTCCCCCAGCTCCGCCAACGCCTGCTGGAGCTGCGCCGCGTTCGGCGGGTTGCCATGCCAGTACGCCTGGTTTTCCATAAAGGAGACCCCTTTGCCCTTGGTGGTATGAGCGATCAGGATGGTCGGCCGGTCGTGGATATTTCCGGCCGTTTCCAGGGCTTCTGCTATCGCCCGGACAGAATGCCCGTTGATCTCGAGCACGTGCCAGCCGCAGGCGTTCCATTTGGCGGCCAGCGGTTCGAGCGGCATGATTTCATGGACAGGGCCATCGAGTTGCACATCGTTATTATCCAGGATGGCGGTCAGGTTGGAAAGACGGTACTTGGCAGCCGTCACGGCCCCTTCCCAGACAATCCCGCCCTGGCACTCGCCATCGCCCAACAAGACATAGGTCCGATAGCCGAGCCCTTTCAGTCGGGCGGCCAAAGCCAGCCCGGCGCCGACCGCCACACCGTGACCGAGCAGGCCGCTGGACATATCCACACCGGGCGTCTTCAGCCGGTCCGGGTGACTCTGGTGCGGGCAATCGAGCTCGCCCCAGCGGTCCAGCTCGGCGAACGGAAAGTAGCCACGCCGTGCCAGGGCTGAATAGAGCACGGCCGAGGCATGGCCTTTGCTGAGGATAAAGCGGTCGCGCCCTTCCCAGTCCGGATGGGCCGGGTCGATCTGCAATGTCTGGAAATACAGCACTGCCATGATTTCCGCGGCGGAAAGCGCCCCGCCCGGATGCCCGGCGCCGCGCCGGGCAATCAGCCGCAGGCTGTCCACGCGCATTTGCCGGGCGAGCTCTTCCAGTTCGGCAATTCTTTCAGGCGTCAAAGACTGCATAAGCCCTCGCTAGAATATTGGAGTGCATTCGGTAATTCACGCCACTGCGTAGTGTAGAAAGAAGATGGCCAAATTGGGGATTTGCCAGTGCTTCGCGTTTGCAAATCCCCAATTTTGCCTGTTTCCTCCTTCCCGGAGGGGGCATGGGAGATGATCGCAAATGCAGCTACCGGATGCTTTCTAATCATTTATAACCCGATGGTGTGGCGCAATTTTTGGACATCCTCGCACCAGTTACCCACGTTCCAGCGCCCATAGACACCCATGCCGCCCAGCGGATCGGGACCGTAATAGACCGGCACATGGATGAACGCCAGGCCCGGGTGGCTCCCGGCCCGTTCCAGGGCTGCCTGGAGCGCCTGGGGGGTGCGCCCGCCATCCAGCGCCAGCAGCCCGGGGAAGGCACCCGTCCAGGCCAGGTAATCCACTTTAAGGGTGTTCCAGGTGGCAAAGCCGGCCCCGTACTGGGCTTCCTGCAGGCCGGTGATGGCGCCCATGCGCCCGTTATCCAGCAGCAGGATGCAGCCGCGTGCACCGTGCTGGCTGCCATCGATCAGGATCTGCGGGCTCATCGTGAAGGAGCCATCGCCGGTCAGCGCCAGGCCATAAAAGGGCCTGGATGCCACGCCGGTGGCCAGCAAGGCCGAGACGGCGAAGCCCATGTACGAAGCGCCCGTCTCGGTGAAAGTCTGGCCGGGGTAATCATCCTCAACCACCTGGAAGCCGTTGGCCTGCACATCCCCGGCATCGAAGAAACACACCGCGCCGTTGGCCTTGGCCCAGGCAGTTGCAATCTGGATGGCAGCCGGCTGGGTCAACACGGAGGCGCCCCAGTACGCATCCTCCAAAACAGGATGGCTGAGGCGCTCCGCTTTGAATTCCTGCCAGGCAGCCTTCTGGGCGGCACAGCTCTCCAGCCAGGCGGCATTGGGGCTGCCTGCCTTCCCCAATTCCCGGTTCAGCTTCGCCAGGGTCAGGCGCACATCCCCGACCAGGGCCAGGGTATGGCGGTAATGGCTGGCATCCTCCAGATCGGCATTCAGGTTGATCACCCGGCTCACGTTGGGATAGCCGGTGCGGGAGCAATCGGACTGGCAGACCGCGCGCGTCCCAACCGCCACCAGCAGGTCGGCATTCTCCATGGCGTAATTGCCGGGGATGGAACCCTTCGAACCACCCACGCCCATATTTTGAAGATGATGGTAGGGGATGCAGCCGGTGGCAATCGGCGTATGCACCAGCACGCCGCCTGAACGCACCAGCAAAGCGGTCAGCTCGGAACCGGCGTTCCGCCCGCCTCCGCCGACCTTGACGACGATCTGCTGGGCCTCCCTGATCCACTGCGCGGCCAGGGCATAGTCTGCCTGTGCCGCGCCCAGGGAAACATGGCAGACTTCGGGCAGTTCTTCCAGGTTGAAGCCGGGCAGCCAGGCGGCCTGGGTATTCATCGGCATGAGCAGGTAGAACGGGCCGGGGCGGGTGGGATGGTCCACCGTGGCGGCGCCGCGCTGCAGGGCGGTCGGGAGCGCCAGCGGGGTGTGCAGGCTGTAGGCATGCCCCAGCGTGGCAGCCAGTCGCAGGAACAGCCCCTGTTCATGCTTGGGTACCTGCTGCATGTTGAACCCTTCATCCTCGCTGGTCTCATCGCCGCATAAATACCAGACGCCGATGCCATCCGAGGCGGGCACCAGTGAGGCGGCCATGGCCTGCAAGGCACCCGGCCCGATGGAAGTGACCACGGCGGCTTTTTCACCGGTGACCCAGCGCAGGGCTGCGGCGGCATGCGAGGCTTCGATCTCGCTGCGCAATCCGTACACCCTGACCAGCCCGGCCTCCTGATAGATCCGCAGCACTTCCCCTACTTCGGTCGAACCGTGGCCGAAGACGGTGAAATACGTGCGGACATCCTGCCGCAGCAGCCCCAGCACAAGCGCCTCGGAGAGAGTCAGATCGAGAGAGGCCAGCAGCGCATTACTGGCAAATTCCGCGGCGTGCTGTCTGCGCTGGCGGGTCAGTTCTGTATTGGAAGGTCTGCGGGCAACATTCATATTGACCTCGAACTTGCCATCAAAAACGCCTGCAATCCATTTCGGACTGATAACGAAGGGAAAGCAGGGAGTTGGACTTGCATCGCACACCCAACTCCCCCCGATTTCTTTTCATCCCGTCGGTATCAAGCGAACCTCATTTTGCCGGCGAATCGGCCCGGCTGAAAGACATGCGCTCCGACAAGGACTTGCCGATCTCGACCACGATGGCAGCCAGCCCGGGCAATTGCTCCGGCGTGACGCGCGTGGCCGGACCGGAGATGCCGATGGAACCGGCCGTCTTGCCGCGGAAATCGAAGACCGGCACGGCGATGCAGCGCACCCCCAGGTCGAACTCCTCATCGTCAACGGCGTAGCCGCATGCACGCACCTGCTCCAGGTTTTCGCGCAGGCGCCCGGGATCGGTGAGGGTGCGGGGGGTGAAAGCCTCAAGCGTGGCGGGGAATTCCAAATCACCGAAAGCCAAAAGCGCTTTGCCGAGAGCGGTGCAATGGAGCGGGTTCATCGTGCCCACCTGGGCATTGACCCGCAGCGTGGCAGGCGACTCGACCTGGTCGACGTAGAGCACTTTGCCCTGTGCCGGCACCGCCAGGTGGGCACATTCCCCCGTGCGTTCCATCAACTGGCGTAAGAAGGGCTTGGCCACCTCCCGCAGGGACAGGCGCGCCAGCAGGCTGCGGCTGAGCGGCACCACCTGCGGGCCCAGGTGAAAGCGGCGGGTCTGTTCGTCTTTTTCGGCATAGCCATAATTCACCAGGGTGGCCACCAGACGGGAAGCGCTGGCCTTGTCCACGCCCAGGAGTTCGGCCAGCCCGGTAATGCTGACGCCGTCCTGCGCCTGGCTAAGGATATCGAGGATTTTCAAGCCGCGCGCGAGCGATTGGATCTCTGCCATCGTTGATTATTATACAATAATGTTGTATTATATACAACAAACAAGCAGGAAGGGTTCTCCCTTGACAATGGACCATTCGCGAAGATACGTTCGAATTTTGGGGTGTGCGGGCGGCGCAGCCGCCCGCACACCCCAAAATTAG
>Ga0335071_10005294_pt1 | contig 13414 bp, 12 predicted proteins | sample Lox_Sample_15_FD_206724 | JGI IMG/M metagenome (GOLD analysis project Ga0335071, IMG submission 206724) | Soil microbial communities from Loxahatchee National Wildlife Refuge, Florida, United States - Lox_Sample_1.5 | ecosystem: Environmental > Terrestrial > Soil > Wetlands | place: USA... | reverse complement strand
TCGGGTTCTGATGAACCCTCCCTCTGATGAACCCTCCCTCTGATGAACCCTCCCTCTACTGACCTGACGCCCCGCCCTGGCGGTGGCGGGGGGTGAGAGAACCATCAATCGATCCCGTTAAGAAGGGGCGCGGCTCCATTCCCTGAGCGGGAGGCGTCACATGGACGATATCGAGAAGGGGTTCGACCTGATCTTCGAGCAGCTCACGGAACTCGAGAAGGAACGGGACGCGAAGGCAGGGCAGATCCTCGAGGGGAAGGCCGTGCTCCTCGGGAAGATGGCCGGGGAGGCGGCCCCGATCGTGGCCCGGGTCGGCCTCTCTATGGTGAACCGGGCAAAGCTTGATAGCAAGGGCGAGCCGTACAACGCCGAGTACTACCCGAGAAAGATGCTCGTCCTCGGGAAGACCGAGCCGGCGAAGTTCAGGCCCGACAACGTGAGCCGGCCCATTGCCGACCAGTTCTGCGTCATCTCCGAGGACGGGAAGTTCTTCGAGCTCATGTACAGCTCGGACCCGGTCTTCATGGACTCGTACCTGAACCCCCTCACCCCCGAGCAGGTCCTCGATATCTACGGCCTCGAGATCATGTTCATGCTGTACCGGGCGATGAGGGATTACCTGGAATCGAACAGGGATCTCGTCGAGGCACTCGGAAAGGTCCTCGTGTTCGTGTTCGGTGATTCGCCAGGGCCGGTACTGCCCCCGGAAGCCGGGAAAGAGGGGCCCGCCGGCGGGTAGTAGACAGCGGGGATTCACTCTCACCTGCGGCGAGAGAAACGTGGTCGCTTCGCGAACCCGTTATTTCCACCCGAAGGTGGGAAAGAGGGGATTCCGAGCGGAGCAAGGAATAACCCTCGTCCCGCCAAGGGGGAAAAGAGGGACCTTGAGCGGTGCGAAAAAGGCTGCTCGCTTTCAGCTCGCACCCTTGTCATTTCCACCCGAAGGTGGGAAAGAGGGGCTTCAGGAGATCCTCTTCGCTCTTCGCCGTCGCCGAGAGGCTGAAGCTCCGGGAGAATTTCTTCCCGGTCCGGTTCTCGTACGTCACGAGCGCCTTTGCCTCGGCGACCATTGACGGGAGGGGGAAGGCGTACCTCCCGTCGGCGGGCAGCTCGGTGAGGTCGAATTCCCGGTCGAGCGGGACGAGGGTAATGTGGATCCTGACCGCCGCATCGTTCCCCCGGTTCAGCAGCAGGACCGACTTCGCGTCCTCGGAAAGGGAGCAGGACAGGTCAGGGAGGTCGTGGGTCTCCCCCATGATGAAGAACGACATCGCGAGGGCGGCATCGATGATGAGGGCGATCCCCGCGAGGTACGGGTCAAAGAAGAAGAGGGCTCCCGCGATGACGAGGCCCCCGACGAGGACTCCGGTCTCACGTCCTTCCATGGAACACCTCTCTTCCGGCCGGGACTGGAATGGGCCCGATGCGATTCGAACGCATGACCTCCCGGTTATCAGCCGGGCGCACAACCTGGCTATGCTACGGGCCCGGAAGAAGATTGACCCTATAACCTAAAGCATCCGGGTTTTTATAGGTTATGAATGTAGGATCAGTGATGCCATCCTGCGCCGGAGGAACCGGGGCAGGGCGGCCGAGGTGGTTCCAGTGGCGAAACGGTATCTCCTGGGCAACGAGGCCATCGCTCACGCGGCTGTCGAGGCCTCGGCTGACTTCGTGAGCGGCTATCCCGGCACCCCGTCCTCCGAGGTTATCGACATCCTCCGGGTCCAGGAGGAGCGCCCTCTCTACGTCGAGTGGTCGGTCAACGAGAAGGTCGCCTTCGAGAACGCGCTCGCCGCCGCATGGTGTGGCCTCCGTTCGCTCGTGACGATGAAGCACGTCGGGCTGAACGTGGCAGCCGACCCGCTCATGACGAGCGGGTACACGGGGGTCACCGGCGGGTTTGTCATCATGTGCGCCGACGACCCCTTTGCCCACAGCTCCCAGAACGAGCAGGATACCCGGTTCTATGCCCGGTTCGCCCACCTCCCGTGCCTCGACCCCGCGACCGTCCAGGAGGCGCACGACATGGTGATCGACGCCTTCGCCCTCTCCGAGGAGCTCGGCCTCCCGGTCATATTCCGTCCCACGACCCGGGTCTGCCACTCGAAGAGCGACGTCGTCATCGGGGAGGCAGGGAAAGATTCGAGGAAGGGGAATTTCCCCCGGGACCCGAAGCGGTTCGTCCTGATCCCGGCCAATGCGAGGCCGCTCCACAAGGCCCTCGACGAGAAGCTGCCGAAGGTGACGAAGACGCTCGCCGGCAGGGGCTATAACCGGTTCGAAAGGAAAGGAAAGACGGCGATCATCGCCGGGGGAATCGGGGCGACCTATGTTCAGGAAATCCTCCCCGACGGGATTTCATTCGGGAAAATCGGGGCTTACCCGGTCGACTGGGGGGCGCTCGGCGACTTTGTGAAGGGTCACCGGAAGATCCTCGTCATCGAGGAGGGGGAGCCGATCATCGAGGAGCTCGTCCGGCAGGTTGCCGGGGGGATCCCCGTCTCGGGGAAGCTCGACGGTGTTGTCCCGGCCGAGGGGGAGCTCTCCATCTCCGCCGTTTCGGCCATCCTCGAGGGGCAGGGGATCATACCGAAGGGAGCGGGGACCCCCGGTCCTGTTCCGAACGTCCCGATGAGGCCACCCATCATGTGCGCCGGGTGTATGCACCGGCCCACCTTTTTCGCGATAAAAAAGGTCTGGCGGGACGCGGTCTACCCGAGCGACATCGGGTGCTACACGCTCGGGCTCCAGCTCGGGGTCGTCGACACCACCATCTGCATGGGGTCGGCCCCCTCGCTCGCGAGCGGGATCAACCACTCGGGAGACCCGAGGGAGGTGGTCGCGACCATCGGCGATTCGACCTTCCTCCACTCCGGGATCCCGGGGCTCCTGAACGCCGTGTACAATGGCGCGGACATGACCCTCATCATCCTCGATAACCGGACCACGGCGATGACCGGCCACCAGCCGAACCCGGTCTCGGGGACGACGGCGGGCGGCGAGGTGAAGGCCCCGGTCTCCCTCGAGGCCATCTGCCGGGCCTGCGGGGTGTCCTTCGTCGAGACGGTCTCTCCCTACGACCTCCCCTCGATGATCGAGGTGATGAAGGCGGCAAAGGCACAGAAGGGCGTGAGGGTCCTCATCGCGAAGCAGCCGTGCGTGATCACGGCGCGGAGGGCGGGGGTGAAGCGGGTGTCCTACTCCGTCGACCGGGACGCCTGCACCGTCTGCGGGACCTGTATCCGGTTCGGCTGCCCTGCCATCGAGATGATCGACGACCGGGCGGCCATAAACGAGCTCTGCTCCGGGTGCGGGGTCTGCGCCCAGATCTGCCCGTCGGGGGCCATCGGGCCGAAGGAGAAGGAAGCGAAGGAGGCGAAACCATGACCGGGTCCTTCGACCTCCTCATCGTCGGGACCGGGGGGCAGGGGGTTATCCTTGCCTCGAATGTCATCGGCGAGGCGTGCATCATCGAGGGTCGCGAGGTGAAGGCCGCCGAGACCCACGGGATGGCGCAGCGCGGGGGATCGGTGGAGTGCCACGTGCGCATCGACGGGCGGTTCGGGCCCCTGATTCCGCCGGGGAACGCCGACCTTCTCATGGCATTCGAGCTCATCGAGGCGCTCAGGTACCGCCACTACCTGAAACCGGGCGGGAGGCTCGTCGCGAATCGGCTCGTCCAGGTCCCCACCTCGGTGTACATGCAGAAACTCGAGGCGCCGACCGAGGCGAAAATCGTCGGCCAGCTCGCGGACCTCGCCCCCTGCGTCCTCGACGCGGACACGAAGGCAACCGAGGCAGGGAGCCCCCTCACCCAGAACATGGTCATGGTCGGGGCAGGGTCTCTCGCGATCCCCCTGGAACGGCAATCGCTCGAAGAGGCCATCCGGCGGTCGGTGCCGAAGAAGACCATCGAGATGAACCTGCGCGCCTTCCAGCTCGGGCGGGAGGCCGCCGGGGAGTGCAGGTGACCGGCGGCTGCGGCCCGTTCCAGGCTGACGAGATTTACCTCGGGGATGCACGGGACCTCCTCGCCGGGGTCCCCGATTGTTCCGTCGACCTCGTGGTCACCGACCCCCCGTTTGCCATCGACTTCCGGCCCCAGCGGAACAACTACCACCGGACGGGCTCCCGCGTCGTCGAAGGCTACCGGGAGATCGCCGCCGAGGACTACCTCGCCTTCACGAGGGAATGGATGGGGCAGGCATTCCGTCTGCTCAGACCGGCGGGATCACTCTATGTTTTCTCGGGCTGGAACCGGCTCCGCGACGTGCTCCAGGCCCTTGACGAAACCGGTTTTTCGACGGTCAACCACCTGATCTGGAAGTACCAGTTCGGGGTCTTCACGAAGAAGCGGTACGTGACCTCCCACTACCATATCCTCTTTGCCGCGAAGGACCCGAAACGGTACTTCTTCCAGAAGGCCGAGCACTACCCCGAGGACGTCTGGGTGATCAACCGGGAGTACTGGACGGGGAAACGGAAGACCCCGACCAAGCTGCCCCTCGCCCTCGTGAAGAAGATCCTCTCCTTCTCCAGCCGGCCGGGCGACCTGGTGCTGGACCCGTTCCTCGGGTCCGGGACGGTTGCCGTCGGGGCAAAGGCGATGGGCAGGCACTACCTGGGTTTCGAGATTGTACCGGAGTACCTGGATCTTGCGAGGGAACGGGTTGAAACGACAGAACAGGGGAGCGCTGAGGAGGGGAATTGAACCCCCGAGGGGCGAGATGCCCCACAAGCTCTCCAGGCTTGCGCCTTACCGCTAGACTACCTCAGCAAAAATTCCGCGATTTGCACAACTCATTGGTCGGGATTATTTTTAAACCATCCTCTCCTTCCTCTTCCGCCACCCCTTCGGGTAAATTCCCGGGCTCATGAACACCGCCCGTGGGACGGCAACGAGCCCGGTCGATCCCGGGACGAAGGCCCCGGAATCCACGAGCGCCACCCCGACCGCGACGAGCTCTCCCTTTTGCGTGAATATGCCAGCCGGATCACCTTTTCCGAGCGCACCATCAACCTTCACCAGCCCGACGCCGGCGAGCGACGCTCCATGGCAGATCGCGTCCACCGCAGTGTCGCGGATGGTGACCCGGGCGAGATCGGCGATGCCCCGCTCAATGGGGAGGATCATGCCGTCGAGAGGTCCCGGATTCCCTTCACGTGCCGCGGAAGCCGCATCCTCCAGCTCCTGGAGGGTGTGGGCGTCTGCTTCGGCGAAGGAACCGGACCTGGTCCTGCGGAGCTCGCGCATCGATCCCCCCGGGCCGGCGGCAAGGCCCATGTGGTGGCACAGGGAGCGCACGTACGTCCCTGCATCGCAGGACACCCGGATCAGGACCGATCTCCCGTCGATCTCGAGGACCTCGAGCCTGTTGATGGTCCGGATCCTGAGGGCCCGTTTCACCGCGGCCTTCTTCGGGGGTCGCTGGTAGATCCGTCCCTCGAACTCCTCCGCCACCTTCCGGATCCGTTCTTCCGGAACGTCGCCATGGAGCCTCCAGATGCAGACGTACTCCTTCTCACCCCGCTGGAGGTATGGGGCGAGCCTCGCGGCGGGGCCGAGCATCACGACGAGAACGCCCGACACCCCCGGGTCGAGGGTCCCCGCGTGGCCGACGGGCACACCGAGGATCTTCCCGGCCCACGCGGTCACCTGGTGGCTGGACGGGCCCCGGGGCTTGTCTATCACGACGATACCCGTGCGCGGTTCGCGGCCTTCCGTCATTCCCCTCCCGGCCCCCCCTTCCCGAGGTACCGGTTCAGGGCCCCGAGGGTGCCCTCCAGCGAACCGTCTCCCACGACGGCGGGGTGGGCCCCGGCCTCCCGCATGATGCCCGCCGTGACATCGCCGATGGCGATAACGAGGAGGCCTTTCCGGGGCTGCCAGACCGCCCGGGTGAAGGAAGTGCCGCTCGTAAAGAGGAGGGCATCCGCCCCCGCGGTGTCGAGGGGGGTGCCCGTCGGGACGATGCCGTAGCACCTGACCTCGACGGGGACACCCCCGGCCGCCTCGATGGCGGAGATGAGGCTGGTATTGGGGACGTCGGCCCGGGGGAGACCGATCTTCTTCCCCCGGATCCAGTTCCCGAGGTAGGGCACGAGGTGCCTCGAGTAGAAGACCGGCAGGGTCTCGCACGTGATCCCGAACCCCGCGAGGGTCCGGGCCGTCTGGGGGCCGATGGCGATGACCCGCGGCGGGGAGGTGAGGAGGGGGCCGAGCGCGCCGGCCGGGACCGCGCTCGAGAAAAAGATGCAGTCGAGTTCCCCCCGGTTCACCGCGTCGGCGAAGGACCGGACCCGGTCGCGGAAGATCTCGATCCTGAGCGGCGAAACGGTGTAGCACTCGTGGCCGAACCGCTGGCAGGTGTCGGCGTCACGCGCACCCTTCTCCGCAATCCTTGTGACCGCGATCCGCATGGGAATCTCTTCGACCTCCCCTGTTATCACCGTATCCATCCGGCGGGTTTTATACCCTCGGGCCGGCATTCTTCTTCGTGGTCGCCGGTCTCCTCATCGGGTGCGCGCTCGGGATATGCCTCGGGAGCGTGAGCGGCCTCGTGCCCGGTGTCCATTCGAACACCATGGCCTCCATCGTCCTCTCCGTGCAGGCCCTCCTCGCCTCCCTGATCGGCCCCGAGGGCCTCGCCTCAGCGCTCTTCGCCGCCCTCGTCACCCATACCTTCCTCGACAACATCCCGGGCACCTACCTCGGGATCCCCGACCCGGACACCGCCCTCTCGGTACTCCCGGCCCATGCCCTCTGCCTCGAGGGCCTCGGCGAGGAGGCGGTGCGGATCGGGGCCCTCGGGAGCGCACTCGCCGTGGTCGCCGGGATCCCGCTCTGTGTCCTCTGCTTCTACCTCCTCCCGCCGATCCAGCCGTGGCTGGACTGGGGGATCGGGATCATCCTCGTCGGTATCGCCGGGCTCCTCATCGTGACCGCCGAGGCCCCGGCCTGGGCCTGCGCGGTGTTTCTCGCCTCCGGGGCCCTCGGGCTCTTCTCCTTCCGCTACTCATTCCTCGCGTGGCATCCCTTCGGGACCACGGCGGTCCTCCTCCCCCTCCTCTCGGGGTTGTTCGGCTTCTCGACGCTCATGATCGCCTCGGGCGCCCCCTTCCCGGCGCAGCGGTTCGAAGGGATCCGGATCCCGGGGAAGGGCATCGCCACCCGGGTCATCCTCGGTTCCATCGCCGGGTCCATCGTGGGCTGGCTCCCTGGCCTTTCGAACGCAACGGCAAACGCGGTCCTCGCCACGGGGGGCGGGTACGACCGGGAGCCACGGCAGTACATCCTCTCGGCGAGCGCGGCAAACACCGTGAACGCCTTTGTCGGCCTCGCCGCCCTCTATGCGCTCTCCCGCACGAGGAACGGGGTGATGGTGGCGCTCTCCCTGCAGGAGCTGCCGCCCCTCGGAACGCTCCTCGCCGCCGGTGGCATGGCGGGGTTCGCCGCCTACCTTCTTACCATCCGGCTCGCCCGGTCAGGAGACCTGTTCCGGGGCCTTGAGACACGGACCCTGAACATCTCGGTGATGGGGTTCATCGCCGCCCTCACGCTGCTCTTCACCGGCCCCTTCGGCCTCCTCATCCTGGGGCTCGCCACGGCAATAGGGGTGGTTCCGCCGTGCGCGAACGTGCCCCGGCTGTTCCTGATGGGGGCGATCATGATCCCGGTCATCTGCTTCTCCCTCGGGATACTCGCGATCTGATATAACCCGCACGTGCCGCGGTGCCATAGCTATAAGCCGAGATCGTCTCCATCTCCGGGTGATGCGCTCCTACTGGTTCGGGGACGTCGACGATGAGGGATGCACGAGGGCCGATGGCGATGCGGACGCCCTGGCGGCAAGGCTGGCCTCGATCAGGATTCAGCCGGGCGAGATCATTCCTGCCGACTGGAAGCTGGCCGTCGATTGTGGCGCAGCCAGGGACCGGGCGGACTACCTCGGCCGGCTCCGCGAGGTGTGCATGCGGGTCGCGAGAGACCGGGTCGCGGCGGGTCTCGGGGGGAAGGATACCGAGCTCGTCAGGATGGTGCTCGCCCTCGAGGAGATTGACGAGTCGATGAACCAGCTCACGGAGCGGCTTACCGACTGGTACCGGGTCCGTCACCCGGAGGCGGGGCGGAAGTACCGGCCCCGGGATTCACGCAGGGTCCTTGCGGCAATCGCGGGTGACGCAGAAGGGCCGGTAAAGGACCTGCTCGACGGCATCCTCTCCCTCCGGGGAATCCGGTCACGGCTCGCTGCGGAGATCGGCGATCGTGCCGCCGTGCTCCTCCCGAACTGCAGCGCCCTCACCGGGGGGCTTGTCGCCGCCCGGCTGATGACCCTCGCGGGCGGGGTCTCCGCCCTCGCGCGGCTCCCCGCCTCCTCGATCCAGGTCCTGGGTGCCCGGGGGGCGCTCTTCTCGCACCTCACCCGGGGAACCCCGCCACCGAAACACGGGATCATCTTCCAGCACCTGCGGGTCCACAACGCCCCGAGGGATGCGCGGGGGAAGGTGGCCCGGGTCCTCGCAGGCCGGCTTGCCATCGCGGCCCGCATCGACGAGAACCGGGGGACCCTCGACCCAGGGTTCATCGGGGAGGCCGACCGGCTCATCGGGGCAGCGGGGGGGCGCCGGTGATCTGGATTGGGAACACCCTCGTCTCGGCGGGGGAGCCCGGTGTCTACGGGGAGCGGGTCCTCTCGGGGCACCGGGTGTGGGACCCGTACCGGAGCAAGCTTGCCGCGCTGTACCACCTGGGGAAGGGGGTCGAGATCACCGGCTCGACCCGGGTCCTCTACCTCGGGGCGGCGCACGGGACGACGGTCTCCCATGTCTCGGATTATGCCGAAGTGGTGTATGCCGTCGAGATAGCCCCCCTGCCGATGCAGGACCTCCTCGACGTAGCGGGGCGGCGGGGGAACATCATCCCGGTTATGGCCGATGCCGCGCACCCGGAGGAGTATGCCCCGGTCGTCGAGGAGGTCGACCTGGTCTTCCAGGACGTCGCCTCGCCCCTCCAGGCGGAGATCGCGATAAGGAACCGCTCCTTCCTTTCCCGGGACGGGCGGTTCATCCTCGTCGTAAAGACGAGGTCCATCGATACCACGGCCCGGCCCGAGACCGTCGAGGGCGAGGTCATCAGGGCGCTCCTGCCGCACTTCACCATCCTCGACTCCACCTGGCTTTCACCCTTCCACCGCGACCATGTCGCGTTCATCTGTAAAAGATAAGAAGGGGGAGGGACAATTACCCGCAGATGGACCGGTACGTCTCGAACCCCTTCACGGTCATCGCGCTCGCCCTCTTCGCGGTGCTCGCCGTGCTCCTCCTCCCCCTCGTCTTCCTCGGGATCGTCGGAGGCGCGTTTGCAAACCTCGGGTTCTCCTGGGGCACCGCGTTCCTCATCCTCTTCGCAACTCTCGCGGGTTCCTTCGTGAACATCCCCATTACCACCATCAGGAACCGGGTGCAGGCGTACGGGGATTACGAGGAAGAGTTCGTGCCCTTCGTCGAGATCCTCTACCGGATCCCTCTCCCCGCCGAAAAGACCGTGCTCGCAGTGAACGTCGGGGGCGCCCTCGTACCGGTTCTCATTTCCCTCTATCTCCTCGCGAAGTCAGTGACGATGACCGGTTCCTTCGCAACGGCCGGCCTCGCGGTCACCGGCGTGGTCCTCGTCGGCATCATGGCCCACCTCACGTCGAAGGTCGTCCCCGGCCTCGGTATCGTGACCCCCATCTTCATCCCGCCCCTCGCCGCCCTCGCCTGCGGGATCTTCCTCTCGCTTCTCCTCCGGGGAGGGGTGATGGCCGCCCCGGTCATCGCGTTCACGAGCGGGACCCTCGGGGTGCTTGTCGGCGCCGACCTCCTGAACCTGGACCGGATAAGCGACATGGGGGCGCCGATGGTATCGATCGGTGGCGCGGGGACCTTCGACGGGATCTTTCTCGCGGGCGTGATCGCAGCCTTCCTCGCGTGAACACCAGAGGGAAGAGCGATAGCCCGGGGCAGATAGGAACTGCCGCCGCGGGCTCGCAAAGGCGTGAAGGAATCCCGCTTGAAGAAGCGACAAGAGAAAAGCGATAGCCCGGAGCAGATTCGAACTGCTGTCGCAGGCTCGCAGAAGAGTATGGTACCTCCCGTGTTCAGGCGGTAAAGGGGAATAATGATAGCCCGGAGCAGATTCGAACTGCTGTCGCGGGATCCAGAGTCCCGCATGATTGACCGCTACACTACCGGGCTGCTCCTTTCAGTTAAAATCTCTCACCGCATTAAGGTGACGGAACCGGGGTAATCCGTGCCTGCAGCGGCTTCACCGGTCCCTGCACAGGCCGCAGGCATCGCAGACGGCATCCACCGGCCTGATATCCGACCCCTTTCCACAGAAGGCCTGGAGGTCGTTCATGTCCCTCTTGTAGTAGATGTGCGGGACGAGCGAGATATGGGTGTAGGGGCCGCACGGGAGGCCGAGCGCGTCTGCGATGTGCTGCTGGAGGTGGACGAGGGCGAACATGTTCGGCCCTGCCGCGGAGAGCATGTCGTTCGACCGGAACACCACCTTCATCCTGAGGGACCCGCCCCTCGCGACGCACTGGACGAGCTGCAGGCAGGGGCAGTCGTCCAGCTGCTCGTCAACCGGCGGGATCCAGGTGATGGCGATGGCCCTCCGCGAGGCCGGCTGGGCGGACAGTTTCTTCACGATATAGTCCACCTGGTCGGTGTGGACCTCCTGCCCCATCGCCGAGAGCCCGCCCCCCCAGTCAAAGAGCCTGCCATGGTAGTCGTACTCGAACTCGGCGTGGGTCCCGTGGATCAGGTCGTGGGCGTACTTCTCGAGGAACCGCTGCTGGAACCGGGAGCGGGGCGAGGCCATCGGCTGCGCGAGGGGCTGGTCAACCCGTATCCCGATCTCGTCGCACTCCACCGTCCCCTCCCCGTCCTCGGTCTCGAGCACCCACCCGGTCTCGAGCACCGTCTTTACCGCGAGCTCATGGGCCCGGGCAAGGTTCGGCGCACGGATGATCCGCATGGACATGATGTTTGCCATGAGGGCCAATAAGACATAGGATGCGTGGTGGGGAAGGGGGGATGACGTGCCCGTGGTCCGTGGAACTCCGGCACCCCCCGGGACCGGCACCCGATCCGGTCATGCGGCATCGAGCTTTCGCAGTTTCCCGGCCAGCACGGCGTCCCGCGTGCCGGATGGGCATGCCGGGCTCCGCCTGTATCTCCCCAATGCATCGCGAAACCCGCAAGCCTGGCCGCGAGCGCGCCCGATACGCTGAAAAGAGCCCGTATAACAGGATTCCACCCGGACTCCAACCACAAAAGATATATTAGCAGTTTACAAACACTACCACATATTCCGTTCAATCGGAGTATCGGGCATTGTGAACACGATTTCGGCAATTGCCGAAATGCTTTGACAGCATGCCTGTGAATGTAAGGAGGTATAGTATGAAGAGTACGATGAAGCTAATCATTGTCGCGCTGATCTTCGCGGCCGTCCTTGCACTGCCCTCGGCAGTCTCGGCCCGCCAGCTCAACGTGACTGACATGCAGGCGGGAGACGTCGCCTTTATCTACGAGACGGGTCTCAACGTCTCGGCGCTGGACGCCGATGCCGTCCATGCCGCAAAAGGCGTATCATTGTCTCCGCCGACTTCCTTCCGGAAGTATTCGAACGACCAGCCCGACCCGACGGTCGCTGGCGGCGGTGCCATGCTCTCTGAGATCCCGCTCACGGTGTGTTCCAACCCCGTCCCGGGAGCTCTCTGCCTGAACATTAACACGGCACCCCCGTACACCGGGATCTGGTTCCCGTACAACGCAACCGCGCCTGGATACCACGTGAACGCGAACAACTCGATCCAGATCCAGCACGCGGACGTCACGCTTGACGCAGTCCTGAACAACTCGCACACCGACTCCATCGCGACGAAGAGTGTGACCCGGGACAACAACATCGCGTTCAAGCTGATCTCCAACTACGCCGGGAACTTCTACAAGCACCAGAGCACGTCTGATTCCGGCACGTACTACGATGCGCTCGTCAACATCGAGCTCACCACGCCCGGCGGAGGTAAGATCCAGATCTTCGGGAACAATGCCGTTGATCTCCGCAACATCGCGCTGAACGGGTCTGTCCAGTACAGTGACTCGCTCCCGGCGGGTGCCCAGGCCATCGGCGGCGTCGGCAATGCAATTGACCTGACCGGCGTCGAGGCTGGCACGTACACCGCGACCGCGAAGTGGACCACCACCATGCCGTGGTACAACCTGGAGAGCAACTCCAACGCGGTGACCTTCACAGTGCTGTCCAAGCCCATCACCATCACGACCAACAAGGAGTCGGTCGTTCGCGGCAACTCCTTCGTCGTGACCATTACCGGTGAATCGCGGACCTCCTACTACGTGTACATCAAGAACACGAGCGTCACCGCGGGCAAGAACCTCCCGACCATGGCCGCCGGCCAGTCCAACGTCAACCAGACGATTGACGCGTCCGACGCCTCCCAGAGAGTCGGGCAGCCCTCACGGCTCCTCTGGCTCAACCAGAACGTCAACGATGCACCGATCACCGCTGGCACTGAGGCCAACGTGACCACGGCCGCTGACGGTACCCGGGCGATCCAGTTCAACACGAACACCGCGACTGACGACCGGAAGTTCACCATCAAGGTGCTGAACGGTGCCGACCTGTCCAAGTATGACCAGGTCGATGTCTCGGTCGAGAAGGGTCAGATCACCATCACCTACGAGGGTGCTGGGACCTACTACCTCGGTGAGACCATCAAGATCACCGGTACCAACACCGACAACAAGACGACCTACCTTGCTCTCAAGGGCCCGAACCTCAACGATGGCGGGGTCTCCCTTGCCGATATCTTCTTCCGCACTGACGGAAGGACCCAGGCGGGCGCCCAGGACACCATCCGGTTCAAGGTTGTTGACGTCAACACCGACAACACCTGGTCCTACAAGTGGGACACCTCCAAGCTGAACCAGACCGGCGCAGTCTCGCTCGATGCAGGCACGTACACGATCTATGCGGTCGCCGACCCGGTCGCGTCCCTTGCGGGCACCGACCTCGCGAACCACATCTATCAGACTGCCTCCGTCGTGCTGAAGAAGCCCTTCGTTACCGCTTCCGCGAGCACGAACACCCTTGCAAAGGGTGACATCCTCTATGTCCGCGGGACGGCAGAGGGCAAGCCGACCAACGTGTTCATCTGGATCTTCGGCAAGAACTACCGGAGCCTGTCCAACTCGGCAAGCGTCGCCTCCGATGCGACCTTCGAGTACAAGCTTGACCGCGGCGACACCTCTGACCTCTATGCAGGCCAGTACTTCGTCGTTGTCCAGCACCCGATGATGAACGGCATCCAGGACGTTATCGCCGATGCCTCGGGCACCA
>Ga0335071_10005293_pt1 | contig 13414 bp, 11 predicted proteins | sample Lox_Sample_15_FD_206724 | JGI IMG/M metagenome (GOLD analysis project Ga0335071, IMG submission 206724) | Soil microbial communities from Loxahatchee National Wildlife Refuge, Florida, United States - Lox_Sample_1.5 | ecosystem: Environmental > Terrestrial > Soil > Wetlands | place: USA... | reverse complement strand
CGGGCACCTCGGTCTCCTGTGCAACCAACCCGATCTCTTCGCTACTCACGGTGAGGTCCAAGCTCGCCCTTCTACACTAAACTTCGGTGGGGTTGCTGTCTCACCTACGTTGACAGAGAGGGTTCGCTGTGCGTGCCCGCCTAGGCGACCCGTGAGCGGTTCCGGGCTTTCGTTGAGTGCTCCTTCTTGGCATGTCGTCCTCTAAGACCCCGGAGAGCCCGCCAGCTACACTTCGCCCAGCATCTTCACCAGCGGCATCGGCCTTCACCCACCTGAGAAGGGTTCGGCGCTCTCAAGCTCCCCACAAGCCGTTTCACGTGGGCCCAGATTTCGGGGCTTCCTGGTTCGCTTCCGCTACAACCTGCCAAGTTGCTCGCCTCCCTGACGGCTCGACCGGAATTCTCTTCCAGCCACGGAGACTTTTACGCCCGGGCTTCCAATGGGTCGGTCGCCCTTCCCACTGCCGGGTATGACTACGGTGGTGGCTGGGCGCCTCCACCGACGGGACTTTCGCCCACTGGAACACCAACTAGCCTCGCTGCACCCCAGGTTTCAGGGCCGTCCTCTCACACGCGCCGTGCCCAGCCACCACGCCGGGTGTGGACCCCCTCACCCTATATCGGGGGTCTCACCGTGGCCTTCAGGGCACTCGAGCCCCTGGGCACCCGGGAAGATCCAGTTTTCGGGGCTGACACGACACGGCTCGCGTGCTCGCAGCGCCTACGCATCGCCGCCCCCGTCGCCGGGAGACGTCGCAAGGCTCGCTTCCGAGTGGCGGGCTACACCTTCTCGGGCGGGAACTGCCCCCGCTGGACGACGAACCGAATTTCAGAAGCCTATCGCATCGCTTCCTCCCTTCGGACCAGAATTTCCTGGTCGCACCGAGTGCCTGGACCATGTCATCGTCCTCGACGAGCAGCACCTACGCAGAATCCTCGGGGCCTATTTCCAGCACTACCATCGCTGGCGCTGTCATCGCTCACTCTCCATGGACTGCCCGACACCCCGGGCCGTACAGAAGCCCGAGTTCGGACGGGTCGTGGAGATCGCCGAGGCCGGCGGCCTGTATCGCCACTACGAGCGACGCGCCGCCTGACATTGAGAGAGGCCGCGCTACGTCGGAAGGATGCGCCTGCAACCTGATCGTGCGACGTGCCGTCCCTTCGGTGGCCGCACGACCCCCGTCCATGTTCGCCGGAATGCCCTCTGACAGGTGAGTTCCCGACGCGTTTTCGGGACGCACAGGGACACGCGAGCGCGACGAGGGCTCCTCACGTGAGGGCCGCAGGCTACCCCATCTGGGAGGTGGCCTTGATGCCTCCGGGACCGTCGTGATTACGAGCGGTTCAAGGTCTTTAGGATAGACAGCAGTTCGATTCTTTCCCTCACCACCAAGTAACCATCTAACATGACAAATCTCCTTGGCGGCCTGAAGCGTCTTCAGTTCAGGAAGGGTTTGGAGCATGTACCCGGCGGGTTCGCCGAAACGGAGGATCCGGCGGCCGTCCGCTTCCGGGCGTCCGACGTCTTGGTGCAGTACTGCTCGTCCTTAATGGTCTCGTGATTGAGATTGATGGTCTTCCGCCTCAGGTCCACAACGTTCAGCACCAGTCGGCGATAGCCGTATTTGTGCTCCGCATCGATGAGTAACGGAAAACATAGGCCGGTGGCTGCAAGCCTCGATACCCAGCGCATAGGGGCCCAGCTTGAACTCAAGAATCGGGCGCTCGCCTCCAGTGTCGAGGGGATCACAATCGCCGATGCCGGCCTGCCGGACGACCCCCTAATTTACGCAAACGCGGGCTTTGAGAAGCTCACCGGTTATAGCGCGTCCGAGGTCATCGGACGAAACTGCCGCTTCCTTCAGGGGCCTGCTACCGATCGCGAAGCCGTTGCCGTCTTACACACTGCCATCCAGGAGAGGAGGGCCGTCACGGTAACCCTCCTGAACTACCGAAAGGACGGCTCTCCGTTCTGGAACCGGCTCTCGATTACCCCGGTGCACGACGCCGCAGGGGTGGTCACTCATTTCATCGGCGTTCAATCGGACGTCACCGAGGAGAAACTGGCCAAAGATGCGTTGCAAGAAGCAAACCACCGCCTCGAGGCCGCCTTCCGAGAGATGAAGCGGGACTTGGCGGCGGCGGCGGAGGTCCAACGGTCACTTCTTCCTGTGGAGATGCCGCACGTTCGGGGCATGCAGTTCGCTTACAGGTTCCGGCCTTGTGGAGACGTTGGAGGCGACTTCTTGAATGTTCTGCCAATCGATGGGCGCCACCTTGGTCTCTATATCCTGGACGTGTCCGGCCATGGCGTTGCCGCGGCACTGCTCTCGGTCACGCTTAGTCACATGCTGTCGATCGAACCAGGTCGATCCTTTCTGTACCAATCATGCCCGGAAGATCCAACCCAGGATTGCGTTGCGCCGCCGGCGAAGGTAGTCACGCGATTGAATCAGCACTTCGCCAAGGCCACGGATGTTTCGCAATTCTTCACGATGATTTACGGAATACTGGACAAGGAGACCGCAGAGTTCCGATACGCTTCGGCGGGACACTTAACTCCTATCCACTTTCGTTGTGGCGTCGCGCGGCCGATCATGGAAGCGGGTGGAATTCCGGTCGGCCTCTTTCCGGAGGCGACTTACGAGGAAGACAGCATTACGTTATCCAGGGGAGACCGATTGTATCTCTGTACGGATGGTGTTCTGGAGGCGGAGAGCCCGGCCACAGAGCAGTTTGGCGTCGATCGTGTGTTGGAGATCCTGGGGCGGAGCCGCGACTTGCGACTGGAAGAGACCCTGTCAGCGCTCATGCAGTGCGTCGACGAGTGGACTGCGCATGCCGGTCCTGCCGACGACGCGTCGCTGCTGGCGATCGAGCGTACTGCCTAACACTTACGATCACATCGTGGAGGGTCCCCGAAGAAGAGTCGCGGGGTAGACGGGTTGCCGGCACAGCGGGCACCAGTTGATACGCCGGGAGGCCCGTGCGGATTAGAGCTATGGCGCCTCGGTCGTCACGCTTGGTGTCCCGGAGCCGGAGGCGATTCCCACGGGGCGCCCCCTACGCGCTGCCGTCCACGGCTTCGCGGTGCTGGAACGTCACGCTACGCGGCCGATCTCGGCTCGGCCCGAGACGCCGCGTCGACCCAGGTGCCGAGCCACATCACGACTGCGGTCTGGACCATCGACCTACTTGGTCCCAATGGCGGGACTCGGCTCGGCATGGGCAGGCGCATAGGAAGTGAGCGAGACCACAGCCCGGGCCCGGTACTTGTCGATGACCACCGCCAGCACGATGATGAACCCGGTCACCATCTGGCGAGCGAAGTCCCCCATCCCCAACAGCAGTAGACCGTTGTTGAGGACGCCCATGATGCAGGCGCCGAGGAACGTGCCGATCATGGACCCCTTGCCACCGCTCATGCTTGTGCCACCGATTACCACGGCGGCGATGGCATTGAGCTCAAAGCCGACACCGAGAATTGGGCTCGCGATGTTGAGGCGCATCATGTACATGATGGCGGCCAACCCCACCATCGCGCCGGTCACGGTGAAGGCGGCGACCTTGTAGCGCGAAGGGTTGTGGCCGGACAGACGGACAGCTTCCTCGTTGTTTCCGATCGCGTAGATAAGGCGCCCGAAGACGGTCCGGGCCAGAACAAACCTGCCGGCCAGCACCGCCGTTGCGGCAATGAGGAAGATTACCGGCAACTGGAACCACCCATAGCCGACCATCATCGAGCCCACCGCGTTGAAGGCGTCCGGGAACGAAAAGATGGTCCGGGAGTGGGACACCTGCAGCGCCGCCCCACGGGCGATGTTGAGCATGCCAAGCGTCACGATGAAAGAGTGCACCTTCCAGCGCTCCGAGACCCACCCATTGAAGAACCCGCAGACCATCCCGACCGCCATGCTCGCCAGCAGCGAGAGAGTGATGGCCGCCGGGACGGACAGCGACTCGTGGGTGATGACCAGGCCGCCCACCACCGTCGCCAGCGCCAGCACCGAGCCGACCGATAGGTCGATGCCGCCCAGCAGGATCGCGAACGTCATTCCGACGGAGATCACCGTGTTGATGCTGATCTGGACGAGGATGTTAGTGAAGTTGGCCGCCGAGCCAAAGCGGGGGGCGAACACCCAGAACAGAATCACGAGCAGGGCCAGCGCGAGGCCGATCCCCGCCTCTCGCAGCAGGAGGTTGAGGAGCTGACGGGTGCGCATGGCGGTGCGTTCCTAGACGACGTGGGCAGCGGGCCCCGAGGCGGGGCTGCGCGCCGTCCGAAGGTACTCTTGGTAAGCGAGCGAGAGGATCCGCTCCTGGCTGAACTCGGACCGCTGCACCTCGCCCGTGATGCGGCCGTTCGAGAACACCAGGATGCGGTGGCAGACCCCCATGATCTCGGGCAAGTCGGAGGAGACGATGACGATCCCCTTCCCTTGCTCGGCGAGCCTCCACAACAGAGTGTAGATCTCGAACCGCGCGCCCACGTCGATGCCGCGGGTCGGCTCGTCGAACACGATAACCTCCGCCCGGCGGAAGAGCCACTTGGCGATGACCAGCTTCTGCTGGTTCCCGCCGGAGAGGTTGCGGACCAGCTGCGTGACCGAGGGCGTCTTGATCGAGAGCTCCTGGACCAGGGCCTCGGTGGCGGAGCGCTCGGCGTCGACCTGGAGCAGCCCGGCCCGCGAGATCCGGGCCAGGTCGGTGAGGGTGACGTTGGCGGTGCAGGGCATGTCCAGGATGACGCCCTGCGCCTTGCGATCCTCGGTAAGCAGGCAGATCCCGGAGCGCACGGCGTCGCGCGGGCTCTCGATCTTCACCTCACGGCCGGAGCGGTAGACGCGTCCCGAGGGCCTCGGATCGGCGCCGAACAGGGCTCGCATGGTCTCGGTTCGCCCGGCGCCGACCAGCCCGGCCACTCCCACCAGCTCGCCAGCGCGGACCGAGAAGCTCATCGGGTGTGGGCTGCCGCGGTGGCGGAGGTCCTCAACGCGTAGCACCTCCTCGCCCTGCCGTACCTCGGGGCGAAATGGGTACTCCTCACCCATCTCCTTCCCCACCATGAGCTTCACGATCTGCGGAATGCGCGCCTCGCGGGCCACCACCGTGTCGATCTTGCGCCCGTTGCGGAGCACGGTGATGCGGTCGCCGATCTCGAACACCTCCTGGAGTCGGTGCGAGATGTAGATGATGGTGACGCCGCGCTCGCGCAGCCGCAGCAGGATCTCGAAGAGCCGCCCGATCTCGCGCGGGGTGAGGGTGGCGGTAGGCTCGTCGAGGATCAGCACCTTGCTCTGGCCCCTGAGCGCCTTGGCGATCTCCACCAGCTGCATCTGGGCAACCCCCAGGTCCTCGACGCGGGTGGCGGGCGAGACCGCCAGGCCTACCTCGCGGAGGGCGTCCTCCGTCTCCCGCCTGAGGCGGCGCCGGTCGATCACCCCGAAGCGGCGCGGCAGGTGCTCGAACAGCACGTTTTCGGCCACCGTGAGGTAGGGCAGCAGATTGAGCTCCTGATGCACCACGCGGATCCCGGCCCGAATCGAGTCAAGCGTGTTGCGGGGCGAAAAGGGGGCCCCATCGTAGAGGATCCGCCCCTCGGTCACGGGGTGTATCCCGCAGAGAAGCTTGACCAGAGTGGACTTCCCGGCTCCGTTCTGGCCGACGAGGATGTGGACCTCCCCCCGCCGGATGCCCAGGTCTACCTCGTCCAATGCCACCACCCCGGGGAAGCGCCGGGTGACACGTTGCAGCTGGATGATCTCTCCCGACGTCACCGGTTCGTTCACGCTGCCCTCCGGGCGGTGGGGCCGCGGGTGGCCCACTCGGCTCCCGCGGCCCTGCCACCAAACTGTAACGCGACTACATCAGCTCCTTCTTGGTGATCAGCTTGACCGGGGTCTTGATCCAACCCTTCAGCTTCTCGCCATTCTTCACGCGGAAGCCGGTCTTGATGCAATTGGTGGCCATGTCCGGTCCGAACTGGTCGATCGTGGCGAGGACCTTGCCCTCCTTGACGAGCGACTGAACGGCCGGAATGTTGTCGAAGCCGACCACCTGCACCTGGCCGGTCTTGCCGGCCGCGTCGAGCGCCTTGACCACGCCGAGCACCATCGAGTCGTTGGCGGCCATGACGCCCTGCACGTCCGGGTGAGCAGTGAGCAGGTTGGTCATGAGTGTGTTGGCCTCCTCGGTCTCCCAGTGCGCGGTCTTGGACTCGAGCACCTTCATCCCGAACTCCTTGGCGGCCTTCTCGAACCCCTTGCGGCGCATGGTGGCGTTGTCCGCCCCGGGGTTCCCCTCGATGATGAAGACCTTCGCCCCCTTGCCGAGCTTCTGGCCGAGCGCCTTGCCGGCCAGGTAGGCGCCTTCCTGGTTGTCCGGTCCCACGAACAGGAAGTCCTTGAGGCCCTGCTGTGCCAGTGCCTTGTCGTCGAGCTTGACGTCGAAGTTCACCACGGTGATGCCGGCCTTGATCGCCTTGGCAGCGGAAGGGACCAGGCCGACCGAGTCGGCCGGGGCGAGGCAGATGATGTCGACCTTCTGGGTGATGAAGTTCTCGACCGCGTTGATCTGCGTGTCGATGTCGGTCTCGGAGTTCATGCCCACTGGTATCAGCTTGAACGTGCCGTCCTGCTGTTCGAACTTGACGGCCCCTTCCTCCATCGTCTTGAAGAACTCGTTGGCAAGCGATTTCATCACCAGCCCGACCACGGGTTTGTCGGCGGCGCGCGCCGTGGTGGTGGCGCCGAGCGCCAGGGCCAACACTGCGACAGGAACGCGGATTCTCATCTTGAAGCCTCCATTGGATGCGCTTGTAGCAACACGACCACGAATTGCTTCCCCGCGGCTCCTCCTTCGAGCCCGGTACGGCCCTCCTTGCCGCCGCGCCTCCGGTACGGGCACGTCGGCCGCTTCAGCCTCCTCCCATCACCTCCCTTCCGTGGTTGACCGGCCCCGGAACCGTGCCGCCACACGTCTGGCGCACGGTCAGCGAGACAGGCAGGCGCAGCCGCTGAGGAACGGGACCGGGTGACCCGCTCCCGAGCCGCTGCGTCATGAGGCGCAGCGCCTCCCGCGCCATCTCGCGCTTGGGCTGCGCCACGGTGGAGAGGGGCGGGATGGTGTAGCGGGACAGCTCGATGTCGTCGTAGCCGATCACCGCCAGCTCGCCGGGTACGCTCCGTCCCAGCTCGTGAGCGGCCCGAAGCACGCCCATGGCCATGAGGTCGTTGCAGGCGAAGATGGCGGTCGGCGGCCGCGGGAGCGCCAGCAGCTTGCGGGCGGCGGCCCAGCCCGACTCGGGACGAAAGTCTCCCGGGCGAACGAGCCGCGCGTCGAAGCGGAGCCCGGCCTCCGCGAGGGCCTTCCGGTAGCCGGCCAGCCGCTGGGCGCTCGAGGAGACCCGGGGCGGGCCGCTCACGCACGCGATCCGCCGGTGGCCGAGCTCCACCAGGTGGTGGGTGGCCAGTCGGCCGCCCGCGACGTTGTCGGCAATGATGCAATCCAGGCCCGGCCTGGCCGCCTCGCGGTCGAGCATCACCACCGGCAGCTCCTTCTCGCTCAGCGAGGGGACGATCTCTGCTCGATCGCCGGCCGCCACGAGGAGGATCCCGTCCACCTGGTTCCGCGCCAGCACGTTGACGTACAGTCGCTCCTTCTCCGGGTCGTTTCCCGAGTTGCAGAGGACGACGCTGAACCCCGCCTCGAAGGCGGCGGTCTCGAGCTCCCGGCCGATCTCCGCGAAGTACGGGTTGGCGCTGTCCGGCAGGATGAGGCCGAGCGTGTGGGAGCGGCCGCGCCGGAGCGAGCGAGCCAGGGCGTTTGGCCTGTACCCGAGCGACTCGATGGCCGACTGGACCCGCGCGCGGGCGTCATCGGAGACGAACCGCGTCCCGTTGACCACGTGGGACACGGTCGAGGCCGAGACGCGAGCGGCGCGCGCGACGTCGAAGATGGTAGCCACCTGGGATCCTCCAAGGGCGAGGCGGGTTGGCGGCCGGGCGCCGCGCAAACGGTTGCGCAACCGATTGCGAGCATGCTCTCGGCGGAAGCGCCCGTCAACGAGAAACCCTCGGGGCGGCGGGCCCGTGCCGAACTGCTCCCGTTCGCGGCCACTTGGGCCGAGACGGGCCCGCTCGCGGGCGGATCCTGTCCCGGGCCATCCCGGACGTCCGTCGCGGCCGGAAGCGGACCCCGCGCCTCGCCGGGCCGCCGAATCCCCTTGACCGGCGCGCCCCGCCTGTGGCTTCGTTCGCGCTCGGCGGCCGCAAACGTTTTTCTTGCCGGGTAATCGTTTTCGTGCTGGAGCCGGGCCTCGCCTCGGCGACCTCCGCACGAAGCCGGCCCCGGGCCGGGAGGCGTGCGATGACGACGATCAGGGACGTGGCGCGGCTCGCCAGCGTCTCGTGCGCGACCGTCTCCCACGTCCTGAACGGGACGCGCGCCGTTCTCCCCGGGACGCGCTCACGGGTGCTGTCCGCCGTCCGCAGCCTGGACTACGTCCCCAGCGCCGTGGCGCAGTCGCTCAAGCAGCAGAGCACGCGGACGGTCGGGCTGGTCATTCCCAACACCACCAACCCCTGGTTCGCCGAGCTGGCCCGCGGGGTGGAGGATTCCTGCTTCGCGCGCGGGCACGCCATGGTGCTCTGCAGCTCGGACGAAGAGCCCGAGCGGCAAGAGGCGTACGTCCGGCTCCTTCGCCGCAAGCGAGTGGATGGCATGGTGGTGGCCTCCCTCCGTGACGACCCGAGGTGGGTGGCGGCGCTCCACCTCGCGGGCTGCCCCGTCGTGGTCCTGGACCGGGTCATCGCGGCGCTGGCCGCCGATCTGGTCCGGACGGACTCCCGGAGGGCCGGCGCGCTCGCCGCCGAGCACCTCACCTCTCTAGGCCACCGCAACATCGCGTGCATCGCTGGCCCCGCCCACCTGGGCGTCGTTCGCGACCGGCTGGCCGGGCTGCGCCGTAGCTTGGCTGCGGCGGGGACCGGGCTGGCGGATGACGCCGTCGCGGACGGCGGTTTCACCGCAGCTGGCGGCCACGCCGCCGCCCTGGCGCTGCTCCGGGCGACGCCTCGCCCCACCGCCCTCTTCGCCCTGAACGACCTCATGGCCATGGGAGCGATCCGTGCCCTGGCCGAGCTGGGCCTTCGGGCCCCTGCCGACGTGTCGGTGCTCGGCTTCGACGGCATCGAGCTCGGCCGCTACCTGTACCCGGCCCTGACCACCGTGGCCCAGCCTACGCGCGAGTTGGGCGCGCGGGCGGTCGAGCTGGTTCTCGAGCGGGCCCGGTACCCCGGGCTGCCCCCTCGCAGCGTCATGCTGCCGCCCGCCATCGTGGTGCGGGAGAGCACCGGGACGGCGCCGGTACGGCGGAGGGCGCGAAAGGCAAGCGGAGGTGCAGCGTGAACGAGGTGGTCGTGGTCGGCAGCGTGAACATGGATCTGGTCGTCCGAGCGCCGCGCCTGCCTGCACCCGGCGAGACCATCTCCGGCGGCGAGTTCGCCACCATTCCCGGCGGGAAGGGAGCGAACCAGGCGGTGGCCTCGGCGCGGCTGGGCACCCGCACCGCCTTCCTCGGCTGCCTGGGGCAGGACGTGTTCGGGGAGCAGCTTGCAGAGGGGCTGCGGCGGAACGGGGTCGACTGCCAGGGCTTGCGGATCCGCCCGGGCCCGACGGGTGTCGCGCTCATCGTAGTGGACGGAGCAGGACGCAACGGGATCGTGCTCGCGCCCGGGGCGAACGCGCTGCTCGCGCCGGACGACGTGGACGGGAGCGAGGCGCTCCTGGCCAGCGCGCGCGTGCTGGTGGCCCAGCTCGAGGTGCCGCTTGCGACCGTCGCTCACGCGGTGCGCCGGGCGCGCGAGATGAGCAAGGTCGTGGTGTTGAACCCCGCGCCGGCTCAGCCTCTACCGCGGGAGGTACTGGAGGCGGTGGACTACCTGGTCCCGAACGAGATCGAGGCCGAGATGCTCAGCGGCGTGAGGACCGGTTCGATTGAAGACGCTATCACCGCCGGGCGGCGCTTGCGCGAGCTGGGAGCCAGGAACGTGATCGTGACGCTCGGCGAGCGTGGAGTCGTGGCGGTGACGGGCCACTCGGCCGAGCATCTCCCCGCGCCCGAGATCACCCCGGTGGACACGACGGCGGCCGGCGACACCTTCATCGGCGGGATGTGCGTGGCCCTGGTCGAGGGACGCCCGCTCCACCAGGCCATCCAGTTCGCCCAGGCCGCGGCCGCGATCAGCGTCACGCGATTCGGCGCACAACCCTCCATCCCGCACCGGAGCGACATGCCCGCGGAATGGAGTCGTCCACCGCGCGAATGAAGGACGCGGCGGGTTGTCCTGGCTACTGCGCTCGTCCCGCCGATTCCCGACGCGAGTACGGCCCCTTGGCCTGTGCGTCCCAAGAACCTCGAAGTGGAGGATATCTGGGAGGGTTTGGCGCAGGGCGAACCGCCGGGAAGAACCCGGTGCGGCCAAGCGGTAGCCTGCGCCCCCTCCATGAAGGCCGTCCTCGTTGCGCTCTTCGCCTCCCTCCGCGCCAGCCTCCGCAGGCGCGTCGCCCTCCAGCTCGAGATCCTCGCCCTGCGCCACCAGCTCGCCGTCTACCGGCGGCATCACCCCCGAACCCGCATCCAGGTCGCCGATCGGCTCCTGTGGTCATGGCTCTCCCGGGCATGGGCCGGTTGGCGGAGCGCCCTCGTCTTCGTGCAGCCGTCCACGGTGATCGCCTGGCAGCGGCGCCGATTCCGTGACCACTGGGCCAGCCTGTCGCGCAGGGCTCCAGGTAGGCCGGCGGGGATGTCCGGGAGCTGATCCGTGAGATGTCGAGGGTCAACCCGTCCTGGGGGTCACCACGGATCGTCGGGGAGCTCGCCAAGCTTGGCATCCAGGTCGCCAAGGCCACCGTCGAGAAGTACATGGTCCGGCTGAGGAAGCCACCCTCGCCCACGTGGCGGGCCTTCCTCGAGAACCACGTGAAGGACCTCGTGTCGGTCGACTTCTTCGTGGTCCCCACAGTCGCCTTCAAGATCTTGTTCGTCTTCGTCGTGCTCGCCCACCACCGGCACCGCGTCGTCCACTTCAACATCACCGAGCACCCGACCGCGCACTGGACCGCCCAGCAGATCTCCGAAGCGTTCCCTTGGGAGACAGCGCCTCGTTTCCTGCTCCGCGATCGCGATGGCGTATACGGACCGGTCTTCAAGGACCGCATCGAGTCCTTGGGGGTGGAGGAGATCCTCACCGCGCCCCGGTCGCCCTGACAGAACTCCTTCGCCGAGCGCCTCATCGGAACCATCCGCCGGGAGTGCCTCGACCACGTAGTCGTGCTCAACGACCGGCATCTGCGAAGACTGCTGGGCGACTACCTACACCACTACCACCGTTGGCGGTGCCACCGCTCGCTGGAGATGGACTGCCCGGTGCCCCGCGCCACCCAAGGACCCGAGGTCGGCAGCGTCGTCGAAGTCGCCCAGGCCGCTGGCCTCTATCGTCACTACGAGCGCCGCGCGGCCTGACTCCAAGGCCGCCGCTGCCCCCGTTCGGTCACCACGTGCTCCAAGCGCGAAGGGAGTGGTGCACTCAGAGCCCTGCCCGTAGCATCCCTCTCCTCCGTTCGCGTGTCCCTGCGGCACGCCGCGAAGCGTCCTCACGAGCTGGCATCGAGTTTTCAGGCATCATGGAAACATGGCGGCTGAGCCGCATGGTCGAGCGGTGATGAGCTCGCTCCCGAAGGAGGAGGAGCGTCCCCTGTCACAGCTGCGTGACACGGTTGGCTTTGCGTGGAACCAGCCGAAAGAGGAGGACGCTCATGGATCGGTATATCGGATTGGATGGACATTCGCAAAGCTGCACGCTGCGAGTCATAACGGCGACGGGAAAGGACGTGGGTCGCCAGGTTGTGGAGACGAACGGTGCGGCCGTGGTGCAGGCTGTGCGTGCGATACCAGGTTCGAAACATCTCTGCTTGGAAGAGGGCGCTCAAAGCGGCTGGTTGTACGAGCTTCTCCGGAACGAAGTCGACGAGATCGTGGTGACGGTGCCATCGCGCCGGACGGGATGGAAGGACGACGCTCGGGATGCGTTGGAGCTGGCGGAGGGGCTGAGGACGGGCGCGATCAAGCGACGGGTTTACAAAACGTGCGGTCCGTACTCGGAGCTCCGTGCAGCTGTGCGCAACTACATGATTCTGACGAGGGATGTCGTTCGGGCGAAGAACCGGTTGAAGGCGCTCTATATCTCGCGGGCGATCCGCTCGCCCGGAGACGAAGCCTACCAGACCGACAAGCACGAGCACTGGGAGCGCAAGCTGCCGCCACCACAACGAGAGTCGGCAAGAGTTCTCTACCAGCAACTGGAGTGCCTGATGACCCTTCGATCAGGGGCGGAGGGCCGGCTCCTCGAGGCCTCGAAGGCGCACAAGATCGTCAAGGTCTTGTCCACTGCGCCAGCCATAGGGCCCATCCGGGCTGCGCAGATCGTGGCTACGGTCGTTACTCCTCACCGATTCAGGACCTGCCGGCAGTTTTGGGCGTACTGTGGACTGGCGGTGGTGACAAGGTCCTCGTCGGATTGGGTGCCCGGTGCGCAGGGGTGGGTGCGCTCAAAGATCTACCAAACCCGTGGCCTCAACCGGAATCGCCAGCCGATACTCAAGGCCGTTTTCAAAGGGGCGGCGCACCTCATCGCTACCCGAATGGCAGCACACCCCCTTCACGAATCGTTCAAGAGACTTGTCGATGGGGGAATGAAGCCAGCCGTTGCAGAGGTCACTTTAGCTCGCCGCCTTGCAGCGGCCGTCCTTGCCATGTGGAAGCACCAGGAGGTGTACGACCCAGCCAAGCACCGGTCGAACATCGCACACGCGTAGCTCGGCCGGCGACCATCGGCGAGCACGTCGAGTACACCGGACACGCCGAACTCATATGGTTCGCGGGAGAGCATCCCGTGGGTTCCTGGTCACGCGGACGCGACGCGCAGACCCCATTTTCAGGCTATGCCCCCGCGAAGTACCAAACGAAGCAGTGGCCCTCCAAGGCCCTAATAGAAGACTGGTACTCTCCTAGCAGAGTATCCCCGTGCTTCACGTTGAGTGACCTGCTGATCCGGGACCTCGACAACAGCTCGCAGGGTGGCCGCCTTGAAGTAGGTCTGCGTACCCGACTTCCGCAATCGGCCGCAGCTGAGGACGCGAACGATCCGCCCAACGCCAAGGAGGGGAAAGTTGGGTATGAGGGGACGTGTATGCTTGCCCTTGGTTTCCATAGAGGGACCCACAGGGTGCTGCTCACCGGCGCACCCGGGACGGGCAAGACGCTGCTGGCGCGCGCCACGGCGGGCGAGGCCAAGGTCCCGTTCTTCTCCGCCAGCGCCTCGGAGTTCGTGGAGATGATCGTGGGCGTGGGG
>Ga0335071_10005292_pt1 | contig 13414 bp, 11 predicted proteins | sample Lox_Sample_15_FD_206724 | JGI IMG/M metagenome (GOLD analysis project Ga0335071, IMG submission 206724) | Soil microbial communities from Loxahatchee National Wildlife Refuge, Florida, United States - Lox_Sample_1.5 | ecosystem: Environmental > Terrestrial > Soil > Wetlands | place: USA... | reverse complement strand
GCGACGTAAGACTCGAGCTCCTTCAGCCAGAGCAATTGGCCGATCGGCAGGATGTTCCAGTTGTAGATGTAGGCGGTGCTCGGCCCGGCCAGCGCGCCGCCGTATCCCAGGGCGGTCTTGTCGAGGCTGGCGACAGCGATCTCGAAGGGGTCGCGCATGATGTTCCCAATCTGGGTCCAGGTATAGGTCGTGGCCCCCGTGATTCCCCCCGTCGAGGTGTCCGGAAACATCGTGTAGTAGAACTTCCAGTTCTTGTAACGGACTGCGGATGGTATCGGGCCCGTGTAGTAAAAGAACACATCGCGCGCAGACTTCTCCGTCTTGCCTTCGAGGTAGTCAAGCTGGTCGAAGCCGTCGAGGGTGGTCTTGACGATACCTGGGTACGAGCCCGCTTCTATCCGCTTCTTGAGCGCATCGCCCTTCGGGCCACCGGCGGCGTTGACCAGTGTCGGCACCCAGTCGAGCGATGCGAACATTTCCTTCTTCACCGTGCCGGGCTTGATGTGGCCGGGCCAGCGGACGACGCACGGCGCGCGCATGCCGCCTTCCCAGGTGGTCAGCTTGCCTCCACGGAATGGCGTCACGCCGCCGTCCGGGTACGTGATGACCTCCGCACCATTGTCGGTCGTGAACACGACGATCGTGTTGTCGAGCTGGCCCATGTCTTCGAGCTTCTTCAGCACGTAGCCGATGTTGTCGTCCATCTGCTTCATGCCGGCCTCGTTGATGCCCCAGTCCTTGCCGCCCTTCTCGCCCAGCATGTCGTAGTACTTCGGCGACAGCACCGTCGTGATGTGCATGCGCGCCGGGTTGTACCAGACGAAGAAGGGCTTGTTGGTCTTCTTGGGATCGTTACGATCGAGGAAGTCGATCACCTTGGCCGAGATTTCCTCGTCCACGGTCTTCGAGCGCTCCAGAGTCAACGGACCCTGATCCTGGCAGGTCTGGTTTTTCGCCGTCCCGTCGGAGGACTTGCACCAGATCACGGGTCGCGGGGGGGTCAGGCACGTCGCCGTTCGCGGATCCACTGCGCCGGGCACCTCGGGCAGCCCCGGGACCGGCGTGTTCCTGCACGGCGGAGCGACGCCCTGTTCGGTCGGGGTCTTGTTGATGTCGACGAAGCTCACGCCTTGCATCGCGTCGAGGTGATACAGGTAGCCCCAGAACTCGTGGAAGCCGTGCGCGGTTGGCAGCGCATCGGTGTGATCGCCCAGGTGATTCTTGCCGAACTCGCCCGTGTTGTAGCCCAAGTCGCGGAGGAACCAGGCGAGCGCCGGCGTGCCGGGTCGCAGGTAGGACGGGCTGCCGGGAAGCTGCGGCGGAATCATCCCCGTGCGCAGCGGATGCATGCCGGTGAAGAAGGAGTTGCGGCCGGCTGTGCAGCTCTGCTCGGCATAGTAGTGCATGAAGATCGCGCCTTCGTTGCCAATGCGGTCGATGTTGGGCGTTTCCCCGACCATGAGGCCGCGGTGGTAGACGCTCGGCTGCATCCAGCCGATGTCATCGCCCATGATGAAGAGGATGTTGGGCTTCTGCTGAGCGGAGGCCGGGCCGGCGGCCAGAGCGAGGCCCGCGGCCAGCGCGACCAGTGCGGCGACGGCTTTTCGAAGATGTCTCATGCCTTGTCTCCTTCGTTGTGGTCGGGTTGTGAGGACGCTCACTTCACCTTCTTCAACGTCACGTTCGCGGGGTTCATGCCATCCAGCTGCCCGCTGATGGTGTCGCCCTGCACGGTGAGCCACCCGGTGACGCCGGTCGGGTAGAGGAGCTGCAGGGTGTTGCCGGTCACGAGCGCATTGACCGCTCCACTACGATCGACGGGGGTGCCGGTGATCGTGGTATTCCCCGAGACCTTGGCCCCGGTCTGCTGCAAGGTCATCTGGATCTGCCCACTGCCGAGCGTCGCCTGCGTGTAGGCCCACTGGCCGGCCCACGAGCCGGTCACGTCCACTGTGGGCGGCGCGGTCGACGCGGAGTTGCTCGTGGCACATGCGGTGACGCCGAGCAGGACGAGACTCAGGAGCACCACTCGACGCATGATCACCTCCCTGGTTTTGATGTGGCCGCTACCAGGCGGCCGTCCGCCTCGTTCCTTGTCACTCACGCGCTGACCTCAATCCCCCACGCCTCGCGCGGGTCGAGGCTCGTATCGTTCGCCCCGCAGGACGGCCTTCACCGCGGGCACCAGCTCGCGCCCGGCGCTGTGCTTCGAGACGTGGGCGAGCGCGCCGGCCGCATAGCCCCGCTCGGCCATCTCCGGGCCATCGAACGCCGTCACGAGAACGACCCGCGTGTTCGGATGTTTGGCGATGAGCGCGCCGGTGGCCGCGATGCCGTCGAGGCCAGGCATGACGATGTCCGTGACGATCACATCAGGCTGGAGCTCCTCCGCTGCCCGCAGAAGGGCCAGGCCATCGACCACCACGGCCACCACGTCGAACTCCGGTTCCAGCAGCTTGCGCAGCTGTTCGGCAATCGGCGCGTGGTCCTCGGCCAGCAGCACGCGTGGCCGGCTCATGCGCGCCAACCTAGGCGCCGCCAAGTGCTCCGACAATTCGGAGGACTACGGAGGGGGTCAGTAGAATTGCGGAGGCAGGCGCCGGAGGGTGGCGCCCACGCGGGCGCCGGGGCTACGTCTTATCGGTCGGTTCGGCCAGGCCCTTCTCGACGGCATAGCGGACCAGCTCGGCAGTGGTCTTGAGACCCAGCGTCGCCATGATCTGGTACTTGTGCGTCTCGACGGTGCGGGAGGATAACCCAAGCGTGCCAGCCACTTCCTTCATGGTCCGTCCGGCGGCGATGAGCGAGAGCACTTCACGCTGGCGAGGCGTCAGGGGTCCCGCACCGGCGGTGTGGCCGCCGGCCAGCTTCTTGAGAACGTCCCGAGAGAGCTGAGGCGTCACATAGGTTTGGCCCCGCAGCACCGTATGGATGGCGTCGATCAGCTCTTTCCCCGCGGAGTGCTTGACGACGAAGCCGGAAGCTCCCACGCGCAAGGCCTCGGCCGCCAGTTGGCCATCGGCGTGCATGGTGAGGAAAACGACCTTCGCGGAGTTCTCGTCCAGCTTGAGCCGGCGCAGCGCTTCGATCCCGCTCATACCGGGCATGGCTATGTCCGCCACGATGACATCGGGCCGGAGCTGGCGCGCGGCATCGAGGAGGCGGGTGCCGTCCGGCACGCTCCCGACGACAGAGAACTCGCGCTGCAGCAGGGAAAAGAGGCCTTCGACAACGATGGGGTGATCGTCGGCGAGCAGCACGGTGGCGCGGCGCGCGGAGGTCGGCATCTCACTGCGCGAGCGGCACCACGACCCGGATGCTGGCGCCGTGCTGCGGCTTCGTATCGATCGTGAGAGACCCGCCCACGAGACGGACGCGCTCCTCGAGACTGATCAGGCCCAGGCCGCGTCCCCGCACCTCCGCGAGGTCGAACCCTCGGCCATCGTCACGGATGGTGAGCAGGAGATCGGACGCCTCGCGCGACAGGGTTACCCATGCCTGCCCGGCCTTCGCATGCATCGCGGTATTCTTGAGCGCCTCCTGGGTCACCCGGAACAGGCAGAGCGCAACATCGAAGGGCACGTCGCCCAGGTCTTCGTCCGATTGATACGTCACGGCGATCCCGTGGCGGTGGTCGAATTCACGGCAGTGACTCCGCAGCGCGGCGCTCAGGCCTGCGTACTGCAGGATGCCCGGATGAAGCTCGTGCGACAGATCTCTGATGGCCGCGGAGAGCTCCATGGAGCTGACCTGGAGCCTGGCCACTTCCTGGCGGAGGTTCTCGGAGACCTCGTTCTCGAGCGCGCTCAGGGCGATCGACAGGGACGCCAGACCCTGATTCACGCCGTCGTGCAGCTCACGTCCTATGCGCCGGCGCTCGTCCTCCTCCGCGGTCAGGAGGCGCCCGGCCAGGCTCCGGATGTCCTGGGCGCTCCGGTGCGCGGCCTGCTCGGCGCGCTGCCGCGCGAGCGCGTTCGCGAAGACGTCGGCGAGGAGCCGGAGTCGAGGCATCAGCTCGTCGGCCCAGTGGTGCTCCTGGAAGACACTGCCGATGGACAGGCCGCCCTTGACCACGCCGCCTTCGACGAGAGGGGCCACGGCGGTGGAGACCATACCGAGCTTTACGAGTCCGCGGACATCAGCGGAGCTGTCGTCTGGTGAACCTGAAGGGATGGAAAGACGTACGACCTGGCCGCGACGGATCTCACTGTAGATCTGGGGGAACTGATCCTCGTAGATGACCGCATCCACGGGTGGCACGCCGTCACGGGTCCACGAATGGGTGAGCCGGGCCTCGCCGGCCTTGTCGGCGACCGACCAGAGAGCAGCCCGGTCGGTGCGGAGATCCTCGACGATGGAGCGGAGTCCCCGGTTGACCTCGCGGTCGATCTCTGCGGAAGGACACGAGGCGAGCGCGGCGGAGAGGCTCGAGAGAAGAGTCTCGAATCGCAGGCGCTCGGCGAGGCTTTGTTGGGCGCGGCGACGCTGGGTACGCTGCACCAGCAGGAGTCCGATGAGCGCGCCCTGGACGGCAATCAGGCCCAGTCCCCCGATCAGATACAGCCGGTAGCGCTCCCAGAGGGATCGCTCGGAAAACAGCACGACGCTTCCCTCCGGGAGGAGCCGGCGATTGATCTTCCAGCGTGTGAGCTGTCGATCGTCGAACATGGGGACGGTCGTGCCTTCCGTAGTCGGGGGTGGGCGTTCGCCGGCGAGCACCCGCAGCGCGAGATCTGCGGCCACCTTGCCGTGCGCCTCGAAGCTCACCACGTAGCCGCCCACCACGCCTGCTCCGATGATCCCGTCCGTGAGCCCATAGATGGGTACGCGGGAGACGAGGAGCAGTTGTTTGAGGAAGGCTGGCGTCGTGAAGTCTCTTCCCGCTCCGTCGCGCAGGAATGGACCCAGGAGCACGACCGCATTGTCGGGCAGAGCGGCAATCGCCTTCAGGATGTCATCGGCGCTGGAACCGATCAGGTAGCTGATCTCGACCGGCCCAAAGTGAGCCTGGAGTTGCTCGTGGGCGGCGTCCACCCAAAGCTGCTCTCCCGCTGAGGCCCCCACGACGACCACGGCCCGCCGAATGCCAGGCTGAAGGCGGCGGGCGAGATGAAGTGTCTCTCCCCACCCCCGCTGTCTCCACGTCCCCGTTACATCGGTGCTGGAAGAGAGATCGGCGAAGGAAGAACGTTCCACGCCCACGAGCACGAGCGGCGCGTTCGAGAACAGCTCGCGCCGGTTCTTGAGGGCGAAGGAGACCGTGAGCTGTCCTTGGGCCACGATGAGATCGATCGGCCGCTGACGGTACTTCACGCCGAGGAGCTTGACCAGATCATCCTGAAGCTCTCCCCCGTGGAAGGAATTGAGGTCGAGGAATTCCGTGTAGAAGACGATCGGTCGTGGCGAGCGCGCTTCCAGTGTCGAGCGCAGGGCCTGGTCCGTGCTCACCACGGATGGCGTGAGGCGAGATTCTGAGTAGAGGAGGAGCACGTGATAGCTGGCCGAGGGCGGGGGAGACTGAGCCGAGGCCGGCTCCATGGGGGCGAGGAGCATCCCGAGCGTCACGCTACTCAGGAGACAAAAGCGGCCCACAGATTGGTAGCCGAGAGCTAACAAAGTCACCTCGGGTCAGGGCTCCGTCAGACAGGAGCGTGGCACTCGGATGTCGATCGCCCGAGGAGCCTCCTGGCTGGCGCAGAGCTTGAAGTTTCAAGGCCTACACACCCGCGCTTACTCAGCGGCATCGTACCATCCGCGGCATTGGCGTCAAGCTGCAGGCGAGCTGGCGCGCACGAGGAGAGCGCGCCCGCTGCACTGTTACGATTTGATGACGGTGACTGAATGAGGGCGCTCTGGGATCAGGATGAAGCAACGACTATAGGCTATGGCTATAGACAGCGAGCCGTCCTTGCGCTCCTCTTCAATCACCGGCCGCAGGGCAACGTGAAGCCACGGCGAGAGCTCCCTTCAGGAGATGCGACCGGCAGGCTGGGCGGCACGGTATGCGCCGACCGCCTCTTCTACCGTCGCGAAGAAAGTGTCCTCGCCCAGGCGCGTGAACAGCCCGAAGCGCTTCAGCTTGTCCTTGACGGGATCCTTCATCTCGGCGAAGCAGAGCTCGATGCCGGCGGCCCGTAGGTCGTCGTCGAGCTCGGAGACGACATCGGCCGCCGTGACGTCCACGCTGGTGACCGGCTCCGCCGCGACCACGAGCCAGCGGACGGGCGTGGGCGAGCTCGCCACGGCATCCAGGACACGCTCGTGGAACAGCTCGGCGTTCGCGAAGAAAAGCGGTGCATCCCAGCGGAACAGCACAAGGCCGGGGATCAGCCGCGCGTCCGGATAGCGGGTGATGTCATGATAGCCGGCGACATGATCCACGCGGCCGAGCACGGCCGAGTGCGGGCGCCAGCCGTCCCAGAGGAACTCGATCACGGCGATGACGACCGCGAGGGCAATGCCCGGAATGGCGCCAAGCGTGGCCACGCCCGCGAAGCAGGCCATCGAAAGCCAGAACTCCCACCGCTGGATGCGGTAGATGCGACGAAGGTCGGCCACTTCGATCAGGCCGATGGCGGAGGCGATGACGACGGCGGCCAAGGCTGTTTGCGGCAGATGCTCGAGCAGGTTGGGCGCGAGGAGCAGGAGCAGCGCAATGGCGAGAGCGCCCACGACTCCGGTCAGCTGCGTCCGCGCTCCCGCGGCCTCGGCCACCGGCGTGCGCGACGAGCTGCTGCTGACGGGGAAGCCCTGAAAGAACCCGGCGGCGAGGTTGGCCACGCCGAGACCCACCATCTCCTGGTTCGGGTCCACGGGTGTGCGCAGGCGCGCCGCATACACTCGAGAGAGCACGCTCGTGTCCGCGAACGATACGAGGGCCACCGCGACGCCGCCCATGAGGATCGGGACAAGGTCGTCGAGGTTGACCAGAGGAAGTCGAGGCGCCGGCAAACCGCGAGGCAGAGGACCGAGCACGGCCACGCCGGCCCGCCTTGCGAGGCCGAAGGCGCCCACGACAACAGTGGCGGCGATCACGGCAACCAGGATGCCCGGAGCCCGCGGCCAGCGCTTCAGGAGCAGGATGAGCGCGAGCGTGGCGGCGCCGATCGCGAGCGCCGCGCCGTTCGTGCTCCCATCAAGTACTTTGTCGACGATCGCCCACAGCTGGCGTAGAGGTCCGGTCGCCGAGGCCGAGAAGCCGAAGAGCTTCGGGATCTGGCTCAGCAGCACCGTCAGCGCGATGCCGTTCATGTAGCCGTAGCGGATCGGCTTCGAGAGCAGCTCGGTGATGAAGCCCAGGCGCGCCACGCCCAGGGCAAGGCACACGAGGCCGGACACGAGCGCCATCAGGCCGGCCAGCGCGACGGCTCTTGTTGCCTCACCGCCCGAGAGCGGCAGCACCACGGTGAGGATCACCGCGGCGAGCGCCGAGTCCGGACCCAGGACGAGAATCCGGCTCGGACCGAACAGAGCGTAGGCGAGCAACGGCACGATGGTCGCGTAGAGGCCGTTGATGCCCGGCACCCCGGAGGCCTGCGCGTACGCGATGCCGACCGGCACGAGCATCGTCGTCATGACCATGCCGGCGACCACGTCGCGCTTGAGCCACGATAGCTCGTACCGGCGCAGTGTCTCGAGCCCGGGCAGCCATCGCATCCAGCTTGCCTGGCTCGTCTGCGCTGCGGGACGGGCGATGCGCCCAGGCTCGGTCACGCCGCTTCTCCTCTTCGGCATTATTTCACGGCGCCGGGGAATTGCCTGGACTGCTCGCGCACCTGGATCGCGTTTGACCTCGGCGGCCACTTGCCGTACATGTGATGAGGCTTCTTCTCACTCCCAGACCCGGAGGATCGCATGCCAGCACGTCCGCTGCCGACGGAGCAGGAGGTGCGCTCGTGGATACGCGAGCGCCGCAACTGGGGACGCTGGGGCCAGGACGACCAGCGCGGCGTCATGAACCTCGTCACCCCCACCAAGCGTGTGGCCGCCGCGCGGCTCGTCAGGACGGGGCGAAGCGTGTCGCTCTCACGGCCTTTCCCGAAGGATCCGGGCATCAACAACGCGCGCCCCGCCCAGCACTACATGCAGGTGATTCCGCGCGGCAAGGGCGCCTTCGCGGGCGACTACTACGGCATCTTCTATCACGGCGTGGCCTCCACCCACATCGACGCGCTCTGCCACACCTGGGACGACGAGGCGATGTGGAACGGGCGCGATCCGAAGAAGGAGATCACCTTCGACGGGGCCACCTTCGGCGCCATCGAGCACTGGGCCGACGGCATCATCACCCGCGGCGTCATGCTGGACGTGCCGCGGCACCGCGGCGTGCCCTACGTGACCGAGGACGCGCCCGTGCACGGCTGGGAGCTGGACGACATCCTCACCAAGCGCGGGATCAAGCTCGAGCCCGGGGACGCGGTCTGCGTGTTTTCCGGGCGGGATGCGTGGCAGGCCGCCAATCCGGAGACGCCATACGGTCGCCCGTACGGCGGACTCAACGTGAGGCCGGGGCTCCACGTCTCGTGCCTGCCGTTCCTGCGCGATCACGACGTGAGCATGCTCGTGTGGGACATGCTCGACCATCTGCCGATCGGCTATGACATCCCGTGGGCCGTGCACGCGTGCCTCTTCGCGTACGGCACGGCGCTGCTCGACAACGCCCAGCTGGAGCCGCTGGCCAAGGCCTGCGCGGAGGAGCAGCGCGACGAGTTCATGATCGTGGTCTCGCCGCTGGTCGTCGTGGGCGGCACCGGCTCGCCGGCGAACCCGCTCGCGGTGTTCTGAAGAGCGTCGTGAAGAAAGGAGGAGCCATGGCGCGCAAGCCCTCGTCAGCCCGGCGCCCGAGCGCCCGGCCGGATGCGCCGGATCCGGGACACCGCTGGGACCGTCCCATCCAGGCGCCGGGACACATGCAGGTGGACTTCGAGGAGCGCGTGGACTTCCGGCGCCTGCACGAGTACCGTCTTGGCCGCGTGCGCCGCGCGCTGGCACGCTCGGGGCTGGGCGCGCTCCTTGTCTTCGACCAGCACAACATCCGTTACATCTCCGGCACGGTCATCGGCGAGTGGGCCCGGGACAAGCTGATCCGCTACTCGCTCCTGAGCGGCAACGGCGAGCCGTGGGTGTGGGACTTCGGCTCGGCGGCCAGGCACCATCGCCTCTATGCGCCGTGGCTCCTCCCGGGCCACTGCCGCGCCGGCATGGTCGGCATGCGGGGCGCCGTCCCGCCCTCCGCGGGGCTCTTCGAGCAGGCGGCGCGCGAGATCAAGGCCATCCTCGTCGAGGAGGGCGTGGCCGGCATGCCGCTCGGCCTCGACATGGTGGAGCCGCCCTTTCTCTTCGCGCTCCAGAAGGAAGGCATCGAGGTACGCGATTGCCAGCAGGTGATGCTCGAGGCCCGTGTGATCAAGAGCGCCGACGAGATCATGCTTCTCAACATGGCGGCGGCCATGGGCGACGGCGTCTACCAGGACATCTTCGAGGCGCTCAAGCCCGGCGTGCGCGAGAACGAGATCGTGGCGCTTGCCACCAAGCGGCTCTACGAGATGGGGTCGGACTGCGTGGAGGCCATCAACGCCATCTCCGGGGAGCGGTGCTCGCCGCACCCGCACAACTTCACCGACCGCATGATCCGCCCCGGCGACCAGGCCTTCTTCGACATCATCCAATCCTTCGTGGGCTACCGCACGTGCTACTACCGCACCTTCAGCGTGGGCCGGGCCACGGCCCCCCAGCGCGATGCCTACAAGAAGGCGCGCGAGTGGATGGACAGCGCCATTGCCCTCATCAAGCCCGGAGTGTCCACGGAGCGCATCGCGAAGTGCTTCCCGAAGGCGCAGGCCATCGGCTTCGAGAGCGAGATGGCCGCCTTCGGGCTCAACTTCTGCCACGGCCTCGGGCTGGGCCTCCACGAGCGCCCGATCATCTCGCGGCTCAACTCGCTCGACGATCCCATGGAGCTCCAGGCCGGCATGGTGTTCGCCGTGGAGACGTACTGCCCGGCCTCCGACGGCGTGTCCGCGGCGCGCATCGAGGAAGAGGTGATCGTCACGCCGAAGGGCGCCCAGATCATCACGCTCTTCCCCGCCGACGAGCTCCCCATCGCCAACCCGTACTGAGGACTCCCGCCATGAACCTCCGCATGCGGCAGATCTGTCTGGTCGCGAAAGAGCTGGCCCCCGTCGTGGACACCTTCCAGGACGTCTTCGGCCTCGAGGTGTGCTTCCGCGACTCCGGGGTGGGCAAGTACGGGCTCGAGAACGCCCTGTTCCCCGTGGGCGACGGCTTCCTCGAAGTGGTGGCGCCGGTACGCGAGGGGACCACGGCCGGCCGCTACCTCGACCGCCGGGGCGGCGACGGCGGCTACATGGTGATCACCCAGTGCGCCGATCTGGCGCCACGGCGGGCCCGGTGCGAGGCGCAGGGTGTCCGCATCGCGAACGAGATCAACCACGGTGACTACCGCGAGCTGCAGCTTCATCCGCGCGACGTGGGCGCCGCCATGCTGTCCTTCAGCCACCAGCAGGGCGGCGAAGCCGCCGACGGCCCTTGGCATCCGGCCTCGTCGAAGGCCACCACGCCGCGCGGCCGTGGCGTGGTTCGGGCCATGACGGCCGCCGAGCTCCAGAGCGACGATCCCGAGCGGCTGGCGGGCCGGTGGAGCCAGGTGATGGAGCTTCCCCTGACGCGCGACGACGGCGGACATCCCGTCATCGCGCTCGACGACGCCCGCCTCCGCTTCGTCAAGGCGAGCGACGGCCGCGGCGAGGGGCTCGGCGGGCTCGATCTCGCGTGCGCCGACCGCGCTGGCGTGATGGCCCGTGCGAAGGCTCGCGGCCTCCCCGTGACGGGAGACACCGTCCTCGCCTGCGGGATTCGCTTCCGGCTCGTCTGACCGACGGCGCCCGGCCGCCAATGCTCGAGACCCGCCGTCTGCGCCTGCGCCGCCTGCGTCCCTCCGATGCGCCCGCGCTCATCGCCCTCGACAGCGACGAGCACGTGATGCGCTACATCGGCAGCCGCGGCGGCACGCCGGAGCAGATCGCGGCGCGCGTGCGCGAGCGGATTGCGATGGACGGAGCGGCACTCGGCTGGTGGCTCGTGGAGGGCAAGGCCGATGGGACCTTTCACGGCATCGCGGGGCTCCTCCGGATGCCCGAAGGGCGCGACATCGAGCTGGCGTACCGGTTCGTGCGATCCGTCTGGGGGCGCGGCATCGCCACGGAGGCGGCGCTCGCCCTGGCGGAGCATGCGTTCACGACGGCGGAGCTGACCCGGGTGGTGGCCGTGACGTTTCCGGAGAACACGCCCTCCCAGCGGGTGCTCGACAAGGTGGGCTTCGTGGCCGATGGAATGACGAGCTACAAGGAGTTCCGCGTCGCCCACTTCACGCTGACGGCGGAGAGGTGGCGCGCGCGGCGGTGAGCGGGTAGCGCCGTCCGTCCAGGACGAGCGCCGGGTGTCCGCAATGCTCGAGGATGAAGGGCGCCAGCTGCTGCAAGGCGATCCGGCCGAAGCGCGCGCGGAAGATACCCTTGCGCACGCGACAGAAGAGCCGGGCGCCGTCGTGCTCGAGGGTGTCTGGATCGAGCGGCTCCCGCAAGGCGCCCGCGAGATGAAGATCCACCCGGCGCAGAGAGCCGCCCGTGCTCTCGATGGTGAGACGCTGCACCACGAAGGGCGTGTCCTCGGCCTCGAACCAGTTCCGCTCGCCCTGGCAGAGGGCCAGCCAGCGCCCCTCCGGTGTCCGCTGGAGCGCCAGCAGGAAGAAGCGCAGCGTGGCGGGGTCCACGATCTCGCTGCCGTCGTGGAACATGCGCCCTTCCGCATCCACACGATAGACGTACTCGCGCACGGCAGCCACATTGTAGGCGCGGCCGCCGGGCTGGACAATCCGGCGCCTGCCGTGTTTACTTCCTCACGCCATGGCGAGCCGCGACCACTACGGCGACGTCCTGCAGTTCCGGGCCGATCTCTGGCGCGTGCCGTTCTCCATGTGCGTGGGCGCGGTGGCGCTCTTCCTCGTCACCGTGCTGATCGACCGGGGCGCCATCCACGACTCCCTGCGACTGCCTGGCTGGATATCCATCGGCGGTCCGGACGACGCGCGGGCCATCCTGGGCGCGCTGCTGGGGGCGGTCAGCACCGTGCTGGCGCTGATCTTCTCGGTGGCCCTCCTCGTGCTCTCGATGGCGGTGAGCAACTTCGGCCCCCGCATCCTCTACCGCTTCGTGAGCGACGGCGTCACCCAGGCGACCATCGGGCTCTTCCTCGCGAGCTTCGTCCACCTCCTCCTGACCTTCGTGGTGACGCGGCAGCAGGGCGACAGGCAATTCGTCCCCCAGCTCACCCTCATGTGCGGGGTCGCGCTGGTCATGACGAGCTTCATCGTGCTCGTCATCTTCAGCCACCGCATCGCCATGTCGATCCAGACCCAGAACGTGGTGGCGCACATCGTGGCGGATCTCGACCGGGCGCTGGTCCAGCTGATGGAGGGGGCGAAGCGGGTTGCCTTGGTTCCACGGACACCTGACGGGTGGGCGCAGCGGGACGCGGTCATCGCTCGCCTGGACTCCGAGGGGGGCATCGTGCGGGCGCCCCGCACCGGCTTCGTGCAGGAGGTGGACATGGGCGCCCTGCTGACCGCCACGGAGCGCCTCGATGTGGTGGCGCGCCTCCTCTACCGGCCCGGCCAGTTCGTCATGGAGGGTGGCGCACTCGCCCAGGTCTGGCCCGCCGCGCGGGCCGCGGATTTCGCGCCGGTGGTCGCGCAGGGCATTCAGATCGGCAGGCAGCGGACCCTCAAGCAGGACCTCGAGTTCGGCATCGCGCAGCTGGTCGAGATCGCGCTGCGCGCCTTGAGTCCCGCCATCAACGATACCTTCACGGGATTGACCTGCATCGACTGGCTCGGGGACGAGCTGCGGGCGTTCGCGTCGGTCAGCCAGGACTCTGGCGCGTGCCTCGGGCGGCGTGACACCACCATCAGGCTCGTGTGGCCGCCCCTGATGCTCGCCCGCCTCACCGCAAGCGCGTTCAACCAGATCCGCCAGACCGCCACCGGCAACCCGGCCGTGAGCATCCGGCTACTCCAGACCTTCGCGCGGCTGGGGGAGCAGGTCGAAGACGCTGCGTTCCGGGAAGCCCTGCGACAGCAGGTCGAGGCCGTCTGGGAATCCGTGTCCTCGGAGTCGCTGGTGAAATCCGACCGGGCGGATGTCGAGAAGGCCTATCGGCGCGCCTGCGACATGGTCGGGACCAACTGATGACACAGAGAAAGGGCACGCCATGAACGAGACGGTGGGCTTCATCGGGCTGGGGACCATGGGGCTGCCCATGGCGACCAATCTCGCCAGGGCCGGCGTGCGGCTGGTCCTCCACGACACGAGCGCGGAAGCGCGCGCGGCGGCCGGCA
>Ga0335071_10005291_pt1 | contig 13416 bp, 9 predicted proteins | sample Lox_Sample_15_FD_206724 | JGI IMG/M metagenome (GOLD analysis project Ga0335071, IMG submission 206724) | Soil microbial communities from Loxahatchee National Wildlife Refuge, Florida, United States - Lox_Sample_1.5 | ecosystem: Environmental > Terrestrial > Soil > Wetlands | place: USA: Florida... | reverse complement strand
GAAGCCGCACTCAAGGTACACAAAGGGATTCCCATGATCAATTCCATCTCGCTCGAGAAGGACCGGCGGGACAAGCTTCTTCCCATCCTGGCGGGGAAGGATCTCAAGATCGTCGCCTTGTGCACGAGTGACGCAGGCATACCCCGCACGGCTGCCGACCGCCTCACGATTGCCGATCAACTGATTGAGCTCCTTCTTCACCACGGGGTGAAGCTGGAAAATATCTACGTGGACCCGCTCGTGCAGCCCGTGGCAACGGATAAGATATTCGGATCTGAGTTTCTCGAATCCATTGCACAAATTCTGACTCGTTTCCCCGGCATCCATACCATGTGCGGGCTCTCCAATATCTCTTTTGGACTCCCTCAACGAAAATTTCTCAATCGCACCTTTATGGCCATGGCCATTGCCAAAGGCTTGGACGCGGCCATTCTTGACCCGTTGGACACGCAGATGATGGGCGTCGTCATTGCGGCGGAAACTCTGATCGGCAGGGATAATTTCTGTATGAACTACATCAAGGCCTACCGCGGAGAAAAGCTTGGGGTATGAGGTATGTTCGTGCTCTATAACACGGCGAAAGGAGATCGGTCATGGAAGAACTCATTAAGGCGCTCACAGAAATGCAGGAAACAGAAGCAATTCGGAAGGCCAAAGAATTGCTGGATAAGGGTACCGACCCTGTGAAACTTCTCGAGGCCTGTTCTACGGCCATGGAAGGGGTCGGCTCTCGCTTTGAGAAAGGCGAGTACTTTCTTCCTCATCTCATGATGGCCGGTGAAATGTTGAGGCAGATATCTGATATGATCAAGCCTCTCATCAACGAAGAAAAGTCCAGCAAAGGTAAGAGCAGGTATTTGATAGGCACCGTCAAGGGTGATATCCACGACATCGGTAAGAACATCGTAGCTTTTCTTCTTGATGCGAACGGCTTCGAGGTGAAGGATATCGGGATCGATCAACCGCCGGAAAACTTCGTCAAGAGTATCAAAGAATTTCAGCCCCAGATTGTCGGCATGAGCGGTTTATTGACCCTTGCATTTGACTCCATGAAGAAGACGGTACAGGCCATTAAAGATGCCGGCCTAAGAGACAAGGTCCACATCATGATCGGCGGTGGGCAGTGTTCGGAGCAAGTAAAGGAATATGCCGGCGCCGACGCGTATGCGCCCGACGCAATAGCCGGCATCAAGATAGCCAAAGAGTGGACAGGAGGGAAATGAAATGAAAGAGCGATTCATAGAACTCGCTTCTGACGCAGAGCAGAAGCAAGAGGAACGGTTTACTGTCTGGCGTGCAGGAGAAGCGATCCCTTTTGCTGACGCGGGTGCTAAGGCCGCATATCAGGAACGCGTCACCTTGATGAAGGATGCGATCCAGCTCAAGAAACCCGGCAGGGTCCCGATCTGCCCTTCGGCGGGGTTTTTTCCGATGCAGTATGCCGGAATCTCCATGTATGACGCTATGTATGATTACGGAGCCCTCACAGAAGCCGTTGAGAAATACCACCTTGATCTTGAGCTTGATGCCTATAACGCGCCGACCATGGTGCCAGGCAAGGCGCTCGAAGCCCTGGAGTACAAGCTCTATCAGTGGCCTGGACACGGCGTAGCCAAGGAGCGCGAATATCAGTTCGTCGAGGACGAATACATGAAGGCGGAGGAATACTACGACCTGATTGACGATCCCACGGCCTTCTTTCTAAATCGTTTTTTCCCCCGCATCTTCGGTGCTCTGAAGCCATTCGAAACCATCCCCCTCCTGCCAGGGATCAATGAGATTCTGCTTGTGCCCCCGTTTGCAAGACCCTTTGGCACAGAGCCAATGAGGAAGGCCCTTGCGGCCCTCACCGACGCCGGAGAAGAAACGCTGAAGTTTCTGGCTGCGCTCGGTGAGGTCGGCGGGAAAGTCATGGGGAGAGGATTTCCAGCGTTCTCCGGAGGTTTCACCAAGGCCCCGTTTGACGTGATCGGCGACAGTCTCCGCGGTACGAGAGGGATTATGCTGGATATATTCCGCCGCCCGGATGAGCTGAAGGAGGCTTGTGCGCGGCTCACTCCCATCATGGTGAAATGCGGGGTAAACAGCTGCCGGGCCTCCGGTCACATCATGCCTTTCATCCCGCTCCACAAAGGTGCCGATGGTTTCCTGTCAGACGAGCAGTTTAAAACTTTCTACTGGCCGACGCTGCGCAAGGTCATCATCGGGCTGGTAAATGAAGGTTTCGTCCCACAGCTCTTTTGTGAGGGCGGCTATAATCAGCGGCTGGATGTTATTTCAGATGTCCCGAAGGGGAAGGTCGTCTGGTGGTTTGACCGAACCGATCTGAAAAAGGCAAAGGAGAAGCTTGGAAGCGTTTCCTGCATTGCAGGGAACTTTCCCGTTGACCTCCTGATCACGGGTACGCCTGATGAGATACGGGCAAGCTGCAAGCAAATGATTGAAAGTGCGGGCGAAGATGGCGGCTATATATTCACCACCGGCGCCGGTATGCAGGGAGCGAAACCGGCAAATGTACAAGCAATGGTGCTGGCAGCCAAAAAATACGGCGCGTACGACAAGTGATTGCCCCGCCGCTTCAGACAACAACTTCTTCCAATGGAAACGTGAATGCTCCGAGACCGGCATCAGGAAATTCTTTCTTCATGTCGCGCACCATATCCAGAAGATGGGAAATCTGCTCATCCGGTACAGCGAGTAAGAGCGACGTCAATCCACCGTGTGAATGAGGCCCGCCTGCCCTTGACTCAAGTCCCTTGTATTCACCGGTCATATTGTGGATTTTGATATATGAGCCGTAACCCGCCTGCTTAAACGTGGTTGTTACACCGTCATCAAAATATTCAGCATAAACAAAAACAAACATTTTCATTTATCTGTACCTCCTTGAAGCGTCTCCTCATGCTTCTGCTCCTGCTTATTCATTACCACCGATATTCTATGGCGTCAATCTGCATTCTGGAATGCCAAATTCTGATTGGAATGAGAAGTAACCGCACGTCTGCCTATCTCATGTGGCAAAGACGAGAATGTTCTTACAGTTGAGAGCGCTTACGCAAATAACTTTGTACGCCGACCGTGTAGAGTATATAATTGGTTTGAGCCGAAGCCCAAGGTAAAAAGGTGTAGACCATGGCAAATCTCGAAACGATGCTCAATCCCAAGACCGTAGCTGTCATCGGTGCAACTGAAAAGGAAGGTGCCGTCGGACGGATAATCCTTGAGAACCTGTTCCGTTCGAAATCGCGCAAAGTGTTTCCCGTAAATCCAAACAGAAAGCGAATCCTGGAGATCGAGACCTATTCAGATATAGCGAGTGTCCCGGAACACGTGGACCTCGCAATCATCGCAACCCCTGCCGGCTCAGTGCCTCACCTTGTCGAACAATGCGGTGCAAGCGGCATTAAAGGGGTGGTGATTATCTCGGCGGGTTTCAAAGAAATGGGGGAAGAAGGAGGAAGGCTGGAAACCGAAATAGACGAGGCCAGGAAAAAATATCGGATGCGTATCCTGGGACCAAACTCACTGGGGTTTGTGAGGCCCGGCTTCAATGCCACGTTTCTCAAGGGCGACCCGGCTTCAGGCAATATCGCCTTCATCTCACAGGGTGGCGCACTCGGCGCAGCGATCCTCGACTGGGCGGTCGACGCAGGCATAGGTTTTAGTTTCTTTGCATCCGTAGGATCTATGTTGGATATAGATTTTGGGGACTTCATCGATTTTCTGGGCGACGACTACCCTACAAAAAGCATCTTGCTCTACATGGAACGCATAGGAGACGCAAAAAAGTTCATGAGCGCCGCACGGGCGTTCGCACGCCGCAAGCCCATTATTATACTGAAGTCCGGCAGGCATACCGAATGTTCAAAAGCTGTACAATCGCATATGAGCCCCATGGTGCCTGACGACGCCGTATACGACGCAGCCTTCAGGAGGGTTGGCGTGGTGCGGGTCAGGGAAATAGCGGAACTCTTCGATGCTGCCGAGGTGCTCGATTCAGGGAGACTGCCGCGAGGCCCAAAACTTGCCATCATAACGAACGAAGGCGGTCCGGCCGTGCTGGCCGCCGATGCGCTCGTCGACCTCGGTGGCGAGCTTGCAACGCTCTCCGACGACAGCACGAGAGAGATTGCAAGCTTCCTGCCGCCGGACTGGAGCAGAGCCAATCCCATCGATATTCCCTGGAATGCGCAGGTCGAGAGCTATAAGAAGACGCTGAGGGTAGTGTTGAACGACTCAATGACTGACGGGGTACTCATGATTTATACACCTTTGGAATCCGCTCTATCTGACCAGGTTGCGGCGGCCGTGGCTGAGACAGCAAAGGATTGGCTAAAGCCCGTGATCACCAGCTGGATAGGCGCCAAAGAGGTCCAGAACGCGAGGAGGATCTTCATACAGAATAATGTTCCTACGTATGAAACGCCGGAAGAGGCGGTCAGGGCCTACGTAGACATGTACCAGTACAAACGCAACCTCGACCATCTCTATGAAACTCCGGCCGAACTGTCAGTGCGGGAGCCGCGAGACAAGCAAGAGCTTAAAGCAAATATCAAGAACATACTGGGCGAGGGCAGAACCGTGCTCAACGAAATGGAAGCCAAGCATCTCCTCCTCAGGTATGGAATTCCGGTTGTGACATCTCGGTTTGTTGAAAATGCTGACGCCGCAGTCAGCATAGCCGAGGAACTGGGCTATCCCGTACTGATTAAGGTCGTGTCGCCCGATATCACCGATACGGGCAATGCAGGCGGCATCGCGCTCGCCGTCGATCGCGGCTCATCAGTAAAGAAGGCATGTAAGTCACTCATACAAACCTTAAAGAAGCAAGCTCCGCGCGCCGTGCTCGAGGGTTTCTCAATCGAACGCATGATCCAGAGCGTGGACTACAAGCTTATCCTGCGATCTACGAAACACAAGGACTTTGGTGCTGTCATCGTCTTCGGGATGGGAGGATCAGCTGCGGAGTTCAACAACGATGTTTCGGTGGGCCTTCCGCCGCTAAATGATACGTTGGCCAAGATGTTGATTGAGGAGACGAAGGTACACAAAATGCTCCAAGGTTGCAGGGGCAGGTCTCAGGCTGATCTAAAACAATTGGAGAAGATTCTCGTCCGCTTTTCCAATCTCGTCATCGATTTCCCCGAAATAGCCGAGATCGAGATCAATCCGCTCGCCATAGCCCAAGGCAAGGCGTATGCTCTGGATACGCGCATAGTGCTTGAGACGGAATACATGGAGCGCGGCTTGAGGCACCCTCATCTGGTCATCACACCGTACCCCGAACGATACACCACGAGCTGGAAATTACCAGTTGGTCAGGACGTACTGCTCAGGGCAATACGGCCTGAGGATGAGCCGCTGCTCTATGAGTTGGGCACCACCGTCTCAAAAGAAAGCCTCAAAAAAAGGTTCTTCTCGCCCTTCAAAGATATATCGCACGAATGGCTCATCATCTTCTGCAACATAGACTATGAGCGGCACGTGGCAATCGCTGCGGAGATTACAGAAGCAGGCAAGAGAAAGATAATTGGTGTGGCGAGGCTTCTCATGGAGCCGGACTTCAATTCGGGCGAGTTCACAATCCTCATTCATGATGCCTATCAGCATAAAGGATTAGGACACAAACTGATGAGTATGATCATCGAGATAGGCCGTGAGAAAGAACTTGACGAGATTGTGGGTAACGTGCTGACGGACAACGATGAGATGCTTAAGCTTGCACGGAAGATGGGATTCAGGTCGCGGTGGGTACCAGGTGGAGTAAGCAACGTCACGCTGAAGCTGAAAGATCGTACATAGGTGGACCGAAAAGAGGAGAGAATAAATGATCGCAGAGAATTGTGGTCTACTAGAAATAGTATCCAATAGTGATGATGTTGGCATGAACTGACCTGTTCGGTGAGGACGTGTGTCCGTTTGAGTAATGCCTGAGCGTATCCTCAATAAAGAAGTTCTTGTATCTAAGGCCGACCCCCGCCTGCAGTATGAACAGGAAGCGGGTTCCCTGTTCCTCGAAACCGATGGTGGTATAGGCCGCGCCCACTCCCGCACTCAGAAAAGGTCGCAATTCTTCCATTCTGACAGGGTAGTACCGTATCCCTAAATTAAAGCCTACGTCACTGCCATCGTTAGGTCTGTTCACGTACGCTACCCATGGCTGCACAGTAATGTTAAGATTCTTCAGGCCCGAACCTCTTTCATAGAGATAGGCTACCTGAAAGAAATCGTACATCTCTCCGCCCTCGATATGTCCCATATGTTTATGCAGGTTGAACAGCCCGAAACCGTAACCGACTGACATGGCCTGTTCCGCTGAAAAACTGCTGGCGGCGTAAAACATAGAAAGACTTGCAAGACAAAAACCTGCCATCAATCTTGTCATCTGTTCTCCCTGATATGCGACTTTTCATTCCATTCTCCGAAGAATAGTTCATCAGGCGCCGGTTGGGAGGTTGTAGTGGTGCGTTGCGACGATCCGCTGGTTGGAACAAGCTTTCTCGATTATCCTACCAATATCATCTGTGGGCGAGACGTCCGTCACCCCCGCACGAACGTTAACTTCCAGGTGCGCTTCAGTTCCAGGCGCCAGCTGAGCCCTGCGCTCGATTGTTGTAAGGCCCTCCCGCGCCAATGCTTGACCAAAACGCATCACCAGCTGCTCCGCCTCATCCCGGCTGGTGTGCGGCAGGATCGTCAGCATTTGTTCTCTGCTGCTGCGGACAGAAAACCCCCCTATGGGCCTGAAGCTGGCCTTGACATATTCACCGAGGAACCTCAGGACTTCCGACGCTGCAACCGGTCCCAGTGCATCCTGCAGCGGATCCAAATCCACACTGAAGAGCACCGCTGAATTAGTAGGCATGCCCGTGTCGCCCGCGAGCAGCGCTCCGTAATATGTCCGGAATACTTCCCGCGAGAGCAAGCCCGTTAATTCATCCTCAAATCCCTCCAGACTGCGAAGAAACTCATCGATAATCGGGTGCTTCAGCCCGAGCGCCTCCTGGGACGCCCCGTCGAAACCGACTCTCCCTTCCCAAAGGATTGCTACACGGTCGGAGATGAAAAAGATGTCAGGAATGTCATGGGAGATGACAACGGCAGTGAAGCCGAGCTTCCTTCTCGCGTGGGCAATCATGCTCAGGATCGAATTTTTGCGGATGGGGTCCAAGCCCGATGTCGGCTCATCGAACAGCACGATCTTCGGCTCTGTCACCCATGCCCGTGCCAGAGCAACCCTTTTCTGCATGCCGCCTGAGAGCTCCGAAGGATACTTTTCGATGGAATCACCAAGGTCCAATTCTTCTATCTTGTTTCTTGCTCTTTCTTTGATCTCTTTCATACTGAGGTGCGTAGTCTGTCTGAGGGGCAGCATCACATTTTCGAGTACCGTCACTGAGTCGAGGAGAGCATTATTTTGAAACACATACGCAATCCGGCTTCTGTACTCCTCTCGTTCGCGCCTCTTCATTTGATGAAGTGGTCTTCCTCTGTACAAAATAGTGCCCTCGTCCGGATTAAGGAGACCGATGATATGCTTGAGGAGCACGCTCTTGCCGGTGCCGCTTTTGCCGATTATCGTCGTGACCTGATTTTCATATATCTTGAGGTTAACTCTGTCGAGCACCGTCTTATCGCCAAACCGCTTGGTGACATTGTCGAGTTCTATCAGAGGTGCATCCATTATTCATCGCCCACGATTTGCACTCAAATGCACTATCCGCCCAGCTCGCAGAACCTTCACCGTGATAATATCATCCTGTTTCATCTGGCTGAGTCGATTCTGGATTTTGTCATAGCAGCCGTCGGCGATCTGAATCCCAACGACTTCCAAAATGACGTCACCTCCAAGAAACATCTCGTTCAGGCCGATCTGAGCCTTGACCATCCCAGGCCGAAGGCCTAATCGCGCAGCCGGAGAATTGTCTGCAACCTGCTGGACGAGAAATCCTGTGGATTGGGGAAGATTGAAGGCGGCGGCCATTTCATCCTGGAGCACGATGCCGTCGAAGCCGAACCAGAACGAAGTCTGCTCCAGCAATAAGCGCCTTGCGGTATTCGATGTAACAGCAAATCCCAGCCCTTCGGAGCCACCTGATCTTGTAATAATGTAACGGGCTATTCCAATGACTTCGCCGGCCATGTTAAACAGGGGCCCTCCGGAATTGCCCTCGTTGATAGCGGCGTCCGTCTGGAATAACTCGCCCAAATCGAACGCGGCCGATACCCTATCCAGTTTGTGGCGGCCGCTTATATGACCCGCTGTCAGTGTATGGCTTAGTCCGTACGGGGTACCCACCACGAAGACCTCGTCACCAACCCTAACTTTTTCGGAATCACCAAGCTTTGCCACCACAGCCTGCTTCGGTACTGATTCAAGCTGCAGCAATGAGACATCTGCAAATGTCGCCGATGCTACGACACGGGCGTTAACTGCTTCACTGCCCGATAATTTGACCTGAATCTCATCAGCGGTATTGACCAGGTGAGCCGAGGTGATCACATGACCACTCTCCGAAACGAGAACACCGGAACCAACGCCAAAACCCATCGTCTGCTGGATGCCTGTGGAACCGGAAGAAATCTTGTGCGCCGTCACAATCACCGCCACCGAACCATCCACCCGCCCAAATACCTCAGCCATGCTCTTGGATTCTGAGGGTCGCGACCAGCATGATATAAGAACGACCACGGCCAGAATAACAAATCGGAATCTCATATTGCTCCTCCCTATCGGAAGTGACATACTCGCTATTGTCTCTTGATTGTTCATGAGTCACGTCGCACAGCCTGGCCCCTTTTACCAAGAGAGAGAAGTTTGTTCCTCAAGACGCCCGCAATCCGGTCATCGACCGTTCACGCTCAACGTATTCCTTGATGATTTCAAGTGATGCAAGACTGCACACGGTTTCGGCTGTTACTTCCCAAGCTGCAAAGTCCATATCCCGGATCGTCTTTCTTGCCTCAAGGAGGGCAGGAGGATTCATGCTTAGATCGGTCACACCCATTCCAACCAGAAAGGGAATATAGGTTGGCGTCCCCGCCATTTCTCCACAGAGGGTAACTGTTTTACCCGTGTCCTTCCCCACCCGGATAACATGTTGAATCAGGCGAAGAACGGCCGGATTCAGAGGTTCATAGAGATGGTTGACCAGATCATTGTCCCGATCCACGGCAAGGGTGTACTGTATTAAGTCGTTTGTTCCTATACTGAAGAAATCAACCTCTCCCGCTATCTGATCAGCAAGTATCGCGGCAGAAGGCACCTCAATCATTACCCCCAATGGAATGTTTTCAGAAAATGAGACACCTTCCTTGCGCAATTCTCTTTTGGTGGCTTCGAATATTACCTTGATCTGTTTTACCTCTTCAATCGTTGTTACCATTGGGAAAAGAAGCTTGACCGGGCCAAAGGCACTTGCTCGCAGAATAGCCCGGAGTTGTTGTTTGAAGATATTTTTCTTTCGCAGAAAGATCCGGATTGATCGATACCCTAAGAACGGATTTTTCTCCTTTTGGCTCTTCCCGTCTTCGAAATACTTATCACCTCCGAAATCAAGTGTCCGGATGGTTACTTCCTTACCCGATGCCTCGTTCACTACTTTGGTATACAAAAAGAATTGCTCCTCTTCAGAGAGAAACCGCCTCCAGATCAAGAACGGCATTTCGGTCCTGAACAGTCCAATGCCGTGGGCCCCGAAACGGAGCGCGTATTCGAGATCGCCCGGACCTCCGATATTCGCCCATAAATGAATCTTCCGCCCGTCAAGCGTTTCCGAAGGAAGGTCGGCGAGCCGCTGCAAATCAAGCTGGCAAGACTCATATCTACTCTGGAGATCCTGATAGTGCTCGATAACCTCTGCGGATGGATTGATGATCACGATACCCGTATTGCCATCAACGATAAGGGTATTTCCCCCGGAGACCTTGGAAAGTAATCCTTCGAGCCCGAGTACCGCCGGGATTCCAAACGACCGCGCCAGGATCGCCGCATGGGATTCTTTCCCTCCCGATTCCGTGACAAACCCGAGAACCTTGTCCCTGTCGAGCCTTACCGTATCGGAAGGAGTTAACTCTGAAGAGACGATGATGACCTTGTCGTCTGCTGAAATTCCAGATCGTTCCTGTGGCATCAGTTTTTTTATGACTCTTCTTGCGATGTCCCGGAGGTCTGTACCACGCTCGCGTAGATACGTGTCGTCCATCTTTCGAAAAGCTCTGCTGAACTGATCGACCTGTCTCATCAGCGCCGATTCGGCATTTACCCCATTTTCCCTGATATCCTGCGTTATTCCCGAAATGAAATAAGGGTCCCTGAGTATGGCTATGTGTGTGAGAAAAATTCCTGCCGCGTTCGTTTGCGCCTTTTTGGATGTTTTGAAGTTATCCTCTATCAGTTCATCCACCACCTGATGGACCGCCTGGTGAAGACGGATGATCTCTTTCTCGGCACTGCACTGCTCAAGGTGCCGTGTTTCGACAAGCAGGAGGATGTCTCGAAAAACGCAAGCCTTCCCTGTGACGATCCCTGGAGACGCAGCAATCCCTCTCAAGAAACGTTTATCGATTGCCTTTTTGATCGATTCGGTCATTATTCTACGTGTCCCCCCTGAACAACGATGACCGTCGCATTCGAGTAAGAGTACAACCGGCCCGGCCCGTCGAACCCTCCTTGTCAGTGGCTCCGATGAGAGCCACTGACCGAGGGTTCAACATTGCCGCAATCCTGTTCATGGTCTCCTTGCAAGGGCGAAGCGTGAACCGCCTTCGATTTTGGCGCACCACTCCGTGCCAAGAAGAGTCAGGTCCTTCTTCGCTCCTATTCCCAGTCGGGCATAGGAAATTTCTTCGGTGCCTTCCAGTCCTTAATCGGTTTCATCCATGGTGCCTTTTCCACAAACACGTCATGCGCGAGCGGTGTCGGTGGATGACAGACCCAGAGTGGATCGAACTCATCCTTGATCTTGAGCAGCCACTCATGATAGTTGGGCCCGTACTTCGGCCCGGTGAGATAAAGAGGCTGGTGCGGGCCGAGCAGCGAAGTGTAGAACCGGTTCTTGATGTTCATCTTTGAGGTTTCCACGTAGAAGTGGTCCACACCCGTCGTGTCCTCGTCCTGGTCCCAGTACACGAGAAACTCGGAGTAGCCCTGATGACCGAGCTCAAAGCTCTGGAACCAGCCCGGATCGCCGTAGTCCGGCATAAGCGGCGGTGTATACTTCTTCTTCAGCTCTGCATAAGACTCTCCGTGCTGTACCGCGTGAGATAGTGTCTCGATGATGTAATCAACCGAAACGTAGGAGCCGCACATCAACCACATACCCGCAGAGTCTGCATTCTTGATCCAGGACTCATCCGACGGCTTCGTCGCACGCGGTTTGGACCCCAGCTCCGCCATGATATCGTTGAGCACGTTCTCGTCATACTGCATCTGCTCTTCAGACGTGAACCCGATAAGCAGCACCCGGACGATGTGGAAGTTCTTGATGGTATCCTCATTCTCCTTGCCCCACAGGTCCCAGAAGTCTTCTTTGCACTCGGCCTTAGCCAGTGCTCTCCAGAAGAGAGGAACCTTCGTGACCGCCCCGGCGATCTCGGCCTTGGAGATCTCGAACATGGCCTTGACCTGGGCTGCCTTGTTGGGCACCTGGTAGTTAATCCATTTCATCCGTCTTTCAGGAAGGGCGAGTGCTGTGTTGGGAGCAATGCCCGTAGGCATCGGCTTTTCCGGCTGGAACGGTAAAAGTTTGACGGCCATCTTCGTGACGACGCCGAGGCACCCCCGAAGCCCCGTGAAGCCTCGCAGGAGACCACGGAGGTCAGGGCCCGGCCCGTCTCCCCAGAAAGGATCCTCTCCCACGGCTAACGAGCCCATCTTCACCAACTCGCCGTCAGGCAGCACCAGCTCCGTGCCCAGGATGCGCCGGTGGGGCAACCCGATACGATGAGAAAGTGGGGACCATCCGTCGCCGATGAGGTTGGCGATGACCGATGCCTGAGCTCCGCCGCCGCCGATGATCACGTACATGCCACGCTTCATCGCCTCCTCCTGGAGGGGAGAGTAGATGACACCCGATCCCACCACGGCGAACATGTGCTTCTCATCTATCTCGAAATCATTGAGGCGTTTCAAATCGATAAGCAGCTCGTTCTCCACGTGGCAGTGGGAACGGGGCCCGTAAAAACCCGTGCTGTACGGAACGTACGGCACGCTGTACCGGTTGCATATTTTGACGATGCGCTGCACCTCCTCGGTGCTCCGCGGGAGGATAACGGCAGCAGGTATCTTCGTCATCACCCGTTCGTAGCCAAGACCGCTCTCGTAACCGCCCGGGCCCGAGCGGTACCCCTCACACACCGCAGCATCGTCCGTTATATACTTTGAACCTACGATGGATTCTAACGCCTTGTATGCTCTTTTCGACATACCCATGGTCAACCTCCCTTATCTGAGCGAAGCCGCAATTAGCTCTGCTATATCCATCACTTTTATGGAGTCACCTTGTTCCCTGACCGCCTGCGAAAAATTGCTCTTGCACCACGGGCAGGCAGCAAGCAGGGCCTCCGCACCCACTTCACGTACTTCGTCCAGACGCTGTCGCGCCGAGAATGATGCAAGATCCGGAAAAGCCTCTCTGGTCCCCCGCCCGGCGCCGCAGCAGAAGGAATTCTCCCGAGCCCGGGGCATCTCCACGAAGGTGACACCCGGGATAGCAGCCAGGATGTTTCTGGGCTGTGCATAAAGGCCGTAGGTGCCCCGGCGACGCTTCAGACGGGGATTGACGGTACCCATCCAGCCGCGCTCCCCGGCATAGGGAGTCCATGGATCGGCAAGCCTGGAGATGCCGCAGGAATCATGATACGCGAGACGCAGGCCCTGAGGTTTGCTGAGCCTGAGCGAGCCTTTCTTGAGCGCCTCGTCCGCAAATTCCACCAGATGCACCACCTTGAAGCCGAGGTCTGTCGTTGCGATATTGAGCAGTTTCGGGTAATCGACCTTCCACATCCTGTAACCTTCCGCGCACGTCAGAAGCACGGTCTTGGCACCCGTTGCCTTGACCGCCTCAATATTCCTGCGGGCCAGTGCGCGAGCTTCATCGAGCATGCCGACGGAGAAAAGCGTGTTGCCGCAGCACCACTCATCCGGCATCAGCATGAACGGCGTGTTTGCTGCATTGAGTATTTTGGTTGCAGCGCGGGCTATCTCCGCCGTCACGTACGAGGCTGAGCACCCCACAAAATAAAGGAGCTCCGCTTTTTCTGCAACCTTGCCTTCTGCGGGAAGCCATTTTCTGCGGTGCTCGTGAGGTGCGCCAAACTGGTTATGCTGTTTCGCTATGTTCTGGGCAATCTTCTTATGCACGGGTAGCGGGCCTGCCCCGTCCTGGACCGCTTTTACCCGCATCGCCTCAAGGG
>Ga0335071_10005290_pt1 | contig 13417 bp, 12 predicted proteins | sample Lox_Sample_15_FD_206724 | JGI IMG/M metagenome (GOLD analysis project Ga0335071, IMG submission 206724) | Soil microbial communities from Loxahatchee National Wildlife Refuge, Florida, United States - Lox_Sample_1.5 | ecosystem: Environmental > Terrestrial > Soil > Wetlands | place: USA... | reverse complement strand
ACGTCGAGCCGAGCGGGGTCATTCTTGTGAGCCCGTGGCTGCCCGATCTCGATTCCATCCTTCCCCATATGGATCGGCTTTTGCTCGGAGACACCAGGTTCATGATAGTCTGTGGCGAACAGGACTCTGAGTGCGTCGACTACGCTCGCCGACTAGCGGCCTATCTTCGCAGCACCGACGAGTCCGTCGTGCGCAGCCGCATCGTCCCCGGGACCGGTCACGACTTCCCAGAGGGGTGGGAGGATATGCTCCGCCAGATCCTCTCAGGCATGATCGGCTAGTGGACGGTTCTCACGATTAGCAAGGCGATCCGCCATCGCGATGGCTCGGCCTCGCCGCTTGTCAAGAAACCAGCAATCCTCCGAGCGCTGCCTCGGCAAGGTACGCGGTAGCCATCCCAATCCATATCATGATCAGGAAGTGGACCCCCGCACCGACGATGTGTCCTCCCTTTAGGATCGTGAGCATGACAGCCGAGGCGGCGGCGTGCACTACTATCAGGAAGTAAACCATCGTACGGAGCATTTCTACGTTGAACGATGCAGAGAATATGCTCGTCAGTATTCCGAGCTGGACGAAATCTTGGCCCGGAACAATAAGAGCGTTGATCATGTGCCCCATGTACTCGACGATGCCAACCGTGATGAACAGTGTGAATCCAGTGGCCACCATGACTCCGTAGAGGACGCCGACGAAACTGCCAGCGAGCACGTCGCGCTTCTTGCGAACTGCAAGGATCTTGCCCATGTTGTTGCTGATGAAGATGCTCGTCGGCTCGGGCTTCGAACCGTTCAAGGTCGAGTGGATGTACATCTCCCCGAACTTGTTGATGAGGTTGCTCGATGCCTCCGAGGAGAAATGCCGCCAGGCGTCCATGGTGCTGATCCTGGTCGAGAGCCGCTTCTCGAGGTTCTTGATCAGCTTGGTCAGGGGCCCGAACTTATGCATCGCGAGGCGCTTCACCGCCTGGGTCATCGTCTCCCCGCTCACATCAGAAGATCTTCCTAGCGCCCGAATGAACGCACCGTAGATGTTGTCCCTGCGCACGATCGCCTTCTCCTCCCTGAAGACGATTATTCCGGGGATGAGCACTGGCATGAATATCGTCGCAACATAGAACGCGGTGGGCAGATTGAGGGGAAGAAGGAGGTACACGAGGAGTATTATGCCCGCTATCGCGACGATCACGGCCGCGAACAGCGTTTTGTCCTTGGACGTGACGTAGCCTTCCTTCCACTTGATGCGCCAGTGGTACCAGATATCGTCCTTGGGTAGACGCATGAGGACGAATACGAGGAACAGCACTTCCATGACCCCGAAGGCGGCCGTGATGCCGAAGACCAGCAGGTCGATCGCGTTCGGCCCCATCAGCGGGACGATCGTGATGAAAACGATCAGGAAGATCATCGACGTGATGATGGCGGTGTAGATCTCCTTCACGAAGTCCATGTCCTTGATGGTCGCTTCGCACTTTAGCACGTACTCGTCCATGATTACGTCCTGCTCGTTGCGCAGGAATCTCTCTAACCTCTCACCCACATCCAGGGAGTGCGAGAGCCGGTTGAAGAAGTCCGCCTCTTGAATGCTGGGCGTGCGCGCGGCGATGAAACGGCACGCCTCGGAAGCTGGCTGGTGGTAGTCGCTTATGAGGTGGAATATCTTCTTGGCGTCCTCGGCCAGCTGCCCGTACTCCTTTCTGGTGGAGAGGATATAGAAGATGCGATCGGTCGGCAGGTCGGACGTGGACAGCGCAGCCATCCTCGTCACGAACAATGGCATAAGGTACTCGATGTTCTTCTTCTTCTTTCCCACTAGGATTAGCGGTAGGGCGGACACGACGAAGATGACGAGTATGGGAACCGAGTACAGCACTATCTGAAGAGTGAAGGGGAGATTTGCTCCGAAGTTGAGGACCACGGCCGCAGGGACGATCAGGCCGAAGACCACGACCGACAGAAAGACGAGGAGGAAGTATGTGCTAAGGCGCATGTCCATTTGCCGGAACACAAGCGCCGCCTTCCTTCGAATGCCTGTCCTATCGCTCATCTCCATGCCTCATACTGCAAACGGCAACCCCTCCTCCTTCTTCTCCGTGAAGCCCCTCAGCATGTCGTTGACCTGTTGGTATCCAAGTATTCCCTCCTCCGCCGCTCTCGTTACGATCTTTGCCCGGCGGTTCAGCTCCCCGTAGATGTCCTTCTTGTTGCTGAATCCGTGCAGCAGCGCGACCTTCTCTTCCAGAATGTAGGAGTTGTTCATGCCCCGGAAGAGCATCTTGTCCGTGCGCGGGTCCCATTTGAAAACGTTTCTCGTGAGAACCCCATTGGTTTCCGCCGAGAATCCAATGAACTCCTCGACAGCGGTGACCCGCCTCAGGAATCTTCCGTTGACGTTGACCGCGGACTGCAGGAGAAGGACGTTCAGGTTGTCGATGAATGTCATCGGCACTCGGATCGGGTCGCCCGTGAACCTTTGGATGAACTTCGTTGCCGAGGCGGCGTGGAATGTCGCCATGACAGGGATACCAGTTTGCATCGCCTGGTAAGCGACTCTGCCCTCTTCACCTCGGATCTCACCGATGACGATATAATCGGGACGGGAACGCAGCGCCGCCCTTAGAAGGTCGAACATTGTCACTCGAGATTCTTCAGGCCCTGATTCGCGAGTGACGCAGCGCTGCCACGAAGAGTGAGGTGGCTTGACCTCAGGGGTATCCTCGGCGCTGTAGATCTTTGCCCGGTGGTCGATGAAGGGGATGATCGCGTTCAGAGTGGTCGTCTTGCCCGACGCGGTCTCCCCGGCGACCATCATGTTCATCTTGTGCTCTAGGCAGAGCCAGAGGTATGCCACCAGCTCAGGACTGAACGTTCCGAACTTGTACAGTTGGACCGCAGAGATCGGCTCGGCCGAGAACTTCCTGATGGTGAAGCTCGAGCCCTTCTTGCTGATGTCGTCGGAATAGATTACATTGATACGGGAGCCGTCGGGTAGTGTGCCATCGATGATTGGTCGAGCGGCGCTCACCGGCCTGCCGATGCGCTCGCTCAACGATATCAGGTAATCGTTGAGCGTCTCATCATCAGGGAACTGGACATTGGTCTCTAGGGCGTACTGGAAGGCTTTGTGAGCCACGTGTACAAGGTCCGTTCCGACCGAGTGGATATCTTCGATGTATGGGTCGAGGATGAGCGGTTCGATCGGACCGTATCCGGCGATGTCCCTGCGGATGAAGTAGCGGAGGGCGCGGTACTCCTGTGGGCTCAAAGCCACCTTGCCCATCGCTCGGAGCCTTGCAGCGAACCCCGATGAATTTGTCTTGATGACGCTCTTGTCGAAGAGCTTGTGAAGCATTTCCACAAGCTCCTGCTCGCCGTCGATGCTCTTCTCCTCCGATGCCTTCTCGAGGATTAGGTCCCTCACCCGCTTCATCTTCTCCTTTTCTTTCTCAGTGAGGCTCATTTCTATGCTGATGTACCGATTGTGGGGCGCATCGATGTGCACGTAGCCACTACCGACACGGTAGATGACATTGGCCGCGGCAGGATCCTTCACCGCCGCGGTTCGGATCTCGTTGAGCTCTTTGATGCTCATCTTCTCGTAGAACTTTGGAAGATGCGTCGTTGTGCGGCTGAGATCTCTGAGGTATTTCTTCAGGTGTGGGTTCTTGTCCGCTTCGGCACGAAGGGGGTCATCCATCAGCCGGACACCTCGGTGAGCTCAATCACCAAACCGACCATCGGCTCTATCCGGAACGCGATGACGTCCTGCACTCTCTGGCGTGCGCGCGAGAACCTTCTGACCTGGAGCATGCGCTGCATTCCATCTGAAGAGATCTTCGTCTGCAGCGAGAAGTAGATATCCGAGGCGAGGCGCAGCGGAGTGATCTCGGCATCTCCTGGCTCACTGGTGAAGACGATGATCTTGCCCTGTGATGCGACCTTCTTGAGAAAGCCCAGAAGTGCAAGGCAACTCTCCCCATCTACGCTCGCTTCAATCAGGGATGAGAGCGAATCTATTACCACGATGTCGCTCTCGTACAAGGCGTTGCATGCCATCAGACGCGCAAGGAAATCGTGACGGGACTTTGTCGCGCCGATCATGGGGTAGACGGGAACAAAACGAACGCGTTGGGCAAGCATGTCGTCTGCGATTTGGTAATCGAGCGAATACATCTGGTCGATGAAGCTGCGGACCGTCATCTCGGTAGAGATGTATGTGACTGAATGGTCGTTCTTGAGAAACCCGTAGATGAGGCGCTGGCAGAGCACGCTTCTCCCGGAACCCTCGGGGCCTTCTATCAGCATGAGCGAGCCGATTGGTATCCCGCCGCCCATCTTGATGTTGAACTCATCCCTCTCGAGATGCATCGAGAAGACCCCGTTCAGCCCACTTTCCTTCCTTGCCTCAGCCACTCTCGCTCACCTCCTCAGGCGACCACCCGGAACGTGATCGTGGCAGAGATCCCGTTTTCCGTGACAACCTTCAGAGCGTGATCGCCTGGTGCGAGTGTGACAGCGAACCTGATCTCTAGAACCTCTCCGGGCTTCCAGGAATGCCCGGGCAGGTTCGAGAACGTGAGATTACTCATCGCTTGCCCGTCCAAGAACACCGTCGATTGGAATGGGTCGAGGATGGTTGCGCCAACGTTCTTCGCGTAGATGGAAATCGCTCCGCCAACGATCGGCACTTCGCGAGGATCGTTGATGATGACGATGTCCGTCTGGGCTTGGTTCGAGAAGGCTGTGCTGCCGTCCCGCATCGTTTCCGCTGCCTGATATGACAAGGTCAGCATCGTGCCGGCGAGCACCGTCGCTGCAACGACCGCGGCCACGAAGTAGATCGTCTGCGTCATCGAGCTTTCGGACGCCATTCACTACCCCGCGCAAGCGCACGCGGAAGTACCCGCGTATACCAGCACGGTCGTATCGGCCAGGGAACAATTCATGTTGAGGACCAATGTCTCACCGGGGAACCACACGCTTGTATTCCCGACGCCGATCACCACTCTGTCCGCGATGTCGGTTGATCTAAGCGTGCCGTTAACCATGACGTCGACGTCATAAGTCGCAAGCTCGATGGTGCCACGGTTCACCATCGAAATGGTTCTCGTGGTCCCGTTAACGTCGAGTATCTCGATCCCTTGGCGGTTGGCGTCGAGAGAGTGCTGGTACACGAAGCGCTCCGCTTCGCTTTGGTTGGTCTGCATCGCCGAATACCCGCTGAGCAGTGTTGCCAGCGAGATGAAGGCGGCGGCGAATAGAATCGCCGTCGCCGCCGTCACGCTGAATCCCATTACCTCAGCCCGACGCGCTTGAACTCGGCCAGCCACTTGTCGAGGTTCTGCAGATCCTCCGCGTCCACAGGCACCCTGTTCACTTTCGCCAGATATATCTTCTCTAGCTGGAATTCTACCAGTTTGAGCAGCTGCATGATGTAGTAGTTATCTTGCAGCATCTTGTCCGCCCTGAGGGCGGACTCCTTCTCGCTTGACATCGCCATCTTATCGCCACCTCTATTTGCCCCTGCCACCTCGCTGGGGCGTTGCTCCACCTTCACTTCCTTGACTTCAATCGCGTCGCCGTCCGGGCCAATTACCTTGTCGTAGGGACCAGGCACCACCGTTTTTGCCGGCACGGACGCTTGCTGTTTCGACCAGCCATCGCTAGCTAGCCCACTGTATGGAATTGTGCTCGGATTCACCGATTGTACTTGCGCTTTCTTCGCCGGAGCGTCAACAAAGGGATTGTATTCCTGGCTAACCACCTCGTAGACGCTTAGGAGCTGTTTGATCGTTTCATTCGTTTTCTTTAGGTCGCCCCTTAGACCTTCCAGCTCGTTCTTGACCGACTTGGAGCTCGTTTCTACCGTTCTCAGCTTGTCCTTCACGTCGTTCAAGCTCCCCTCCATCTCCTCGACCTTCTTCGAGTCGACGCCTGGGGCTCCCGCGTTGTTCTGTGCCTGAGGCATGGGTCCGACAACTATGTCGTCAATCTCGTCTTCCGAACCCTTGCCTCCGCCGCTCTTCTTTCCGAATGGGTTCAGTACGCCGATTCCAAGAAATAGGAGAAAGGGGGAGGTGTTCATACGCATCATTCCGCGCTTCCCTCCCAATTTGTTCAGGTTCTCGCCCCGCTTACCTCAGTGTGATCCAGGTGCTCAGGTAGGTCTCAGGGGTGGTGAACTCGGACAAAGTCGGCATGCCGTGCGCTGGCATTATCTTGATTTGCACGTGAGTGCTCGTTCCCCAACTGAGTTCGGAGTTCGATGCCCCAATCGTTATCTTTACAAGGTCTCCCTGAGCGATGAAATTGTTCTTAAGAACGGTATTGGCACCGCCGACGAGTTCGGCCTTGTAGTGGGTCGAATCAGCAGCCGATGAGCTGTATGAGTAGTTGGTCTGCTGTGCTCCGTCGGTCACCAGAATCGTGACCTTGCTCATGTCAATGCTCGGGCTGCCCGCCGCAAGTCTGACGTACAGCGAGCAGTTGTCGATTGTGTTCGAAGCGCCAACTTGTCCCATCACGCTGTACACCACGAATCCAGAAGCGACGTTGTTGATCGCGTCAGTGCCCGTGGATTGCGCCTGTTCCCTGACTGTGTTCGCTGTGCTGATCAGCACAGAGGCAGCGACAGCAGCGACCAGAACCATGGCAATAAAGATGATCATGGTGCCGACGCCCATTTCGCCGCGCTTGTTCCTTCTGATCCCCATTTTCGATAGCATTTGCTCACCGTCTCCGCAAGAGCACGCGATGCTTGTTTCGGCCCCACGACCGCCCTTGCATCGATTGGCTTGGTGCAAATCTTCGGAAGGCAGCGCCTTGGCGTTACTCTAGTCCGAAGTGGTGCATCCCCGGAAGTGTTTAACACTATGATACTATAAATTAATTACTATACGAGTACCTAGATACATCCGTGGCCAAATGCCTAAAACCATTAGGGGAGCCAAGTCCGCTGAGTTCGTAGGCCTTAGACTGCCCCCATCGCTGGTATCGTGGATAGACGGGCAGATAAGGAACGGTGAGGCTTCCAGCAGATCCGCCTATATCTTGAAGGTCTTGGAGATACACAGGGACCGGCTGGAGGAGCGCGCCGCTAATAGGCTGATAATTGAGCGGACGAGGACTCTGGGGGAGAGAATCAAGTAATCATTGGACTCGATCGAGCGGGTCGCATTACGGGGTTCTTTAGCTCGGTTCTCCGGGAAGAACAGATTCTGCTTTTCCAAGGCGTTCGTTGAGGACGTCGAATGTGACAAATCTGAGCCTAGCTTCGGCGCTGAGCAAGGAAGATTCAATGGGCTTCTTGCTGAGTCGTCTGTTGACGGTATGGAAATGCACATCGTAATTGGTGGTGATGATGCCTTTTCTCCATTGCGGGGGTGAGATGCGGTGGCCCAGCGATGTGGCGGCCGGGGGAGTCGCTGCTATTGATCTCAGTTATCCAGCTTCTGTGAAGACTACAATGATCGAGTTGACAGTCTCCGACTGTCACAATGCAACTCTTGACCGATAGCAATTGAGGCTGTGTTGGTTCACTGCTCTCTTGCTCACGGTTCGTAGAAGGAAGCGGTTCAGCTCACTCGATCGAGGGCATCGAGGATCGAGTCATCTTCAGGGAGCATCCTGGCAACCTTCTCACAGTAGTCTTCGCTTGCCGCCCCGCGACGGATCAGTTCCTCGACGATCCTCGATGTCATTCGCAGTCCGTGGTCGGAGACCTTGCCCAGAAGCTCGCGCATTTGCGGCGTGATCTCGGCGTTCTCGATGACCAGCGTGACTGTGACCTTGGCCTTGTTGTCCTCTTCAGTAATCTGAATTGTCGGCGTTGCGCGCGCTCCCAATCCATTCCCCCGCTCTCGCGCCGAATTACATCTTGCCTTTATTATGATATTCCAAGCGAGTGTCGTGTAGCAAATCATTGGAGTTGCACCGAGGCCTCGGTAAGTACGAATAATTGCTCATGGAGTGGAATGCCCGTCCCGCAGGCGCATGGGGGTGGTTCGCATCTCCGGGACGGGTGATGTTATGAGTAAAGGTGTTTGCTCAGACGACTCCCTGGTCCATCATCGCGTCCGCGACCTTGAGGAAGCCAGCGATGTTCGCACCCACGACGTAGTTGCCCGGGAAGCCGTACTTCGCTGCCGCGTCCGCCGAGTTCTTGTGGATGTTCACCATGATCTGGTGCAGGTGCCGGTCGACCTCTTCTGCCGTCCAGCACATCCCGATGTGGTTCTGGCACATCTCAAGACCGGAGGTCGCGACGCCGCCCGCGTTGGCCGCCTTGGCCGGCCCGAACAGGACCTTGTTCTTGAGGAACAGTTCGATCGCCTCAGGAGTGGTCGGCATGTTCGCGCCCTCGGCCACGGCGATGATGCCGTTGTTGATGAGCGCCTTCGCGTCCTCGCGGCTGATCTCGTTCTGAGTGGCGCTCGGCATGGCGATGTCGCACTTCACGGACCAGGGCTTCTTGCCCGCGAGGTAATCGCATCCATACTTCTCGGCATACTCCTTGATCCGTCCGCGCTTGACGTTCTTGAGCTCCATTACGAACGCCCACTTCTTTCCGTCAATTCCGTCTTCGTCGACGATCGTGCCGTCGGAGTCGGACAGTGTGACGACCTTGCCGCCTAGCTGAGCGACCTTCTGCACCGCGTACTGCGCCACATTCCCGGAGCCGGAAATGGTGACGAGCTTCCCCTTGAAGTTGAGCTTCTTGGTCTTGAGCATCTCCTCGCAGAAGTAGGTGCAGCCGTAGCCGGTTGCCTCGGGTCGGATCAGGGACCCTCCCCAATTGATGCCCTTGCCAGTGAGGACGGATTCGAATCGGTTGGTGAGCTTCTTGTACTGGCCATACATGTATCCGATCTCCCTGCCGCCGACGCCGATGTCTCCTGCCGGGACGTCGGTGTTCGGACCGACGTGGCGGTAGAGCTCGCTCATGAACGCCTGGCAGAATCGCATGACCTCGGCTTCGCTCTTCCCCTTGGGGTCGAAGTCTGCCCCTCCCTTCCCTCCGCCCATAGGCAGTCCAGTGAGGGAGTTCTTGAAGATCTGCTCGAACCCAAGGAACTTGAGGATTCCCAGGTTCACGGTTGGGTGAAAGCGCAGCCCTCCCTTGTATGGCCCGATCGCGCTATTGAACTCGACCCGGTAGCCTCTGTTGACCTGGATCATACCCTTGTCGTCGACCCAGGGCACGCGGAACATGATTTGGCGTTCAGGCTCGATAATGCGCTCGAGGATCTTCGCGTTCAGGTATTCGGGTTTCTTCTTCAGCACTGGTTCAAGGGATTCAAGGACCTCCTGCACTGCCTGGTGGAACTCCTTTTCCCCTGGGTTCTTTAGCATTGTCTGCTCCATCAAATCCGTGGTCAGCATAAGGCCAACTCCTGTGGACGCATCCGTCCGATATTCGTAAACTTGAATGGGAATCTGCAGTTATGTGCCTTGTTTTTGGTTCCAAATAGTCGCCAGACGTCGGTGGAAAATCGAGATTGGAGCCCTCCGTTTCTTGTTCTCCCTCTGCCTTGCGCGATTGCCGAAGCATTTGTAAGAGTATACACGAAATAACCAGAAATGTACATCATTTTCGTATTTTTAGGAAACATAGACTTCGAAACTAGATATCTCAGCAAAAATAGTGGCTCAGACTAGACATCTGTACAGCATCTTGGCGTGCTTGTGGTCTCTTTCTGTTCATTTGTCTATAGGGCGTTAACCTGATTTTGAGGCATCGGCGTGCGAAAATCGTAACAAATCGTTGATTAGGAAAGGTCGTGCGAACGCTCGTCCGTGGGGTCGTCGACGCTGATGAAAACGCGAATGCGAAAGCGGCGCTAGCAAGCCGCCTGTTATCTCCTCTTGTCTTCGACCTCCGCAACGAAGTTGACCGCTCACATCCAGAATACCCAGGCGCAGAACGCCGCGAGCGTGATCAGGAAGAGCCCGGCCCAACGGCGCTTGTTGTACTCGAAGATGTCCTTGCCGCTCATGGGTGAGACTGGAATCGTCGCGGAAAGGGAGCCGATCATGCAGATCGCTAGTCCGGCACTTCCAATCGAAGGAACGCCCAGCTCTATCACGAGGAAAAAGAGTCCAGCGAATGCCAGGCCGATGAACACCTCGAGGGCCGCCGCTCGTGCGAGCAACTTCTCTGCCGATTCGTTAGATTCGTGTGCCGACCGCGTTGGCGAGGAGAATGGGACCTTGAAGGCCAGCGTCGTGAACAAGAACAGTATGAAGCCTAAGGGCCAGATGCGGTGCTCGCTCCACACCCCTCTTCGGCGGAGAAAGACTATCGCCAAGTACTTCTGCACCAGGCTGACGAGGATGCTCGTCGCGAGGAACACCGGCAGCAGGACCCATATCTGGTCCAGTGAACTGATCTTGACGTAGGCGAATGAGAATGCGAGAAGGACTACGGACACGGCGTATGCTAAAAGCTCCGTCCCCGTCGGCCTCAGAGAAGGTGCTTCCTTGCGTTCGACCTTTGTCTTCCGCTTGGATGAGACGACCTCCCCGAACCAGTCCTTCACCTCGTCAGGGACCAGCTCCTCCGTCTTTTTGCCAACCCCTTCGCCAGCGGCGGAGAGGGGGTTGCTCACGAACGATACTACGACCGAGAGCGCGCCCATCGCGACCACGCTCACGCCGACGGCTTCCGCCGCATTGATGGGTTGAGGGACCCAGACCTGCTGGAGAACGCTCAGGGAGGAAGCGGTGCCGATGGCGTACACTCCAAAGTCGTACGAGCCAAAATACACCGTTCCGCCGCTGATCGCCGGAGAAGAGACCACCGCACCCAATGTCTGGTAGCTCCAGATTTGAGCGCCGTTCGTTGCGTTGTAGGCATAGAGGCGGCCATCGGTCGAACCGACGTATACGACGCCGTTGACGACCGCTGGCGACGAGCTCACCCCATTGCCCGTCGTCTGCTTCCAGATCAGCGAGCCGGTTGCGGTGGAGAGCGCGTAGACGCTGCCATCCCTGGACCCGACGAACACCGTTCCGCCGACCACCGCTGGACAAGAGTTCGCCAACCCGCTAGTCGGGAAGCTCCACAGCAACGCCCCTGTCGAGGCGTTGAGCGCGTAGTAGCTGTAGTCCCAGGATCCGACGTACACGACTCCATCGACTACCGAGGGCGAAGAGTAGACGCTCCCGCCCGCCGTATAGCTCCAGATCTGGCTCCCGTTGGCGGCGTTGATCGCATACACCTTGCGGTCCATCGAGCCGACGTACACGACCCCGCCTGCGAACGCCGGCGACGAAACAACCTGAGCGCCGGTCGCGAACGTCCAAAGCACGCTCCCGTTCGCCGCGTTGAACGCATATAGCTTGCCGTCCAGCGATCCCACGTACACGACCCCGCCTGCCACGACCGGCGAGGAGTCGGTCACATTCCCGGTCGCGTGGCTCCAGACCAGTGAGCCCGTCGATGCGTTCAGCGCATACACGCTGTAGTCCATCGAGCCGACGTACACGATGCCGCCCGCCACCGTCGGGGACGAGCGGACCTCGTTTCCAGTTGCGTGTTTCCACAAGAGAGCGCCGCTGGTGGCGTTCAGAGAATAGACGTAGTAATCGGACGAGCCAATGTAGAGCGAGTCGCCCACGATCGCGGGGGAGGACCATACCTGGTTCCCGGTGACGTACTTCCAGAGCAGGGAAGATCCGATAGTCTCGTTGCCCTGACCTATGCCGCTGTGGGCGGGATTCTCATGAAGCATTGGCCAATCCGCCGTTGCGGAAGGCAGAGCGATCATTCCGAAGATGAAGACCCACAGAATCACGATTGACAATGCTACGGTTCGCCTCATCCCGCGCCTCAATATTAGCCCCCCCGGACTGCGGTCTCTAGGGTCGTCGCGGGTCAATAAGCCTTCCGGGTATCGATGCGATGAACTCGTCCTGGATTGATTCCCAAGCTTATGGCAGCCAGGCGGACAAGCGTCTAGGGTTGAAGGGCGATTGGCTTCATTCGGCTAGGGCATTGACCAGGCTCATTTCATACGTCCATGAAACCTGGTCGCCAGCCATTGATTATATACAACGTGCGTGAGTAGCTTCCCTCAAACTATTTTCCGATGCAAAATGAGGGGGGCAGATCGGTCAAACCGATTCGATACAATGGGAGGAGGTGAATGCATTGAAACTGTTAGGGAAAGAGCTCAGCACACACGTCATAGTCCTTGGGGTACTAGGGATAATCCTGGTGATCGCGGGGATCGCCATAGCGACGATCCACAGCTCACTGCGCGGCTCGGGTCTCGGAACGGCGCTGTTGATCCTCGGGTTCTTGATGCTGCTGATCGGCGTTTGGCGGTTCTTGTCACAGCGTTCGTGATGCATAGCCCAACTTCAAGACGCACGTTCTTTTTCTGTTACCGTTGCTCAGCTGAAGCTCTCGAGCGGATCGGGTATTGCTCGAGGGCCGTTCGGTCGCGATTCGGCAGCCAAGCGTTCTGCTGGTGAGAAAGGAAAGAAGAGAAAAGGGAAGAGGTTTGGTGTCTCACGGCTTGGGAGTCTTCGGCTTCCTCAGGAAGTAGTACCCGACGCCAAGGATTATCACGAGCACGACCACACCGACTCCGACGTAGAGAGCTGTGTTGTCGGTCGTCGCGGCGCTCTCTGGCACTGCCGTCTGCGAGTTCGATTGCGTTCCTGCTCCAGCGGAGTTCACTGCCTTCACGAAGTAAGTGTAGTTCGTGTTCTCCGAGACGGCCGTGTCCGTGTACGATAGAGTGCTACCGCTGACTGTCGTGAGCAATGCCGGCGTGCCGCCGCTAGTGCTCTTGAAGATCTGGTAGCCGGTGATCGCCGCTCCGCCATTGTCACCTGGCGCCGTCCAGGTCAGAACCAGCTTGTCCACTTGGGCGGTTACCGTCAGATCCTGCGGGGCGGTTGGCGCTGTGATCGCCAGTGCGGTCGCGTTGACCTCCGCCGATGCCGCGCTCATCCCGTGCGTGTTGTTCGCCTTGATCTCGTAGAAGTACTTCGTTCCGCCAGCGACCGAGTTGTCTTGGTAGGAAGTCGCCGTCGTCGTCGCGATGGGCGTGGAGGCCTCCCCTTCGGACGTCGTGCCGCGGTATACCAAATAGTTGACTGGGTTGCCGCTTGGGGCCGTCCAGCCTAGGGTTATGTACCCGCGATATGCGGTCGCGGTCACGCCCGTGGGCGTTCCCGGCACGGTGCCTGGCGTGGTTGATGCCGCGTTGGACGCCAGGCTCGAACCGACGGTGTTGATCGCCTTCACTAGGTACACGTAGGTGTTCCCGTTCACGACCGTCGTGTCGTTGTAGGTGAGCACGCTCGCGGTGACGTTCGCTAGATAGACAGCGTCGGCTGCGGTCGACCCGCGCCAGATGTCGTAGCGAGTGAACGCCGGATTGCCCGGGTTGACTGGCGCCATCCAT
>Ga0335071_10005287_pt1 | contig 13420 bp, 15 predicted proteins | sample Lox_Sample_15_FD_206724 | JGI IMG/M metagenome (GOLD analysis project Ga0335071, IMG submission 206724) | Soil microbial communities from Loxahatchee National Wildlife Refuge, Florida, United States - Lox_Sample_1.5 | ecosystem: Environmental > Terrestrial > Soil > Wetlands | place: USA... | reverse complement strand
AGATGGCAGATGACAGCTTCCTGGCGCGCAAGGGTAGGGGATAGGCAAAGCTTGCCTATTGCCGCCCGGCAAGCCTTGCCTACTGTGCCTACGGTTATAGGCACATCAAACGTTTCCTTCATCGGCATCCTTCCGCCAATCGATTAGTTATCAACGAACTGCGAAGCAGCACCTTTATCCAAATAGTCGCCGGACAGTTGGCAACGGGCGTGCAGGATTATGCGATGTCGTGAACATCGCCACCATGTCCGCCAGTCGTAGCCTTCCTGAGTTTGCAGTAGCGACCGCGCTTCCAGGCGGAAGCGGCAGCTTCAGCGAAACGATGCAGGCGGCACAAACCACTTGTCCCGAAGCAAGGCCCGCAGCACAGGCGAATGACCGGCGAAGCGAAGGTTCGTCCGAGTCAGAGCCCACGAGGGATCGCCCACCGCACAAGACGGTGCCGCAGGACTCAGGCGCGACGAGCGCTGCAGCTACTGTTCCAGTGGCACAGAGGGAGATTCCACCAGCCACGAGTGAGGAAGACCGCTCCGGCACCGCGTCGGTCACCGATCCCCGTTCGGCCAACGGAAAATCCGCGGATCTTCCGGGTCCAATGCTGGCTCATACGGCTGGCCGGGTTTCCGGCACCGAGGTCGCAAGTGGTTTCGCGGATGCGATTGATCCGGCAGCTCTTGCGCGGGCCTTGGGCGAGAGTTCTACAGGCGATACGCCTGCGACCGGCGACCTCGCAAACCAAGCGGAAAAAGATACCGCCGTTAGCAAGTTGAAATCTGAGCATCGCGATCCACTGCCTGAACGGCAACCTCCGGCAGCGCAGGACGACCCATTGCGGATTACAGAGAATTCGTCCGGCAAACAACCCCCGTCGGAACCAGCACTGACAACGACCCAAAGCAGTCCTGACGGCGATCCGACCGCCGACCTGTGGCATCGGGGAGCAAACTCTTCCCCTGGGCTTGCTGCGCCTCATTCTGGTAGCGGCGGCAGTAGCGCAGAGCCGCCGATCCAGGTATCAACAACACAAGCTGTGCCGGGCACTTCCTCCACTTCTCCGGCAGTAGCGCCCAGCGCCAATTCGGGAAAGTCCGATTCTGGCACAGCAAACGGAGACTCCAAGTCGGCTGACGCACGGGCGACGGACCGGAAACGCGGTGGAGGGGAGTCGGCACACTCCAGCGTGCACGACGACAAGCTCCAGGCGGCAGCGGACGGAGGAGCTCCATCCACCAGCAGCAGTACGGCGGCTGTCAGTCGAGCAACCGAGTTGAACAGCCGTTTCGGCACCTCGCACGCCGCAGCAGACTTGGGATTCGCCGGGTTCAATGATACGCAGCACACAGAAGGTACCGCTTCCGCAGACGCCCAATCAGCGACACAAGCCCACACGCCGGTACACGACCCGTCCGACGCCGACGTACCCGGCAGCGTTGGCATGAGCAGCGCCGTGAATGCGGCGAAGCTGACCGAGCATCTCAAAGACTCGGAGATCAGCCTGAACTTGCGCTCGGCGGAATTCGGCAATGTGGCCATCCACACCGCCATGAGCCATCAGAGGCTTTCAGCGCAGATCTCTCTCGAACACGGCGATCTTGGCAAGACCCTGGAAGGAGCGGTGCCGACGCTGCAATCAAAACTCAGCCAGGATCACGGCATCGAAGCAACGATCGAAGTGCAGCAGCAGGCGCAGTCATCTAACGGCGGCGGTGGACAGTCCAACGGGTATGCATATCGCCCGCCGCAACCAGGTCAGCTTGCAGTTGGCGCTGAACCAGCGGAACCGCACGTCACTGCGGCGGCGGTTGAGGAAGACGGCCACCTCGACGTCCGAATCTAGCACCGTATAAAACGGAACGGAACAGGAGGAGCAATGACGATCCAAGGCATCACACCAAACTCGACGAGTGCCACCAACGGTAGCAGTAGTCAATCGAGTCAGAATGGGACCGACAATCTCGATGTTTCATTTCTCAACTTACTGATTACGGAGTTGCAATCGCAGGACCCGACTGCGCCCATGGACGCGACCCAGATGGTCGGACAAATGGTGTCGCTTAACCAGCTCGATCAACTCATCGCCATTCATCAGATTCTGCAGGGCGTCGATAGCACCACCACTGTAAGCTCATCGCAAGGAGGAAACTAATGCCGCTCTTCTCGATTCCGCTCTCTGGGCTTAGCGCCAACTCCAATGAGTTGTCGGTAATCGCCAACAACCTCGCCAACCTCAACACGACCGGCTATAAGGACCAGGCTGCATCGTTTCGCGATCTCTTCTACCAGACGATGGGCACGACCGGCGGAGGTAACCCGGTGCAGATCGGCAACGGCGTAGAGGTCGAATCGATTACGGCGAACTTCAATGATGGCAGCCTCGATAACACCGGCGTACCGACCGACATGGCCATTACCGGTGAAGGCTACTTCGTTACCGAACAGGAGGGCGTAATGCAGTACACGCGCGCCGGCAATTTCACAGTGAGCAAGGCGGGCGAGTTGACCACCCAGGATGGCCAGCTCGTGCTCGGCTATCCCGCGGTGGGGGGGGTCGTCAATGCGGGCGGAGCGCTTGGCCCACTACAGGTCGGCAAAGGGTTAACGAATCCCGCGAGTGCGACCACGTGGGTGCAGCTCAACTCCAACCTGAACGCCAGCGCAAACGTTGGCGATCCGGCCTTCAGCACTCCGATGACGGTGTACGATTCGCTAGGCACGCCGCACGTGCTGAGCTTCGAGTTCAGCAAGACTGCGGCCAACACCTGGGACTATCAGATCACGATTCCCGCCGCCGACGTCGGAGCCACCGGTGCGCCCGTCGTCATCGCCGGGCCGTCTTCGCTGGTCTTTGACAACAATGGCCAACTCACCACGCCGCCAAGTAATGTTACGGGAATCCAGGTCAGTGGCCTCGCCGACGGCGCTGCGACCATGGACTTCACATGGAACCTCTACGACAGCACCGGGGCGCCGACGATCACCCAGATGGCCGCACCGAACACGACCTCCTCCACCAACCAGAACGGTTACAACAGCGGCACCTTGCAAGACTTCAACGTTGACGCGTCTGGTGTAATTCAGGGCACGTTCTCTAACGGACAGGTGATGGCGCTGGGGCAGGTTGCCGTCGCCACTTTCGCGAACCAGCAAGGCCTCCAGCGGACGGGATCGAACGTCTACGTTCCGACTCTCTCATCGGGTGCGGCGGTCGTCGGCACGCCCGGAAGCGGCGGCCGTGGCGTGATTGCCGGAGGATCGCTCGAGTTATCTAACGTTGATGTGGCGAAGGAGTTTGCCAAGATGATCCTGGCACAGCGCGGCTATGAAGCCAACGCCAAGGTAGTTACGACCTTCGACACGATTTCGCAGGACACAATCGGATTAGTTCGCTAGGCCCAATCCGATCACTCTAATTTGGCATGAGACTTGGCCGGGCCGAGCGTTCCACGCTCCGCCCGGCGAGAGTCGGCTCTACCGCAGTCTCATCCGGCTCTCATTCACTCAATCTCAACCCCTAGGCCGCTTGCGTTCTAAGAGTCTGAATTCGCGGTGCTTGGGCAAGCTCAACACCTCCGCAACTCCTTCCTGCAACGCCTGCACATCGGTAACGGAATTGCACAGTCATCGACGTGCGCGGTCAGCCGCCATTGCATAAATGAGTGCAACCTCCCAACCCGCAGCGGTATCCGCCACCACGCAGGCCGCCGCACAGCAGCCGTCGCATAGTCTCGCGGAAGCCGCTCAAACGCTACCCTGGCTTCCCTGCACTGTGACGCTCGAACTCCCGCTGCAGCGCTTCACGGTCGCCGACCTTTCGCAGCTCACTGTGGGTTCGGTAGTGTCAACCGCCTGTCCCCGCAACGGTGACGTTCCGCTCTACGTCAACGGCCAGTTGATCGGCTGGACGGAGTTGGAAGTGATCGACGACCGCCTGGCTGTACGAATCATGGAGATAGCATGAGCGAGTCTTTAGCCCAGTCCGCGCATTTTTCCGAAGCTTCCGCCGCGGCCCTGATCGCCGCTCCCGCCGAACTCGCGCCGCTGCCGGCGGCGCCGCCGAAGCGCCGCCGGTCCAAGAAGAGCACGCCAGCGATTCAGCGCTCGCCGCGATCTGTGGCTTCGCCCGTAAAGACGCGCAGAAATCTTTCACGAGCCCTGGGAGAGTACGTCGCACTGGCGAAACGAACATGGCTCTGGCTCAGAGAACGGCGGCAGTGGCAGGTCCACACCCGCCGCATGCGGCTATGCGAGACGGTCTCGCTGGGTGAGAAGAGGTTTCTCGCTATCGTGAAGGTCGATGGCCAGCACTTTCTGATCGGAGCCGCCGCCGGGAGTGTCTCCCTGCTGACCCAGCTCGCCGGCCCGGAAAACTTCGCCGGAGTCTTGCGCAAACGTCAGCGGAACAGAAGGACAATCGCATGAAGTTGCTGCGCGCAGTGTGCGGCGTAGTGCTGGTCGCGCTGACCCTGTCGGCATGCCCGATGAGGTCGTGGGCCGCAGGCCCTGTGCTCGCGCCGGCCGGAATTCCAGCGGCTGCCGCACCGCCGGCAACACCACCCCTGCCATCGGGCCAGATTCCCGGCAGCGATCTCCGAGTCACAGGCCTGGCGAACGGTTCGGTGCCGTGGAGCATTGTCGTTCTGCTGACGCTGCTCACCCTGATCCCCTCAATCCTGTTGTGCATGACGCCGTTCGCACGGCTGTTGATCATCTTCCATTTCCTGCGGCAGGCCTTGGGATTGCAGAGCACTCCCTCCAACCAGACCCTGATCGGGCTGGCCCTCGTGCTCACGTTCTTTCTCATGCAGCCAGTCGCTGCAGAAATCTACCGCACCTCGATCGAACCCTTCCAGCAGGGTCAGATTACGGCCGGATCGGCACTTGCCGAAGCCTCTGGCCCGATACGCAAATTCATGGGGCACTACGTGCGTGAAAAGGACGTCGCTTTGTTCGTCGATCTGGCCAAAGAGCCCCACCCGCACACCACCGACGATCTTTCGCTGCGCGTGCTGGTCCCGAGCTACATCCTCTCCGAGCTGAAGGCAGGCTTCCAAATCGGCGCCGTGCTGTTTCTGCCCTTCTTGGTGATCGACATGGTTGTGGCTTCGATCACAACTTCGGTCGGCATGATGCAGCTGCCTCCGGTCGTCATCTCCACGCCGCTGAAGATCTTACTCTTCGTCATGGTGGATGGCTGGAACCTACTGATCGGCTCGCTCATGAGGAGCCTCGCATGATGGCCGTGATGATGCCGGCGGACGAAGTTGTGACGCTCGCCCGCTCCACCCTGCAGGAGGTCATACTGCTCAGCCTTCCGATCCTCAGTGTGGTCGTCGTTGTGAGCCTGTTCATCAATGTCTTGCAGGTGCTGACGTCGCTGCAGGAGATGACGATTTCCACCGTGCCGCGCCTGTTCGCCGCAGGTGCCGCGCTCTTCTTCCTGATGCCGTGGATGTGGAGGCATCTCGGCCAGTTCACCCTCCGCACCTTCGGAGACCTGCAGCAGTACCTGCGCTGAATGTCATGGATCTGAACCTCTCCAACCTGATCACGCCGCTGCTAGTCGTGGGCCTACGCGTCTCCGGCCTGGTGCTGTTTGCGCCAGTCTTCGGCAGCCCTGTGATGCCGATGCGGCTGAAGGCTGTGCTGGTGATTGCACTCACGGCGGTCCTCTATCCGGTTTTCGCCGCGCGAACGCCGGGATTTGCCCTTCAGCAATGGCCGATGCTGGTGATCCACGAAACGGTGATCGGCGTGGCCATGGGGCTCGCCGCCAACCTTGTGTTTGACGCAGTGCAGCTGGCGGGACAGGTGTTGAGCATCCAGATGGGCTATTCGCTGGCCAGCATACTCGACCCGCAGACACAGGCGGAATCCACCGTCATGGCCATGTTTCACCAAACGATTGCCCTGCTGATTTTTCTGGGGCTGGACGTGCACCACGCCCTGCTGCGCGCCGTTGCGGGCAGCTTCGACTACCTGCCCGTGGAAACGGCGAGGCTCACTCCGGCGTTCGTCGCTTCCACCTTGAAAGTCGGAGAAGCCGTGTTTTCGCTGGGAGTACAGATCGCAGCGCCGGTCCTGGCAGCCACCCTCGTGGCCGATGTGGTGATCGGCCTGCTGGGCAAGGCTTCACCGCAAATGCCGCTGATGCTCCTCGGCACAGCCGTTAAGAGCCTGCTGGGCGCGGCGGTGCTGTTAAGCGTTATTCGCTACTGGCCGGAATTCATGGAGCGCGGTTTCCGCGGCTCCCTGATTTACGTGGAACAACTGTTGCACCTGGCGAGATAAGACGAGAATCGATGGCGGACCAGAACAAGACCGAACAACCGACCCCACACCGGCGGGAAAAAGCGCGCAAGCAGGGGCAGGTCCCGCGTTCCCGTGAGCTATCCAGCGCTCTGGCCTTGGCCGGCACTGGACTGGTTCTGATCTGGCAGGGCCGCGACAGCCTGACCCGCTTTGGCGGCCTGCTGCGTTGTTCGCTAAGCGTTGGCACCACCGAACCGGTCACGCTAAGCACGCCTCTGTTGTGGTGGAGTTCCGCCGAGGTCCTGCGCGGCATCGCACCAGCGTTGTCGGCCAGCCTCGCACTGGCGCTTGCCGGCGGCGTGATGCAGGGCGGGATGGTTTTCGCCAGCGAGTCACTGGCGCCGAAGGCCGAACGGCTTAGTCCTGCCAAGAAGCTGCAGCAGATGTTCTCACTTACCGGATTGAGCGGACTACTGAAGTCACTGCTCCCTTTCGGCGCCATCCTCTTTGTCGGGGTGAGCGTCCTCGAGGAGCGCTGGGACACCATCGTCCGCGCATCATATCTCGACCGGCATACCTTCACCGCGCTGGTGCTGTCGTCGATCGTCGAGGTCGGCTGGAAGTCGGCGCTGATCCTCCTCTTTTGGGCCGGGATCGACTACTTCCTCACCTGGCGAAAGATGGAAGGCGACCTGCGGATGACCCGGCAGGAGTTGCGCGACGACTTCAAGGAGACGGAAGGTAACCCGGAAACCAAGGCGCGTATACGCCGCATCCAGCGCAACGTCCGCCGCCAGCAGTTGTTGCGCGCTACCGAAACAGCCACGGTAGTCGTCACCAACCCCACGCACTACGCGGTGGCGCTCCGCTACGAGTTGGATATGGAAGCGCCAGTTGTGGTCTCAAAAGGGCGCGACCTTCTGGCGCAAAAAATCAAGGAAGTCGCCCGCTGGCAGGGCATCCCGGTTATGGAGAACAAGCCGCTGGCGCAGGCCCTGTACCGCGCCGTCGAAGTCGGGCAGGCTATCCCGGCCAAGCTCTACACCGCAGTGGCCGAAATCCTCGTCCTGGTGTACCAAGCACAGGCCGAAGTGCGACGGCGCTATTCCGGTTCGCATTCGAATTCTTCAGGACAGGCAGGTGAGCAGCGATGAAAGAGCGCACTGGTTGGCTCACTTCATTCCGCGGCTCCACTTCTTCGTGGCTGCTGCCGGCCGCGGCGGTGGCGCTGGTGTTCGTGATGCTGGTGCCGATGCCCAGCTTCGTCCTGGACCTGTTACTGACGCTGAGTCTCACCGCCTCGGTGCTGGTGTTGCTTACGGCACTCAACATCCTCAAGCCCGTGGAGTTCTCGGTCTTCCCCAGTCTTCTCCTGCTCCTCACCTTGTTACGGCTTTCTTTGAACCTAGCCAGCAGTCGCCGCATCCTGCTGCACGGGAACGAAGGCGCTGCCGCAGCAGGAAGGGTCATCGAGGCCTTTGGTCAGTTCGTCGTGGGTGGCAACTACGTGGTCGGCTTCGTTCTCTTCCTCGCCCTCATTGCGATTCAATACCTTGTCGTCAGCCACGGCGCGGTACGCACCGCCGAGGTGACTGCTCGCTTCACTCTGGATGCGATGCCCGGTAAGCAGATGGGCATCGATGCCGACCTCAACGCCGGCGCCATTACCGAGGAACAGGCCCGCAAGCGGCGCGAAGCCATCGCGCGCGAGGCTGAGTTCTGTGGCGCGATGGATGGCGCCGCCCGCTTCAGCCAGCGCGATTCCATGGCTACCGTGATGATCACGGCCATCAACATCATCGCCGGGTTTTCGATCGGGGTTTTTCAGCAGGGAATTCCTTTCTCCGAGGCGATCAAGACCTACACCGTGCTGACCGTAGGAGACGGGCTGGCGACGATCCTGCCTTCTCTGTTGGTCTCGGTCGCTGGAGGCATGGTCGTTACCCGCGCCGCTACGGGTGAGACTCTGGGAACCGACGTTGGCCGCCAGTTGTTCGGCAACGCCCGACTGTTGTGGATTGCCGCCGGTGTTTTAGGCGTGCTGTCGTTAATCCCGGGATTGCCCAAGCTCTCTTTCCTGGCACTGGCCTTGGGTCTCGGTTATCTAGCCCGGAAACTCAAGCCGCGGACGATGGAGCAGGGCGTGGTGGACACCTCAACCGCGGGCGCAGCCACCGCCAAAACCGGTGCGACACCGATGAGCGATCCGATGGATGCGCTCCTGAAGCTCGACGAACTCATGCTCGAGGTCGGTCTGGGCCTGGTGCCGCTGGTCGATGCCAAGCAAGGCGGTCAACTGCTGAGCAAGGTCAAAGCCCTACGGAAGCATCTGGCAACGCAGCTGGGCTTTTTGGTTCCGCCGATTCACATCACCGACAACCTAACGCTGCCTGAGCGGCAATACGTCGTGTACCTCCGCGGCGTGGAGATCGCCCGTTGGGAACTGCGCGCGGGTTGCATGCTGGCGGTGAGTTCCCAACCCGACGCCCCGGCACTGCCGGGTCACGAAACCCGGGAGCCGGCATTCCACACGCCCGCCCGATGGATTGCCCCGGAGCTTCAAGCTCAGGCCGTGGCCGCCGGTTACACCGTCGTCGATGCGGTGGCAGCCTTGGCCACGCACCTCGGTGAAGTCGTGCGCAAGAATGCACACGAACTTCTGACGCGGCAGGAGACCAAGCGCCTCATCGACCGACTGAGCGACTCCCATCCAAAGTTGGTCGAAGAGCTGGTGCCTAAGCTCATGACGCTCGGCGAAGTCCAGAAGGTGCTGCAGCAGTTGCTGCGGGAGCAGATCTCGATTCGCGACCTGGGGACGATTCTTGAAACGCTCGTCGAAGCTGCCGCCGTCAACAAACACCCGATCGTGCTCGTAGAAGCCGTTCGTCAGGCATTAGGACGCGGCCTGATCCGGCCGCTGCTGGACGAACACGGCGAGCTGAAGGTCGTCACCCTGGATGGGGCGATTGAAGAGGAGTGCCAGCGCGCTGCCAGCGGGCAGACACAAGGCGCTTCCTCAAACGCTTTGCAGTTGCCGTTGGCCCGGCGAGTTCTCGACGGATTGCGTGCACTCTTCGGTGACCAAATCGTAAACGCGCCGCCCGTGTTGCTTTGTTCGTCGCCTGGGCGGTTCCACCTTCGCCGGCTGCTGGAGCCGGTCATGCCCCGGGTCGTGGTTATCGCGCCCGGGGAAATTCCTCCCGCGACGCCTGTGCAGTCGCTGGGAGTCGTGCGCTGACCTGCAGCGCGGAATGGAGTGAGCAAACATGACGGCAGCTCAGCTAGCCTACGCCGAACAGGCCGCCAATCCCACGGAAGAACAGCGCCAGGCCCTCATCCTGGAGCAGCTACCGCAGGTCTATCACATCGCCACGCGCATCCACGAGCGACTGCCGCGTCACGTACCGCTCGAGGACCTGGTGCAGGAAGGCGTTCTGGGACTCATGGCGGCACTCAACAGCTACGACAATTCGAAGAAGGTTCAGTTCCAGACATACGCCAGTTTCCGCATTCGCGGCGCCATCCTCGACAGCCTGCGCAAAATGGACTGGGCTTCGCGACCGCTGCGCGCCAAGGGCCGCCGCATTACGGAAGCCGTCGAGGAGCTAATCGCGACCCTCGGCCGCCAGCCGACCGAGCAGGAGATCGCCGACCATCTTGGGATGCCCATCGCCAAACTGCAGAAGGTGGTCGCTGAACTGGACGGGCTGACGCTGCTTGGTCAGGAGTCGTTTGCCCCATTCGACCCCTCCGAGACGCAGGACCTGATCGAAAGTGCCCCCAGCCGCGATGACAGCGATCCCTTCACGCTGTGCCTGCGCGGCGAGATGCACGACCGGCTGACCCACCTGATCACGCAGTTGACCGAGCGCGAGCAGCTCTTACTGTCGCTCTACTATCGCGAAGAGTTGACCATGCGTGAGGTCGCGGAAGTCATCGGGGTGCGCCAGTCGCGCGCCTCCCAGATCCATTCCATGGTGCTCCTCAAGCTGCGCGCTGCACTGCGGCAGCACCGCACACCGCTGCCGGCGCCGGCTCGCACGATGTCCAATCTCCAGGCGAGGGTATAGCCATGTCTGATCCCGATGTCATTGCAACCCAGAAGCACAATGCGAAAGAACCTCGCCCGGAATCGAACCTCGAGGCACCGGCTGAGACTAACCTTGAGCTGATGATGGACGTCGAACTCAACGTCCTGCTGCGCTTCGGCCAACGACAGCTTACGTTGCGCGAAGTCTTGGGGCTGAAGTGCGGCTCGGTGGTCGAGCTCGATCGTCGCGTGGACGAGCCCGTCGAGCTGTTGATAGACGGCAGGGTCATCGCCCGCGGCGAGGCGGCCATCGTCGACGGCAACTACGGCTTGCGGATCACCGAAATCGTTCGCCCCTGCATGCACTGACCCTGCGAGACCTAGCCGGAGGAGGATTCTACTTTGAGCACTCTGCAACTGACGCAATTGCTGAACTGGAAGGAACTCAGGCGGGGCTGCTCGCGCGCCGGTTGCCACACTCTTACGCTCCGCTACCCGTTACTTACGCGCAAGACCGGCGTGCGAGTCGGCACAGAGTGGTACTGCAGTCCCGAGTGCCTCCGCGAGGGCCTGGAACTCCGTATCTGCGAACTGCAGCGCCCATCGAACGACCCTCCGGCGCGGCGCGATGCGAGGATCCCGCTCGGTCTGCTGCTCGTGTCCCGCGGGTGCATCACGCAGCTTCAGTGGCAGAGGGCGCAGGACGTCCAGCGCGAGCGTGGCGGCGAAATCGGCGACATCCTCTGCAACCTGAACTTCGCCACCGAGCGCCAGGTCGCCGAAGCCTCAGCCACCCAGTGGGGATGCCCGGTATTCACCGCCAAGCCTCAGCTGGCCGAGATTCAGGCACGGGTTCCTGCAACGCTGATGAAACTTATCAACATGGCTCCGGTGCACTACGCGCCCGCTTCGAATCGGCTCTTAGTTGGCTTCGTCTACCATGTCCAGCACCGCGTGCTTCGTACCATCGAGGACATGACCTCCTGTGTAGCTGAGCCCTGCTTCATCACCGCCACTGACTGCTGCGACACCATCCGCTCCCTCAACGGACTGCACGTGGAAGTCAGCTTCGAGTCGCCGCTGTCGACCTCGGAGATCGCCAACATCATCCAGAGCTATGCCGACCAGATCGGCGCCGACGAGGCACGCCTTGCGCTCTGTGAGGACTACCTGTGGGTGCGATTGAATCGCGATGGTCATCCCACCGATCTTCTGTTCGACATCAGAGGACGTGCCAGGAAAACCTCGCTGATCGATTACCTGGACATAACAAGCTAACCTCCTGATTGCCGGGCCGACCCTGCCGATATATGTCAAGGCAGGCGGCAACGGTGCAGACGGTTCCCAATTCGGTCCAGCAAATTACTCGAAGCAGCGCGCCGCTGCCATACCTCGTACCCCGGTCCGCAGCGAGACTACGTTGCTTCGACGGCCAGCCGCAGATCCCTGTCCTGCCGGCGACGCGCTTGCAACTCGTTTTGCTGCTGGACCAACCTAGCCTTGACCTCCAGGCCATCGGCGAGGTCGTTCTCTCCGATGTCGGCGCCACGCTGCAGGCATTTCGCGGCGCGCGCAGCCTGCCCGGCAACAAGTTCCGCCGGATTAATTCCCTTGAAGAATGCATCGTGCTCCTGGGACGCGCCAAGCTTCGTCATGTCCTTGCACTCAAGCCGAATGCCGTGTCCGCGTGCGCCGCACACGCTATCCGTCCGTTGGCCGCTCGTGCACGGCTCACGGCTGAGCTGGCGGGCACGATCGCGCGGCGTTTCCGCGACATCGACCCAACGAGCGCTTACCTCGCCGGTCTCCTGCATGAGATCGGGCGCATCCCGGCATTGATGAACTGGAAAGTCGCAGGCGCCGACCTGAAGGACATAGTATCCTTGGGATCGCTGCTCGCCTCCGAATGGGGACTCCCTGACTTCGTGGAGCCAACGCTGCAGTTTACCGACTGCCGCGTGCAACCATGGGCGAAACTTCGCCGCATCGTGTCGATTGCCTGGGACATGGCGAACGCCATCTCCGGAGGCGCCACCGCACCGCGGCGAGTTCTTTCGGCACAAGACCTCGCGCAAGAACGTTCCGCTCAGCCGCGCCAGAGCTGCCCACTCCGTCCCATCCGAATTCAGTAACGCGCTCACCAGTCTGGACGGCCCTCGAAATCTCACCCGGGTTTCAAGCACATTAGACCCAACGCAGTTTAAGCAGCTGACACTTCCCTTCCCGCCGTCTGCAGCTAATGTGCTTCTAACTAAACCGCTTCATCCGCCGCGCAGCTTATTGAATTTGCGTCGCCTACTAGGACTCCCGATTGGCCACTGCCGTGCACTGCTCCTCCGCGAGGAATTTCATGGACAGCGGCTACTATGCAGCCTGCACGGCTCTGATGTCACGAGCTCAGGCGCTCGACACCATCGCCAATAATCTGGCGAACACCAGCACCTCGGGCTATCGCGGCCAACACAACGTCTTTCAGGCAGTGCTGGCCAACACCGAAGGCTCATCGCCATTGAGTCAGGCTGTTAACAGTTTTGGTATCCTGCGCGGCACGCGTCTGGATCCGGGCCAAGGCACGCTCGATCGTACCGGCAACGAAACCGACCTAGCGATCGAAGGGCCCGGATTCTTCGTCATCCAAACCACTAGCAGCAAGGTCTATACCCGGAATGGCAACTTTCACGTCTCGCGCGACAACCAGTTGGTCACTACCTCCGGCGATCCGGTCATGGGCGAGAACGGCCCCGTCGCCGTCGTTGGATCTCCGCTGTCCATCAGCCCGGACGGCACCATCTCGGCCGACGGCGCCCTGGCCGGCAAACTCGCTATCGCCGAGTTCCCCGCCGGCACTGAAATGAACAACCTCGGCCAGTCGTATTACTCGGCCAGCGCACCGCCCGCCCAATCGGCCCAGAGTTCGCACGTCCGCCAAGGCATGCTGGAGGAATCCAACGTCAACGCGGTCTCCAGCGTGGTAGAGCTGGTCACCGTCCAACGCGAAGCGGAAATGATGCAGCGGATCCTCTCGCTGCTCAATTCCGACATCGACAAAGTGGCCGTCCAGGAGCTGCCGCGGGTCAGCGGCTGAAGGAGCAGAACGATGTTTCGAGCTTTATTTACCGCCGCCAGCGGCATGATCGCGCA
>Ga0335071_10005286_pt1 | contig 13421 bp, 9 predicted proteins | sample Lox_Sample_15_FD_206724 | JGI IMG/M metagenome (GOLD analysis project Ga0335071, IMG submission 206724) | Soil microbial communities from Loxahatchee National Wildlife Refuge, Florida, United States - Lox_Sample_1.5 | ecosystem: Environmental > Terrestrial > Soil > Wetlands | place: USA: Florida... | reverse complement strand
ACCTCGCCAACGGGCACCCGGCGAGCCAGGTCCTCGCGCCCGGCCAGGGCCTCTTCCACAAGCCGCCGCCAGGTGTCGCCGCTGCCCTCGCCGGACAGGACCAGGTGGTCGCGAGCCCGGGTCAGGGCTACGTAGAGCAGCCGGCGAGACTCCGCCGCCGCCGCCCGCCGCTCCGCCTCTCGCGCCGCGAGGAGCGACCCGGAGAGGAGCGGCTCCTCCCGGGCCGGGTCGAGCAGGGCACTGCACAGACGCCCCTCGCCGTCGAGCATCACCTGCCGGACCTCGGCGGGAGGGCGGCTGCCCAGGTCGGGGACGAACACCACCGGCCACTCCAGCCCCTTTGCCTGGTGCACCGTGAGGAGCGCCACCGCGTCCGTGGCCTCGAGCGCCGCCTCCGGCTCCCGGGGCGGCCGGGCGGCCATGCTCCGCAGGTGCGCGGCGAACTCCGCCACCGTGCCGCCCCCCTCGGCGAAGCGAGCGGAGAGCGCCACGACCTTCTCCAGATTGGCCGCTCGCCGCTCCCCGTCCGGGCCGGCGAGGAGCGCGGCGTCCAGATCGAGCGCCTCGATGGCGCGGAGGAGGAGATCTTGAACCCGCAGCCGGTCGCGCACGGCATGGAGCTCGCCGAACACCGCCAACAGACGGGCGAGCCGCTCCCGCTCGCCCCGGGAGACACCCTCCGCTCCGGCGAGGGCGGTGAGCTCCCGGTCGAGCTCGGCAAACGACAGGCGAGGGAGCCTGGACAGCCCCAGCCGGGCGAGCAGGAACAGGGTCCCGTCGCTCACCGCACAGGCCGGGGAGCGGAGCAGGGCCGCCAAGGCCAGCGCGTCCTCGGGATCGGAGAGCGCGGCGAGCAGCTCGCCCACGTCGCGCACCTCGCTCGCCTGGTAGAACCCACCGCCCCGAGCCAGGCGGAAGGGAATTCCCGCCTCGCGCAGGGCCCGCTCGTAGGGAGCGAGCTGGGTGAGCCGCCGGAAGAGAACGGCCACCTCGCCGAGCCGCGGCGGGCGCACCCGCTCCTTGCCACCCTCCGGATCGCGCTCCCGGACGTAGAGGCCGCTCCCCCCCGCCACCAGCTGCCGGATGCGGGCGGCCAGGGCCGCCGCTTCCCGCCCCCTCCGCTCCGCCGCCTTTCCCCCTTCCCCGTCCACCAGGATCTCGCAGGCCGGGCGCGCCCCCTCCGGCCGCCGGGGAAGAAGCCGGTCCTCGGGCCGGAAGGCGATCTCGTCGTCGCGTGGGACCTCCCCGGCGGGCGGCTGCAGCGCCCGTTCCGAGACGGCGTTCACGAGGTCGAGCAGGGCCGGCGAGGAGCGGTGGTTCTCGGAAAGGTGCAGGACCCGCCCCTCCCCGGCACCGAGCCGGCGGATGAGACGGGTGAACACCGCCACGTCGGCCCCGCGAAACCGGTAGATCGACTGCTTCAGGTCGCCCACCGCCACGAGCACAGGCCCCGGGCCAGGACCCTCCTCGCCGCAGAGGAGCTCGAAGATCGACTGCTGGACCGGGTTCACATCCTGGAACTCGTCCACGAGGAAGGCGCGCAGCCCCCCCCGCAGCTCGCCGCGGAGCGCTGGGTCGCCCCTTAGCAGCGAGCGCGCCCGGAGGAGGAGGTCGTCGAAGTCGACGGCACGGGCGGCGGCCTTGCGGGCGGCGTAGCGCCGCTCGGCGTCGCCCAGAAGCGCCGCGAGCTCCGCACGCTGCGGCGCGGCCAGGGCGTCCGCGGCGGCGAGCAGGAAGGCCTCGCCCGCCCGGGCGACCGAGTCGCGTGCCGCCGCCAGGGCCGCCAGGCGGCCCTTCTTCCCGGAGGCCGCCCGGGCCACCGCCTCGAGCCGCCCCAGCACCGCCGGGGTGAGCGGGCCGTCGCGGTCCGCCGGGCGGAGCGCCGAGAGCGCGGCCGCCACAAGGTCGACCAGCGTCAGGGCCGCCGGACCCGAAGCCTCCGCCCGGCCGGCGCAGAGCGCCTCGGCGGCGCGGAGGAGCTCGCGGCGGGCTCCCTCGACGGCGGCCCCATGGTCCGGCCCGGCCGGCAAGGGACCCTCCTCGCCCCGGGTGGCCCGCTCCCGGGCCAGGGCGACGATGAAGCCCGAGAGCGCCCGGGTGCCGCCGCCGGGCGCCGCCACCAGCTCGCGCGCCAGCGGCCGCCCGGCATCGAGCGCCGCCACCACCGCCTCGCGCGCCGCGGCCCCTTGCCAGGCAAAGGCCCGCTCCTCGTCCACCACCTCGAACTCCGGGTCGAGCCCGGCCTCCGGGGCGTGCTCCCGCAAGAGCCGCCCGCAGTAGCCGTGGATGGTGCCAGCCCCGAGCCGGTGCAGCTCGCCCAACCGAAGGAGCCAGGCGCGCCGCTCCTCCCCGGCCGATCCGGCCGCGGCCTTTACCACCGCCCTGCGCACCCGCTCCCGCAGCTCGTCCGCCGCCTTCTCGGTGAAGGTGATGGCCACGAGCTCCGCCGGGGCGCAGCTCGACCCGGTGGCCCGGCCGTCCATGAGCCGCAGCAGGAGCTCCACCAGGGCGGTGGTCTTGCCCGAGCCGGCGCCGGCCGAGACCGCGGTCGGACCGGAGAGCGCAAAGAGCGCCTCGGCCGCGGCGGAAAAGACGAGCCGGCTCACCGCTCCTCCTCCGGGCCGCGCTCCGCCAACCCCTCGAAGCGGCAGACCGCGCCGTACGCGCAGCGCCGGCAGCTGCGGGAGACGATGGGAAACCTCCCGGCGCGCATCCTCGAGACCCTCTCCAAAACCGCCGCCGCAAACGAGCCCGGCGCCCCCTCGGCCCCGCACGGCGCGAGGCGCGGATCGTCCGCCGGAAGCGACACCGGTTCGAGCCGAGCCGGCCGCCGCAGCATCCACAGGGTGGCGGAGAGCGCCCGCCCCGGCAGCTCCTTTGACGCCGCGATGAGGTAGGTCGGGATCTGGAAGCTGTCCACCCCGAACGCCTCCGGGTCGAGGAGCCGCCGGTGGGCGTCGCCGCCGCGGGAGTTCTTGTAGTCGATGACCAGGAGCCGGTCCGGATCGGCGTCCACCCGGTCGATGCGGCCCTTCAGCAAGACCCGCTCCCCGCCCGCCGCCACCTCCAGCGCCGGCGCCGCCGCGCCCCCACCGAAGGCGTGCTCGAGCAGCCGGGGCGTGAGCCCGCCCGCCTGGCGCGCCTCCGCCGCCACCAGCCGGTCGAGCCGGTGGAGGATGGCCTCGAGCCGACCAACCCAGGCCGCCGGATCGCCGGTCCGCCCTTCCCGCTCGAAGCGGGCCAGCACCTCGGCCGCAATGGCCCGCGCCTCGGCCAGATCCTCGGCCCCGCCCGTGGGCGGCCAGGCGCCCCGCCGCAGCCGGGCCGACACGAAACGCTCCAGGATCTCGTGCAGCAGCGAGCCCTCCTCGCGCGCCTCGATGTCCAGCTCGACCTCCTCCTCCTCGGGGAGCTTGAGCGCGAGGCGCAGGAAGGACAGGAAGGGGCAGCGGGCGATCGCCTCGAGCTGGCTGGGAGACCACACGGCCGGGAGCGCCTCCCCTAGCACCGAGAGCGCTCCGCCCTCCACCACCCCGGCGAACGCGCTCTCGCCCCGGCCGAGGACCGCCGTCCGGCGCTGGCGCTCCACCTCGCCCCGGGCCAAGGCCTGGCGCGCCCGGCCGGCCAGCGGCGTGCCCTCCAGGGCGGCCGCGCCCGCGCCACCCAGGCGGGCGGCGGCCCGGAGCGCGGCCCGGACAGTGCGCGCCGTGGGAAGCGTCGGCTCCGCCGGAGTGGCCGGAACGACCACCCCGGCCGCCGCCAGCGCCTCCTCGGCCAGCGGCGCCGGCGGGCCACCGTCACCCGCCGGGCCGGGCGCCGGCCAGGCAAAGGCCACGGCCTCGCGACCGGCCGCAGCCGAGAGGAAGGCCCGGTGCAGCGCCCGGGCCCGCCTGGCCCCGGCGGTGGGAACCGCCGCCCGGCGCAGGTGCCGGCAGAGCGCTTGCCGCTCCGGCTCGCGCAACAGCGGCTCCGGGGCAGTGGGAGCAGGGAAGCTGTCCTCCCCGCAACAGAGCACGATGGCCGCCCGAGCGGGAGCCCCCGACACCTCGTCGGGGCCGGCCAGCTCGACCGCGCCCGCGGCGGGATCGTCTTGCAAGGGCAGGGTGGCCGATTGCAGCGCCTGAAAGAGGAGCGCCAAGAAGTTCGGCGGCGAGAGGGCGGCCTCGGCCCGGCCAGCCAGCACCGCCGCACGGACCACCTCCTCGGACGCCGCCTCCAGCGCCGAGAGCGCCGAGAGATCCTCCGCGGCGAGCCCGAGCGGCCCGCGCGCGGCCCGTCGTCTCAGCCCGAGCCGCTCGAGGAGCGCCGAGAGCCGACGGGCGTGGAGCCGGGCCGGCCCGGGCCGGGCCAGCGGCGAAAGCGCCGCCTCGAGCTCCTCCAGCCTCCCGGCCGCCGCCCCGAGCCGCCTTCGCTCCCGGGCGGCCCCCTCCACGAGAATCCCCGCCCGGCGCCGGAGCGCCTCCGCCGCCGAACCACGCGGCTCGACCGCACCGGCGCGATCGAGCAGCCACCGCAGCCCGGGGATGCCGCCCGGCACGAGCCACGACGAGCCGGCCAGCCGGGCCGCGCTCTCCCGGTCGAGCCGCCCCGCCGAGCGGAGCAGCTCGCGCACCACCCCAAGAACCGGCGCCGCGGCCGCCGGGCTCCCCCGCCCCACCGACAGCGGCAGGCCCCGCGCCCGGAAGGCCCGCTCGAGCCCCGCGGCCACTCTCGCCGGCCGCTCCGCCACCAAGACCACCTCCTCGGGCGCAAACCCCGCCTCGAGAAGTCGCGCCGCCGCCCCCGCCACCGCCTCGGCCTCGCCCGCCTCCCCCGCCCCCGGCAGCGCCAGCAAGAGCCCCGGACCGTCGGCCGCCCGGTCGGCCGGCCCGCCGGCGAAGGCGGAGAGCAACCCGGCGATCCGCGGCGCCCGCCCGTCGAGCCGCTGGAGCACCACCTCCAGCTCCCGCACGCTCGCCAGCTCGTGCAGCGACTCCAGCCGCCTCAGGAGCGGCTCGGCCGGCGCACACAGCTCCGGCCGCTCCGGGAAGAAGGGGACGAAGGCGCGGGTGCGCCGCGCCCTGGCCACGAGCGCCGCCACGAAGGCCCACTCCGCCGGCGACAGCTCCACGAGCCCGTCCAAGACCAGCGTGTCGAGCTCCCCCTCGGGCCAGGCGCGGCGCCTGACCGCCTCCGCCGCCGCCCGCGTCGCCCCGGCCGCATCCAGGACGCCAAGCTCCTCGAGGCGCACCTCGAACGCCTCGAGCGCCCCGGCCATGACCCCGAGCCTTCCGGCGGCCGCCTCCAAGAGCCCCCCGGCGGCGGCGCGAAGGTCCTTCGCCTCCACCTCGCCCCGCCGCAGCTCCACGAGGGCCCGCGAGAGGGCCGCGGCCAGGCCGCCGTCCGCCGCGAGCCCGGCCAGGCCACCGCCCGCCGCCTCGCCCGCCTGCAGCGCCACCATCCGCTCCGAAAGCGGGGTCAGGACCGGCCGCCCATCGCCCGAGGCGGCCAGCGCCGCCGACACCGCCCGAGGCAGGGTCCAGACCGCCGGGCCGAAGAGGATCCCCCCCTCGGCGTCGCAGAGCCGCCGCGCCGCCCGCGCAGCGGCGAGCGGAGTGGGCGAAAGGCACAGGACCGACACGCCCCGAGGATACCCGACCCCGCCGACGGTCACCGTCGAGGGACAAAAAAGGAGCCCACCCGCGCGCTCACTCCTCACGGTAGACGGCCAGCGAGCCCTCGTTCTCCCAGACCTCGACCCGGGAGACGACCACCCGCCCGCCCTCGCCGGCGAGCTTCTTCCCCACCTCCTCGTGGAAGAAGCGGGCGAGCAGCTCGGCGGTGGTGTTCACCTCGTCGAAGGGCGGAACCTCGTTGATGTTGCGGTGATCGAGCCGCTGGCCCACCTCCGCCACCCAGCGCCTGAGATCGGCGAAGTCGACCACCATGCCGATGGGGCTCAGCTCCGAGGCGCGAAGGTGCACTCGAACCCGCCAGTTGTGGCCGTGCAGCCGCTCGCACTTTCCGCCGTGGAACCGGATCTGGTGCGCGGCGCTGAAGACGAAGTCCTTGGAGATCTCGTAGACGGGACGGCCCATCGAGGGCGCAATATAGGGGGGCGACGGCTCGGAGGCCACAGCCTTCATCCGGGAGCGCTCGGAGGGGCCCTCCCGCTCGCTACCCCACCGCCCGCTGCAAGGTCTCGTCCACGAGGAAGGCACGCCGCAGGAGCAGACGCTTGCCGCTCATCTCCAAGAAGCCACGCCGGGCGAGCTCGGAGAGGGCCCGGCTCACCGTCTCCCGGCTCGTACCGATCATGGCGGCGATCTCGGCCTGGGTGGGGCGCTCTCGGATGAGGATGCCGTCCTCCCGCTCCTCGCCCTCGGACTCGGCCATCTCCTTGAGCTTCGTGGCCAGCCGCCCGTAGACGTCGAGCAGGGCCAGGTTGCCGATGACCTCGTCGGCCCGGCGCAGCCGCCGCGACAGCTCGGTGAGCACACGCAACGCCGTCCGAGGGTGAGCGGCGATGTGCTGCTGGAAGTCGGCGCGGGAGAGGGACAGTAGCCGCGAGCGCTCGGCGGCGATCACCGTGGCCGAGCGGGGCTGGTCGTCGAGCAAGCTCATCTCCCCGAAGAAGTCGCCGGGCGACCGGAAGATGTAGAGGATGACCTCTCGGCCTGTCGGGCCGTAGAGGACCACCTTGACCCGGCCGCGCACCAAGACGTAGAGCGATTCGCCGGGCTCCTCCTGCGAGACGATCACCGCCCCCTCGGGGAACTCGCGCGGCTCGGCGACCCGCTCCAGGGCCGAGAGCGCGCCGCCGTCGAGGTCGGCGAAGATCGAAACGCCGCGGAGAAGGCTGCGCTCGGACGCCGTCCCACGGGTGGCCGTTTCCATGGGTGGTTGGGTGGCCCGGTACCGCTACCGGCGGTCCGTCTCCACCCGCCTCCTTTCGATCCGTACCCGCCTGGCCGGACTTCCCCCGGCTGGACCGTCCCCGTTATCGAGGACGCGACATGGCGCCGACTGTACACGGGCCCTAGGCGTTCGCAAACGGGTCGGGCCTCGCCGAAGGCCCCCCGGGGCGGCCCGGGACCGCCGCGGGACAGTGGACAAGGGGTGACCGGCGACCCTAATCTCGGCGGGAAAACCCGCCCGGGAGACCCGCGTGTCGAGCGAGCAGGAGAGCTTCCTCGCCTTCCTCGGGGAACAGAAGGTCCGCCAGTCGGCCTTCTTCCCCACGCTGAAGCACGACAAGGTGCTGAGCTTCATGGCCACGACCAGCCTGCCCGGCAGCTACGGGTCGGCCTCGGTGCACCGCGTCCTCGGCCTGGAAGCCGGGCCCACCTCGCGCGAGTTGCGGGTCCAGCTCGCCGGACCCTTGCCGCGAGCCCCCGCGCCCGGCGAGTGCCTCACCGTGCACCTCACCCGCACCGAGCACTACCAGGGCTTCCAGGTGAAGACCCGGGCCCTGGCCGGCGACATCGCCCCGGAGGACCTGGTCGAGCCGGCCGGAGACCGCCTCCTGGTGAAGGGGACCAGCGTCTTCACCGTTCACCACAGCCCCTACACCCTCAAGTTCTTCGAGAACGTGCCCCTCGAGGAGGTGGTCGAGACGGTGGGACCCGTTCGCTACGCCCTCGTGAACCTCGGCGAGTCGGCCAACCTCTCCCCCCGCTTTCTCTTCCACCAGGAGGTGCGGGACGGGCGGCTCTCCCTCTTCCACGGCGACGGGCTCGCCCTGAAGACCTACATCAACCTGCGCTCCAACCCCCGCGAGATCCGGCTGGTGGTGGACCTCGAGAGCTACCAGGGTTTCGCGCTGCGCGGCCCGGTCGAGGAGTTCGCCCCGCACCAGTACCCCGAGGCCTACGACAAGATCTGCCGTGGGTTCACAGCAGGTGGATGGGGCAAGCCCGCCCGCGTGTTCCGGATGGCGGTGGAGGAGCTGACCCGGATCGCGCCGACGGGCTGAGGCCCCATGGAGCCCTCCCCCCGGTCCGCGCCCGCCCCCTCCGCCCAAGGTGGCCCGCGGCTAAGCCCGGCGACCTGGGTGATCCTCGCCGGGACCGCCGTGCGGCTCGTCCTCTCGGCCGTCGTCCCGCTGGGCAACGACGAGGCCTACTACGTCGACTGGGCCCGGAACCTCGAGCCCGGCTACCTCGACCACCCCCCGGCGGTGGCCTGGCTCATGGCCCTGCCCCTGCGCACCCTGGGCGCCCACCCCTATGCCGTGCGCCTGCCGGCGGTCCTCCTCCACCTGGCCACCCTCTGGCTCGCCGCCAGCCTGGTCCGCGCCCGGGCCGGCGAACGGGCCGCGCTCGCCGCCGCCTTGGGCCTCCAGGCCGCGCCGGCCTTCGCCGTGGGAGCCTCGCTCATCGCCCCGGACGCGCCGCTGGCCTTTTCCTGGGTGGGCACGCTCTGGGCCCTCGATCGGGCCCTGCGACTCGACCCTCGCCTGGCGGTCCTGGCCGGCGCTTTCCTCGGGCTGGGCGCACTCTCCAAGCTCCACGCCGGACTGCTCGCCCTGGCGATCCTCGCGGCATTGCTCGCCTCGCCCGAGGGACGGCGGCTCCTGCGAAAGCCCTGGCCGTGGCTGGGGGTGCTCCTCGCCCTGGCACTCGCCTCGCCCATGCTCCTGTGGAACGCGGCCCACGGCTGGCCCACCCTCACCTTCCAGGCGAGCCACGGCCTGGGAGGCCGGAGCTTCTCCGCGATCCGCCTCCTCGGCTCGATGGGCGGTCAGCTGCTCTACTTCTCGCCGGTCCTCGTGCTCCTCGCCGCGGCCGCCTCCTTCGCCGCCCTGCGCCGAAGGCAGGACGCGCTCTGTGCCGCGCTCGCCTTCTCCGCACTGCCGGTCGTCGCCTTCTTCACCCTCTCGGCCGCCTTGACCCCGGGCGCGCTGCCCCACTGGGCCGCGCCCGGCTGGCTCTCGGCGGTGATCACCCTCTGCCTGTCGGTGCCTCCCGCAAGCAGGTGGTTTCGGCGCGCGCTCTTCGTGGGGTACGGCGAGACGGCCGTCCTCCTCCTCGGGCTGCTCCTCCTCCTCTCCCTGCCCCTCCCGGCCGCGTTCTCGGCCTTCGGCCGGACCGCGCCGGTCTCCCCAGGGCCCCTCGATGACCTCGTCGGCTGGCGCGAGGGCGCGGCCGCCGCCCGCGCCGTCGCCGGCGAGGCGCGGCTCGCCGCCCCCCACTGGATCATCCTCGGCCAGCTGGGCTGGTATGACGGACGCTCGCCGGCCTACGTGGGCGAGCGCGTCACCGCTCCCTCCCTCTACGACCCCGACCCGCTCGCCGCAAAACGGCCGCTGCTCGTCGTCACCGTCGACAGGCTGGGGCCGCAACTGGACTCCCTGGAGCGCCGGCTCGGACCACTCGAGCCCGCCGGAACGTTCCAGGCGCGCCAGGGGGACCGCCTGGTCCGGACCTACCGCTTCTGGTGGTGGCGCCCGAGAGGGTAGCGCTAGGCGCCCGAGACCAGCGCCACCACCTCGACCATGTCCCCGGGGTCGATGCGGTGCTCGGCCCGCCGATCGCGAGTCACCACCGCCTCGTTCACCAGCACCGCCACCCGGCCCGGCTTCACGCGCAGCAAGGCCAGTAGCCCCGCCACGGTGGTGCCCTCGGGCAGCTCGCGTAACTCGCCGTTCAGCCGGACCAGCATGGCCGCGCATCTACGCCAAACGGCCGCGGCCGTCAAAGGGGTAGGATCGCTTCCATGGCGCCGCCGGACCTGACCGCCCGACCGCTCGGCATGGCCGAGGTCATCGACCGCTCCGTCGCCCTGACCCGCCGCCACTTCCCCGCCCTGTTCGTGACCATGCTGGTGGTGCAGGCCCCGGCGCTGCTGCTCGTCCGCCAGATCCCCTCGCTGGCCGAGCTGGTCACGGCCATCGGCGACCCGGAGCATGCCGCCGCCCTGGCGGGCACGGCCCTGCGCGGCCTCGCCGGGTCCTTCCTCGCCCTCCTCATGCTCCAGCTCGCCGCCACCGCCGCCGCCGCCGCCATCGTCGCCCCCACCCTCGATCCGCGCCGGGACGCGGGCCGGCCCCCCCTTTTCCGCGCCCTGGGCGCGGTGGCGAGCTCCTCCGCACTCCAGGTCCTGCTGCTCACCGCCGCGCCTTTCGTGGGGATGCTCCCCGGCCTGGCGCTCGTCCTCCGCTCGGCGAGCTTCGCCACTGCCCTCGCCGGAGCGGTGGCCGCGACCGCGGGCGCGGTCGGTCTCTTCCTCGTGGTCCTGCTCCGGCTCGTGCTGGCCCCGGCCGCGGCGGCACTCGAGGGGTTGAACGGCCTGGGCGCTCTGCTGCGCTCGGCGCGGCTCATGTCCCCCCGCCGCGGAAAGCGGCTGGCGGAACGACCCGGAGTGCGCGCCTCGCTCATCCTCTTCGCCTCCTTCGTCCTGGCCCTGGCGGTGAACGGGCTCGCCGGGCTGCCCCGCCTTCTCGCCCTGCGCCTCGCGAGCGGGCCCGGCGCCGGCCTGGCATTGCTCGGAGCACAGCTCCCCCTGCCCCTCGAGATCGCCCTCGCCCTCTTCGAGGCGGCGGCCAGCGCCGCCCTCCAGCCGTTCTCGCTCGTCGCGGTGGTGGTCTTCTACTACGACCGGCGCGCTCGCACCGAGGGCCTCGACCTCGAGATCTGGGCCGGGCGCCTGGAGGCCGGCCCTTGACCCCGCTGCTCGTGGCCCTCGCCCTCTCCGGCGCGCCGGGGTGCCCGGCGGCGCTGGCTCGCGGGCGGAGCCTCTCCGACCCGGACCTGGCCGGCGATGCCCCGGCGGTGGTGCGGGCCCTGCGAGTGGCGGGGGCGGGAGGGCCTTCTGCCGCCCTCGACGAGGAGGCGGCCCGGGCAAAGCTCGCCTCCCTGGGCGAGCGGACCGAGGCCGGCGCCCGCTTCCGCGCCGCACTCGCCCGCCACTGCACGCTGGCCGGGGAGCCCGCCCTCCCCTTCGCCACCCCGGCCGACCGCGCCACCGCTGCCGCCATCCTCGATCGCCCCGCCTTTCGCCGCGCCCGTGCCGACCCCGAGGCGCTCCACCGCTGGCTCCTCTCCGTCTGGCAGCGGTTCCTCGATCTCCTCCAGTCCGAGCAGGCCCAGCGCTACGCCGCCGTGAGCCGGGCCATCTTCTTCGGGGCCGCCGCCACCGCCGCCCTCATCGCCGGCCTTGCCTTGCTCGTCCGCCGGCCACATCGCCCGCCCCCCCCACGGCCGCGAACCCCGGCCACCTCGCCGGCGGCCGACCCAGGGCTCGGACCGGCCCAGGCCGCCGCCGAGAATGGCCAGGGCTCGCTCTCGGTCCGGCTGGCCATGCTCGCAGCGCTTTCGGCGCTGGAGCGCGACGGGACCGTCCCGCGCGGGCGTACTCTGACCAACGCGGAACTGGTCGGACAGCTCACGGACGTTGGCCCGGAGCGGCTCGGCGCCGCAAAGACCCTCGCCACCCTCTTCGACCGGGCCGTGTACGGTGGCCGCCCGGTGGCCCCCCCCGAGGCCCAGGCGGCCCTGGCCGCAGCCCGCGTGCTGGGCGCGGTGAGTGCCCCATGAGCCGCTTGGCCATCGGCCTCGTGGCAGTGGTGGCCCTGGCGGTGGTCGCCGCCGGGGCGGTCCTGGGCCAGGCCGGACGGGAGGAGCCGACCGCCGCCGTGCTCCCCTCAGCGGTGAGCGTCGGCCCGCGCGGCCTCGCCGCGGCCTTCGAGCTGCTCCGCCAGCGCGGGACCACAGTGGTGAGGCGTGGCCCGAAGGACGAGGCCGTGCCCGAGGCGGCGGTCGTCCTCTTGGTGGCGCCGGGAGCGAGCCTCTCCCGCCAGGAGGTAGCCTCGCTGCTCGCCGAGGCGGACCGGGGCGCCACCCTGCTCGTGACGCTGGGCCGGGCAGCACAGCCGGAGCTGCTCCAGGCGCTCGGGCTGACCCTGGCTGCCGGGAACGCACCCCGGGTGGCACACGGGCTCGCCCCCCACCGCCTCGTCGGGGATCTCGCGCTCCCGGCGGGTTCGGCGAGCCTGCGGATCCTCTCGCCCGGCCCCTTGCCCGTCTCCGGCGGGCCAGGGTGGACGAGCGCCGTCTCCTTGCCGCGGGAGCGCGGCGAGGTGCTCGTTCTCTCCGGGCCGGAGGCCCTCGAGAACGCCCACCTGCTCGAAGGGGACTCCCTCTCGCTGGCGGTCCGGCTCGGCACGCTCGGCACGGTGGTGTTCGACGAGCGGTTCCTCCTGCCCAGCCGGATCGGCCCTCCCCCCTCGAGGCGCGCCCTGGCCCTGCTCGCCGGACAGATCCTCCTTGCCGGACTGACCTTTGTCCTCGCCCGGGGCCTCCGGCTCGGAGCGGTGCGCCCGCCCCCGCACCCGGGCGCGGGCCGAACCGCCCGCGACTACCTCGCCTCGCTGGCCGAGCTGTACCGGCGCGCCGGAGACGAGCAGGAGCTGGCCGCGGACCTTTGGCGAGCCTTCCGCAAGCGCCTGGAGCGGCGCTGGGCCATCCCCGCCCGCCTCTCCGACGCCGAGGCCGCCCGCCGCATCGCCTCCCGCAACCCCGAGGCGGCTCTCGCCGTCCGCCGCGGCGGCGCCGCCCGGACCGGGCGCGGCTCAGGGGTGCTGCTCGCTTTGACGCGGGCAGCGGCGGACGCGGAGACGGCACTCGCCGGCCACCAGGCGGGGCGCGGGACGAGCAGCGCCCCGCGGCGCCCCAAAGCCCTTCCCAGCGGGGACTGATCCCCGCATGATGCGCCGGTGTTCCTGGTCCTCTCCAAGGTGCTCGACCTGCTCGGCGCCCCCCTCACCTGGGCCCTCCTCCTCTCCTTGCCGGCCATCCTCAGGCCTGCCCCTCGGCCGAGGCTGAGCCGGCTTTTCCTCGCGCTCGGCATCGCCCAGCTTCTCTTCTTCTCGCTCGACCCGGTCGCCCGCTCCCTCTTCGCCCGGCTCGAGGCGGGCGCCGCCGACACCTTCCACCCCGACCCGCCCTACGACGTGGCCGTGGTCCTCGGCGGGATGGTCGACACGGCCGCCATGGGACAGAGCGGCCAGATCGAGTTCAACGAGGCCGTCGAACGGATCCTCCGCGCCGCCCAGCTCCTGCGGAGCGGCGAGGCCAAGGCCGCCCTCCTCTCGGCCGGGACGGCATTCCCCGAGCCGGGCGAACCCACCGAGGCGGACGCGCTCGCCGCCTGGCTGAGGGAAGAAGGGATTCCCCCCGACCGGGTGCTCGTCGAGAACAAGAGCCGCAACACCCGGGAGAACGCGGTCGAGTCGGCGCGCATCGTCGCCGAGCATGGCTTCAGACGCATCCTCCTCGTCACGAGCGCCTGGCATGCTCCCCGCGCCCTGGGCTGTTTCCGGGCGGTGGGCCTGAAGCCGGACCTGTTGGCGGTCGATCACCGATCGGGAAAGGTGGGCGGACTGGGCTGGTTGCCCCGTGCCGCGGCGCTCTCCTCCTCCACCGACGCGTTGCACGAGATGC
>Ga0335071_10005285_pt1 | contig 13421 bp, 11 predicted proteins | sample Lox_Sample_15_FD_206724 | JGI IMG/M metagenome (GOLD analysis project Ga0335071, IMG submission 206724) | Soil microbial communities from Loxahatchee National Wildlife Refuge, Florida, United States - Lox_Sample_1.5 | ecosystem: Environmental > Terrestrial > Soil > Wetlands | place: USA... | reverse complement strand
TGCCGGCTGGCGCGATCCAACTGAGCGGCGAGAATGAACTGCCGGCCGCGATCGTAGCGCAGCACCCACTCCTGCCAGAACGTGTCGGCTGCGTCCATCCACAGAGCTACTTTTGCAAGCAGGCCGTTACGATGCACCGAAGGGTCGGGCGGCGTCGGATCAAATGTTGTCCAGCCGCGCGCCTCCAGATAAGCTTCCACCCAACTGTGCGCATCGGACTCGCGAATCACATATTGATTGGAAATCGGATTGAACGTGCCGCTCTGAAATCCATTGATGAGCCGTGCGGGAATGCCGACGGCGCGCAGCATCACGGTCATCGCGGAGGCGAAGTATTCACAGTGACCTTTTTTGCGTTCGAACAGGAAAGACGCGATGGGGTCGGCGGGCTCGCGGTCAGGAAACTCCAGCGCGTAGCGGTAAGAGCTCCGAAGGTGGCTCTCGATGGCGCTGGCGCGGTCCATTTGGGTGAACAAGCCGGCGGTTACTTGTTGAGCCAGTTCGCGAACGCGTGGGTCGATCGGCGGCAATTGCAGATATTGCTCACGCGCTTGCAGGGACAAGCGGGCGCGGTCATTGATCGGCGACGTGTTCTCAACCACACCTGAGACTGCGTAACGGAAATTGTCGGGCGGCAAGGAGCGCAGATGCAGGCTGTCATCACTTTCGATTCGGATGGAAGCGTCCCGCGGAAAGCCAAAGGTGTTGGACTGCTCCGGATACAGGTGGGTAGGCACACCCGCAACGAACAGAACATCGGAAACGTCGGCGTTGAGCGTGACGTGGTAATAGAGCGGCTCCCCGATCTGAGGCTGGTTAGTGACCAGCGTCCAATCGCCAGCCAGTCGTACGGTCCGTCCTTCAATACGTGGATTTGACCAGTGTTTGCCGTCAAAATCGCTGAGCGCTACGCCACGCCACTTCAGGTTGTCCGGAAAACGGTGGGATTCGGGACGAACGTGCATCACCGCGGTGGAATCGTTCTTGATCTCGCCGATTTGCCCCAGCGTCACTTCATTCGAAAAGCCCGGCACATGGATGCGATGTGAGACCAGACGGCTGAGCGTGGCGTTCGCGCTGCGCGGCAGCAGGAAGAACAAACCGCCGGTCAGTACAAGAATGCCGAGAGTTACGGATGTGGCGAGGAGCACCAAGCGCGTATGAAAACGGCGCGGGCCGAAACGCGCAATCTGGTGCGGCTTCTGCATGGCACGGCGGATTTCGGCGCTGGTGAAGGCCGCGATCGCGCAAAGCAGATAGACACCCAGAAGCAAAAGAAAATTCAAGCTGGCGGAGACAATGGCTGCGGCAAGAATTTCGAGAAACGCGATGGCGCCGGCGTAAAGATAATCGCGGTTGGTGCGTGCCGTGACGATTTTAACGACGGCGAGGAAGAATACGAGATGAATGGTGGCTTCGAGAAACGTGTGCGAAAGGAAAAAGTAATCGATCGGATAAAAGACAATGTAGCCTAACGTCGCGAGCGTGATGAGACTCGACGGGAATTCGTACCGCACGATTCCCATCACGAGAAGCCCGCGCAGAAGAAGGCCAAGCCCGGTCAGAACGATGGTCGGACTGTCCAGATACCCGGAGCCGGCCACGGCGAGATAACCGCTCGTAACCAGACCGAGAACGGAAAGCTGAAAGAAGCGCTCGACCGAAAGTTGGGGATTACTGCCGGCGCGCGGCATGCCTCCATTGTAGCGTTCCCCCCTGGAGGACCACTACAGTTTGGGGCGTTTCCGATGCCAGTCGGTACGGGTTTGAAAATCTTTGCCTAAGGCGAGTAGCAGATTTTCAGAAAACGCCGTGCCCACTAACTGAATGGCGACGGGCAGGCCATCCGCAAAGCCACAGGGCAGCGAAAGCGCGGGAAGCCCGGCGAGGTTTCCCGCCGGAATCAGTGAGCTTCCCAGCCCGGGATCCTTGGGTTTTGGATCCGGCGTATGTTTGCCCAGGGGTTCATCGATTTTCGGTGCCGGGCCTGGGCGGGTGGGCGCGAGGAGCACGTCAACATCCGCGAAGAGCTGGCGAATCTGCTTTCGCACCAGGGTGCGAATACGCATGGCCCTCAAGTAATCAGTGGCTGAAATTTCAAGCGCCGCTTTCAATCCTGCAATCTGCTTGGCGTCCGCCAGTTGGTCCACTTTACCGCTGACGATCAACGGTTCGAAGACGGACGCAGCTTCTGCCAGGATGACGGTGCTGGTGAGCGCACCGTACGGCAAATCGGGAAGTTTGGCCTCCGAGAGTTGTGCGCCACTTTCGCGGACCGTTGCAAGCGCCTGGTCGAATGCCGGACGCGCGGCGGGGTCGGCCCATTCCGCGAAATCCACAGGCGCATACCCGATACGTAGATTCTTCGCCGGCCGAGCGTATTGGGGCGTGTAGTAGAAACTTTTGTGGGCCGAACCCGGATCGGCGGAGTCACCGCCGGCAATGGCGGCCAGCACGAGGCCGCAATCTTCAGCGGAGCGGCACATGGGTCCAACTTTGTCCATGGTCCAGGAAAGCGCCATGGCGCCGTGACGGCTGACCAGCCCGTACGTGGGCCGCAAGCCGGTAACACCGCAGAAGGCCGAGGGTGTCAGGATGGATCCGGACGTCTCCGAGCCGAGCGCGAACGGCACTAAGCCGGCGGCCACAGCGCTTCCGGAACCGCTGGAAGAACCTCCGGACCAGCGCGTGCGGTCCCATGGATTCAATCCTGGACCGAACATCGACGCAGCCGGGAAACGGTAGCCACCGCCGCCGGCGAGTTCCACCATGGCCAGCTTGCCCACGAGTACGGCGCCGATCTTTTCGAGCTTCTGCAGAACCATGGCCGTGTGGTCGAACACCTGCGAGGCGTACGGGCTCGCGCCCCAGGTGGTCGGGTGGCCGGCATAACTCAGCAGATCCTTAGCGCCGAAGGGAATGCCCTGTAACGTGCCATGGTGACGCTCGGCCTTGAGATCCTTATCCACCTCTTTCGCGTGGCGGATGGCGACCTCGGTGAGCGGCAGCGCGAGAGCATTGTAGCGTGGGCCAAGTTGTTCCAGGCGTTGTGCAAAGGCGCGCACGAGTTCGACTGCCGAGAATTCCTTCGCCTTGAGGCGCGTGCTTAGCTCGCTCACCGTGGCGAAAAATATGTCGTCGGTGAATTCGGCGGCCATCAGGCTTTGAACTCGAACGCGGGTTCGGTGGACATGGATAGTTCAACTTTCGCCATGGCCTCTGCGTTCTGGCGGAGTTGGTCTTTGGCGGCGGTATTCAGGTCTTCAGGCGGAGCCGTGGGCGCACTTTGTGCTTGCACCATCGCCGCCGTCGCGGCCGATCCCAGCACAGCGGCCAAATCTCTACGCGTCATCTTCCGGCTCATGACTTCTGCTCCAGCGCCTCCAAGGCAGCTTTCTCCATGACCGCGCGGGGCGCCGATTCCCCCGTCCAGATCTCGAACTGGTGCACCGCCTGTTCAATGAACATCTCAATACCCGGCACTACGATCTTCTTCTCTTCGCGCGCGCGGCGGATCAGCACTGTTTCGAGAGGGTTGTAGACCATGTCAAACACAATGTCGGCGGGAATCGTCCCGTTGAAAAAGCACTCGTCAACGTGCGGAAACATGCCGATGGGCGTGGCGTGAACCAGCGCATCGAAGTGCCGCTGGTCGGCCTGTTCACGAAGCAACGGTTCAGCGCCGCAAAGGCGCGAGAGCGCACGTACGCGGTCGGGATTGCGTCCGACAATGGATACTTTCGCGCCGGCATCGATCAGGGCGCAAGCCGCTCCGCGTGCGGCGCCGCCGTTCCCCACGATCAAGACCGAAGCTTTGGATGGCCGCACGTGCCGGCTCAAAGGCTTCAGCACGGCTTCCGCATCGGTGTTGGTGCCGCGCCATTTTCCGGCTTTGCGCCAAACCGTGTTAACAGCGCCGATGCGGCGGGCCAGCGGATCGACGGCGTCCAGATACCGAAGCACCTTTTGCTTATGCGGAATGGTGACGCTGAATCCGGCGATTGGAACTTTCTCGGCTAGGATGAAAAAATCTCGGAGTTGGAGCGGTGACACGAGAAACGGGAGATAAACTCCATCGAATCGCCGGGCCTGGAAGCCGCGGTTGTGGACGGCGGGCGAAATCGAATGGCGGATGGGATCGGCGATCACTCCGTAAACTTTCGCGGCCTTGGAGATCTTGTCGATGCGGTAGAGATGGCGCAGCAGGCGCGCGCTCACCTGCCCGGGAGCGGTTCCCTGTGCGGTGAGCGGCGCGGCGTAAGTGTACATTCCACCGAAGGCTGGAGAAAGCACGCGCGTGGGAAAACCCAACTCACCCAGAGCAAGCACGACCAGCGGCGTTCGCGGGCAAGAGCGGGCGAGAGCCAGCACGCGGGCGTTGTCCGACGGCTTGCGTGCTGTCGTTACGATCTTGTACGCATCGGCCGTCAGGTGCGTCATGCGTTTAACCAGAGCGTCGAGTTGCGGGGTGGTCTCGAAATTGTGATAAGAAACGACGATCTGGCATCGGCCGCGAAAAGCGCTGAGGCGCTCGGCAGCGACTTCCGCGGTCTCGATCTCCACGTCGATCGCTTGGGCACCCGCATCGACGGCCAAGTCAAGCACCCGCAGTTGCTCATCTACGCTGCCATTGAACTTGCCGTGGTTCTGGTGCCGGCGGCACGTTGCCAGAATGATAGATCCCGGGTGCTGCTTTAACAGTTCCCGAATGACTTTGATGCCGTGCTCCGGGTTTTCCAGATGGTCCAGGCGGAATTCGAAGAACGTCTCGCCGGCTTCGGCCTCCTGCCGGGCGTGTTCCAGCAGTTTGACGGCATCTGGTAAGCCGAGGGCGATGCAAATACGTGGGAAGGGCCGTTTCTGCGGCATGGCCGTTCGAGAGGTTCTTAGAATAACACGGCAAAAAGCCTAGGAAGCCACCCGTTCTGCGGTCTGGCTGAGGTGCGCCCTCCAAGCGTCCAGGATCGCTGCTGTCGCTGTGGTTCCCAAGCGCGAGCATCCCGCCTGGTAGACCTCCAGGGCGTTCTCCAGGGTTCGCACACCACCGGCTGCCGTTACGGCAACGCGTTCCGGCGAGTGCTTGCGCATGAGTTTCAGATCCTCGATGGTGTAGCCGGCCGGAGCGAACGGCGTGGACGTCTTCACGAAATCCGCTTCCGCGCGTGCGGAAATACGGCAGGCGATAATTTTGAGCTCGTCGGTAAGGTAGGAGTTCTCGAAAATCACTTTCAGGAGTGCGCCCTGTTTGTGGCATTCCTCGGCGCACTGCAGTAGTTCCGTCTCCACGTACTGGAACTGGCGTGAGAGCAGCCTGGAGATATTGAGCACCATGTCCACTTCCTTGGCGCCGCGCCGCAACACATCGCGTATCTCGTAGAGCTTAACGGCGGTGGTCGAAGAACCGTGCGGAAATCCGGCAACGCTGGCCGCGGTCACCCCCGATCCAGCCATGAGACGGACGGCCAGATCCACATCGCACGGCCGCACTGTGACGCTTGCCACTTGGTAGCGCTTGGCGAGCTCACAGCCCGCCACCACCTGCTCATCGGTCAGCTCGGGCCGCAACAGAGAATGGTCGATCATCTTGGCAAGGCCTTCATAATTGGTGAGGCGGGCGATCACGGAATTCTGGTCCATAGACAGCCTATTGTCTCAATTGCAGAGAGGGTTATGCAGAGCAGACCAGAGGACGGAAACTGCGGGGAAGGGAACTACCGCTTGCGAGTTGCTGAAACGGGAAGGCCCAACTGCTTGAGCTGAGCCCTCGCTTTCGTGGAGGCTTCACTACTCGGATACAACTTAATTAGCTGTCGAAATTCCTTGGCGCCTTCGGTGCGATGGCCCAGCTTCACCAGGGTCGTTCCTTTCCACAAATAGGCGTCAGGAGTCTTTGAATTAGGGGAAAACTGCACCAGCACCTGGTCGAACGCCTTCAGAGCGTCTTCATAGTCGCCTTGCGTGTAGTAAATGTAGCCGATCCAGAACTGGGCATTCGGCGCGAACGGTCCATCACCGAAGTACTTCACGTATTGCTGGTACTCCTGGAGCGCTAAGTCGTCCTTGCCGCCCAGATGGTCGCGATCGGCGTTGGCGTAAAGCGTTTTTCCGTCGACCGGCGGAATGCTGGATACTCCCGGAGATGGGTTCGTTCCTCCACCAGTCGGTGGCGCCGCCGCTGGACTACCGATCGTACGAACCTGATTGCTCAGATCCTTCATCTGCTGCTCGAGATTGCCCAGGCGCGTGGTGATGTCGGCCATTCCGTTCTGCACCTGCTGAAAGGCCGTGGTCATCTCGTCGATTTTGGTGTTGAGATTAACCACCGGAGCCCCAATCTGCTTGCCTTGCTCGCGAAGTTGCTCTTGAATGGCCCCCTGCAATCCAGCAAGGGCGGTTGAAGTTCGGGTGGCGGCATCAGCGGCCTGCTGCACCTGCGTGGTGAGTGTCGCCATCTTGGTATCGAAGGCGCTTTGCAGCGTGCGGACTTGATCCTGCAACTGCGCCACGTCCCGCTGCAATTCGACAATTTCCTTACTGGCCGCCGCGCAAAGGACTGGAAACGCAAACACTACGGCTGGAATCAGCCGGCTATATTTCATGCTGGCCTCCTGAATATGAGGGTAGGACACCAGCCCGCACCTGTCCATCGGCACGAGCCCCGTGTCCTACCCCGTTGAGACTACTGCCCCGCGGAGAAGTGCGCCCGGCGGTTACGCTGCCAGCACTCTTCGTTGGATTCCGTGCAAACCGGCCGCTCCTTGCCGTAGCTGATGGTCTTCAGCTTGTCGGTGGGAACGCCCAATTGCACCAGGAATTCCTTCGCGGAGGTGGCACGGCGGTCGCCCAGTCCGAGGTTGTACTCGGCCGAGCCGCGCTCGTCGCAATGCCCCTCGACGGTGATCACGGCATCCGGGAAGTCCTGGAAGATGGACTTCAGCAGATCGGCATCCTTGGTGAGAGCCGCTCGTGCGTCTTCGCGGACGTCGCTCTTGTCGTAGTCATAGTAGGCATCCTGCAAGGCCGTGATGCGGTCTGACAGAGGTGCCTTGGCCGCAGCCGTCGGTGGCGGCGGTGGGGGTGCCGTAACCGTTACAGTGGCGCTCTTGCTCAGCGTTCCACCCGGACCGGTTGCCCTCAACGTGTAAGTGGTGGTGTCGTTGGGATACACGCTGCGGCTGCCGCTGGCTTGCACAGAGCCGACGCCGTTATCAATCGTGATCTGATTGGCATTGGTCACCGACCATCTCAGCGTGGACGAGCCTCCCCGTGCGATCGAAGATGGCTCGGCCGAAAACTCGCTGATGTCCGGCGCGGCTGCCGGCGGTGCCTCCGGTGTCTTTGTAACCGGGGCCGGTGGCGGTGGCGGTGGCGGTGCCTTCTTCTTACAACCCGCGGCAAACATTGCCAGCGCGATAGCGATGCAGATGACGCTCCATTTCCGTTTCAACAACATGATCTCTGCCTCCAGAATTTTCCAAAAAAGAACGCTTCACTTCCCCCAAACCGGCGTCCAGTTATTCCCAGCCGAGGTCAACTGATGCACCTGACTGCCGTCCGCCAGCATGGTGTAGATTTGGTGTGAACCGTTGCGCGTGGACATGAACACCAGGTGCACTCCGTCGGGCGCCCAACTCGGGTTCTCATTCCGCCCTTCGCTGTGAGTTAACTGGATGAAATCGCGCGACGCAACGTCCATGATAAAGATGTTGAAATTCCCGGTGGCGAATCCCCTCGTCCACGAAAAAGCAATTTTCACCCCGTTGGGATGCCAGGACGGATTCGAAGCTTCACCTTCCCCATTGGTGAGCCGCTCCACACCCGTTCCATCAAAGTTCATCCGGAAAATCTGCTGCGGGCCGGTTCGCCCGGAGACGAACACGATATCATTCCCTGTTTTCGGATTCACTTTGGGCTCCACCTCGATGGCGCGCGAGGAGGAGATCCGCTTCAAACCACTACCATCCAAATTCGCGACGTAGATCTGAGCGTAGCCACTGGCAGAGGAAGCATAAAGAAGCTGCTTTCCATCCGGCGTGAAATCCGGCGTGGCATTCATTGATGCCCTCTGGTTGTAAAACGGCAACCGGCGCCCAGTCTCCGTTGAGAGTATAAATATACCAGGATTCCCGTTGGCGTAGCTAGTGAACGCTAGTTTACTACCATCCGGTGATATCGCCGGCATGATCGATATCGACTTATAAGAAGTAAGCTGCTTCTGGTTGGAGCCGTCGGAATCCATCGACCAGATCTCCTTGTGGCCGGTCCGGTTCGATACGAAGTAGATCTTGGTGCCGAACAGCGAAGTCGCGCCCCAGTGGGCCAGAATGTCGGCCGCAAACTGATGTGCTACCAGGCGCGCGCCGGCTTCGTCCACCGAGCCGAAGTAGCGCTTGCCCAGCACCTGCGCGTTGGCGAGATTGGGTTGCCCGACGTCGAAGAGCCATCCATAGAGAACGATCTGGCCGTTCTGCTCCGCTGTATATCCGGTGGCGAGAAAATTCGCGCCGACCGGCGGCGATGCCCAGTCCGACAGCGCAAGCCCCCCCATGGAAGTCCCCGGCCGCGGCGGTTGGCGGAAGTCTTCGGGGCGCTGCGGCACCTGGAGGGGATACATCCCCTTGGGGGCCATGGTAAACAGACCCGCACCACTTAAATCGTTGAACAGAGTCTCATTGAAGGCAGCCATGAAGTTCTGGGCCGCTCCCGATCCACGGAGATCAGGAACGGCCATAACGGGCTTGCCGTTCTGAGAAATTTCAAACTTAATTTGCGCCGAAAGCGCGGTTATGAATCCAGAGAGGAGAGCGATGCATGATAGCAGAGCAAATTTGTTCTTCATCGTTGTAATCGAAACCAGATCTCAATCGAAACTTCATTTCTGTCGTATTGGGGAGGGAGCTGAGGAAAAGGTGCCGCATCAGAAATTGCTCTTTGCGCAGAAAGATCCAATGCGAGATTCCCGCTCGTTTGTTCCATGCGAGTGCCATAGATCGAACCATCACGGCGGATCACGAACGTCATAACGACTGGCGGGGCGGTGCGGATACGCGGATCGACGTCGCCGGTATGCCAGCTTTGTGCCACTTTCTGCCTCAATAGATCCGCATACCATCCGAATCGGTCACCAAACGGTGAACCTTTCCCAAACCCGACGCCGCCTGACCCGGTCAGACCGATCATCGGGCTGACCAGCGACTGCCCCTCTGTGTTGTAAAGCTGGTTTGGCCGATCAACCTGCTTCAAACGATAGTTGTTGACACTCGATTCCCTGCGCGATGGCTTCGGCTGCTTGCGGCTTTGCAGCGGGATCGCGTCCGGCTCCGGTTCCAGGACCTTGCTCCGCTGCACTTTGTCAGGCTTCGGCTCCGGCACTTCGGAAGTCGTATTGTTGGCGACCGGATTCACCGTTCCGCTGTGCGAAGGCAATGGCACGCGATCGACCATTCCGACCAGCATGGGATTACCGCCTCCGGAGCTACTGTCTCCCCAATTCGCCTGGCGCCCACCCATGACCGACAGCAAAGTCAGCACTGCCGCCACCGAGACGTGCAGAACCAGGGATCCCGTCAGCGGACCTTTCAGAGGCTCCGGCTCATCCAAGATGTCGACGTGAGGCGCCATTACCGCCGCCCGGGCCTGTCCGCCGAGTCCAGCGGCTGGGTCACCATGTTCACTGTAATCTTGGCCGCCCTGAGCTCGCTGAGCACTTGCGCGATGGGGTCCCAGGGAGTGCCCTTGTCGGCGCGAACGTACACGGCTTGACCTCGGTAGCGGTTCTGCAGGATCGCCCCCAGTTCATTGATGTTCACAGCCTTCTCGTTCAGGTGCAGGTCGCCATCCCGGGTAATGTTGACCACCGGGAGTTCCTTCGCGTTATCCCTGGTGTACTTCGTCTTCGGAACGTCAATCTCCAGCCCAAATTCCATCACGTGCGCCGTCATCATAAAGATGATCAGCAGAACCAGAACGACGTCAACAAAAGGTGTGACATTTATCTCGGAAAGAGCGCCGCTGCCGTAGGACCGCCGCCGTCCCGAAGAGCCCCCGCCATTGACTACGATTGCCAATGCTTACTCTCCATACGTGCGCTCGGTCATATTCAAGAACTCAAGCGAGAAATCATCCATGCGCGCACCCATCTCCTTGATCTTGTGGCCGAAATAATTGAAGAAGATCGCGGCAGGTATCGCGGCCGCCAGGCCCAGCGCCGTGGCAATCAGCGCCTCGGAGATTCCAGGCCCTACGGCGCGCAAACTCGAGCTGCCTTGTTGGCCAAGTTGGTCAAAGGCGCGTATGATGCCGATCACCGTTCCGAACAGACCAATGAACGGACTGACCGACGCCGTGGTGGCCAGCCAGCTCATATTGCGTTCCAGTTTTGCCACCTCTTCGCTGGTTCCGAGTTGCAGTGTACGCTCGAGTGCCACCTTGTTGTTGATGGTCCCGCGAGCTTTCACTTGCCGCGCCACCTCTTCGTAGCCGAAATCGAAAACCGCGACCAGCGGCGATGGCCGAAACTGCTCGCTCGCGACCATGACGGCGTCAAGCGCGTTGGCTTTGCGAAACGCGCGCAGAAAACGTGCGTCGGCGCTTCTTGCACGCCGGAAGGCGCCCCACTTGGCAAAAATGATGGTCCAGGAAAACACCGAGAAGAGCAATAAAATCAGGAATACGGCGAACGTCAGCGGGGTGGCATGGCCCATCACCATGTCCCAAAGCTGAGTTTGCAGGAAAAGCCCGGGGATTGTTGGAACCAAACTATCTCCTCAATTGCAAATGTAACATAGGAAGTGCTCTGGATCGTTACAAATCGCCATGGCGGCGGAACATTTCCGTACACAAATGTTTGCGCATGGTATGCCTGACGCCGGGCCATCGATCAAAGTTCGTATAATCGGCTCGATGCTGGTGGAGTTGACGGTCGAGAATTATGCGGTGGTCGATCGTTTGCGCGTGCGCTTTCACGCGGGATTGAATTTGCTCACGGGAGAAACTGGCAGCGGCAAATCCATCGTCGTCGATGCGCTCGGCTTGCTGCTCGGCGGCCGGGCTTCGGTGGAGATGATCCGCTCCGGCGAGGAGCGAGCGCGCGTGGCCGGCATTTTTGAAGTCGGCGACGATCGCGCCGTGCGCGCGCTGCTCGATCAGGCCGGTATCGAACTCGAAGACGGCGATTTGCTGATCGAGCGGGAAGTACTCGCTGGAGGAAAGTCGCGCGCATTTATGGCAAACCGGCCCGCGACCGCGGCACTGTTGCGGGATCTCGCGCCGCATTTGGGAGACATCCACGGGCAGCATGATCAGCAACTGTTGTTTTCGCCGGAAACGCAACGCGAGATGCTGGATGCGTTCGGCGGCGCGCAGAAGCTGCTCGGCGAGGTAAGCGTGAGCTATCACGCTTTGCGGCAGATTGAATCGGAGTTGGCGGAGATTGAGCACTCTGAGCAGGAAAAGCTTCGCATGCTCGATTTGTGGCAGTTTCAGCGAAAAGAACTGGAAGGCCTGGGTCTGCAACCGGGGGAAGACGCGACGTTAGAAAACGAGCGGCGCGTGTTACAGAACCTGGGCCGGATTCTCGAGACCGCCGGCGGTGCCTACGCCGCGCTTTACGATTCGCCTGAATCGGCCGTCGCGCTGGCCAGAATCGCTGCCAAGAGGCTCGACGAACTGGCGCGCATTGATTCTGCGCTGGGCGAGATTCGCGACACTCTCAAACCTGCGGAAATTGCGTTGTCCGAAGCTGCGTACGCATTGCGCGATTACCTCGGCCGCCTGGAGGCGAACCCCGCGCGCCTCGAAGAAGTTGAAACGCGTCTGGCCGCCATCGACAAAGCGAAGCGGAAATACGGCGCGACCATTGACGAGATGCTCGGCTATTTCGATCAGGTAACGCGCAACATCGATGCCGTGGAGCACGCGGGCGAGCGGATGGAGCAGTTGCGCACCGCGCGCAGCAGACTGCTCGAAGAGTACGACGCATTTGCGGCCAAACTGACCGCTCGGCGCACCGATGCCGCGGCGAAACTTGCAAAACGCGTCGAAACGGAACTAGCCGCGTTGGCGATGGAGCGGGCGGTCTTTGAGATTGCGGTGCGTTCTGGCGAAGCATCCGCCTCCGGAAGGGATGACGTCGAATTCCTGGTGTCACCCAATCTCGGCGAAGCCCCGAAGCCGATCGAAAAGATCGCATCGGGCGGAGAGATTTCGCGGATCGCGCTCGCGCTCAAGACCTGCGTCTCGGCTCCCGCGCGCGGCAACGGCACGACGCGCACACTGGTCTTCGATGAAGTGGATGCCGGCATTGGCGGCGGAGTCGCCGAAGGCGTCGGACGCCGTCTCAAGAAACTCTCGGCAACTAACCAGGTCCTGTGCGTCACGCACCTGGCGCAGATCGCGTGCTTCGCCGATCATCACTACGTCGTCGAAAAGCACGAACAAAAAGGCCGAACGGTCACCAGCATCGAAGAACTAGACGACGCCGCGCGCACACGCGAAATCGGCCGCATGCTCTCCGGCCAGAAGGTTACACCGGAGGCCTTGAAGCACGCCGAGCGCCTGATCGCGATGAGTTGCAAGTAGTCCTACACGTTTTCTGGAATCACGAACGGCTCGCGATAGTGCCGCTTGAGGTAGCTGTTGGCTTCGTCGTCGTTCACGAAGCGCTCTCTTTTCGGATCAAAGTGCAGCTTGCGCCCCGTGCGATAGCTGATGTTCGCCATGTGCACCAGCGCGGCGGACAGGTGCCCGTCTTCGATATCGCACGTCAAATCCTTGCGGTTGCGGCTGCGAACGGCTTTCAGGAAATTCTCGATGTGCGGCGTCGTGGTCCACTCTTCCGGCTCGACGTGCTTCACCTCTTGCGCCAGCTTGCGGTCTTCGCCTCGATAGATTTGAAACCCATCAAGATCGAGCGACATCCATCCGTCGCTCCCGTAAAACAAATTGCCAACACAGCCGTTGTTGTCGGCGGCGTAGTTCACATTTCCCTCGCCGCCCGTGAGTAACCCTCGGACTTCGAAAACCAGCTCGCAATCGTCGTACTTGAACGTCGCCAGTTGCGTGTTCGGCGTCTCCTGGTCGTCTTTGTAAGCGTACTTACCGCCATCCGACACCACCACTTCCGGTAGCGTGCTCTTGTTCAAACCCCAGCGGCAGATGTCCATCTCGTGCACGCCCTGGTTGCCGATGTCGCCGTTGCCCGTGTCCCAAAACCAGTGCCAGTTATAGTGAAAGCGATTTGGATTGAAAGGCCGCATCGGTGCCGGACCGAGCCACACGTTGTAATCGACGCCAGCCGGGACAGGTCCGTCGGGCTGGTGGCCGATCGACTGCCGCCGCTTGAAACAGAGCCCCTTCGCCAGGTACACCTTGCCGATCACACCTTCACGCAGCATCTGCATGGCCTGGATCTTGTGCTGCGT